>WNGK01003372.1_pt1 | contig 19504 bp, 16 predicted proteins | sample 5400601 | NCBI WGS metagenome assembly WNGK01 (sample SAMN13153376, study PRJNA577476) | soil metagenome | isolation source: 60 cm soil or saprolite under Garry oak tree replicate 1 | place: USA:California | collected 2016-06-15
GCCGGCGGCCGCGGCGGCCGCGATCCGGTCGGAGGGTATGCGGCTGGTCGCGATCGAACTCGCCGATGGCGCCGTGCCGCTGCACCGGGCGGACGTCGGCGGCGACCTCTGCCTCGCGGTCGGCAACGAAGACCGCGGCTGCTCGGCGGGCCTGCTCGCTGCCGCCGACCAGATCGCCTACATTCCGCAGGTGGGCCGGGTGGGCTCGCTGAACGTGGCGGCGGCCGCCGCTATCGTGCTGGCTGAGGCGCGCCGCAGGGAGTGGATGGATGACCGTGCCGACCGACTTCCTTGATTACCCGACGCCGATCGCGTTCGCGCATCGCGGCGGCGCCGGGCACTTCCCGGAGAACTCCTGGCGGGCCTTCGAGCACGCTGTGGAGCTCGGCTATGCGTACCTGGAAACCGACGCCCACGCCACTAGCGACGGAACGGTCGTCGCGTTTCACGACAAGACTCTCGACCGGGTCACCGACCGTACCGGGGTGATCGCGAAGCTGCCGGCCCGCGAGGTGGCGGCGGCCAGGATCGACGGGACCGAGCCGATACCGCTCCTGGAGGACCTGCTCGGCGCGTGGCCGGACGTGCGGTTCAACATCGACGTCAAGGACGGTCCTGCGGCACGCCCGCTGGCCGACCTGATCCGCCGGACAGCGGCCTGGGACCGGGTCTGCATCACGTCGTTCTCGGCCGCCAGGCTGCGGGCCGCGCGGAGACTGCTTGACCGCCCGGTCTGCATGGCCACTTCGCCGGTCGGTGCCGCTGCCCTGCGGTCAGGGCTGCCCGGGCGGCTGCTCCGCCGGCCCTTCGCCCGCCGCGCGGTGCGCTGCGCGCAGCTGCCGGTCGGCTTGGCGACCGCGCCCCTGATCGGCCGTGCCCACGACGCGGGCCTGCAGGTGCACGTCTGGACGGTCAACGATCGGGACCTCATGAGCTCGCTGCTCGACCTCGGTGTCGACGGGATCATGACCGATCAGACCGAGTTGCTCCGCGAGGTGCTAGCCGGCCGTGGCCAGTGGCATCCGCGAGCCGGCCGGGGCGAGCCTCATCCGCGCGCCTGATACCCCGGCGCGCTGGGCACGCAATCAGGTGTGAAACTCGCATCCCTTACGATCTGGTACCCGCTTGCGCGATTGGAAGGCCGGGCAGACGGGAATCTTGCAGGTGTCCCTGCCGTTGACAGCTAAGAACGCCGAGCGCCCGGAGGCAACAAGCATATGGCCGAACGCGCACTACGTGGTACCCGCCTTGGCGCCACGAGCTATGAGAACGACCGCAACACCGACCTGGCGCCACGCCAGGAGGTGGCCTTCGACTGCCCGAAGGGCCACCGGTTCAGCGTGCCGTTCGCTGCCGAGGCCGAGGTACCGGCGAAGTGGGAGTGCCGGATCTGCGGCGCGACTGCGACGACGGCGAGCGGGGACCAGCCGACGGCCTCGAAGACCAAGCCGCCGCGCAGCCACTGGGACATGCTGATGGAACGCCGCAGCATCTCCGATCTCGAGGAGGTGCTGGCCGAGCGGCTAGCCATCATCCGGGGCCAGCGGGGCGACACCGCGCCCGCGGCGAGGTCTGGCAGGCAGCGCAAGAGCGCCTAGCGGCGGTCAGGCTCGGGACGGGCGAGGCCGCCGTCCCAGCCGCCTGGCCACCCCCCACTGGGCCACCCGCCAGAGCGCCTCGAGCACAACCGACTGGCTCATCTTGCTCGCTCCCCTGGCCCGCTCGGTAAACGTGATCGGCACCTCGCGGATCCGGAAGCCCTGCTCTGCCGTGCGCAGCGTCAGGTCGACCTGGAAGCAGTGGTCGAGATCGATGGCGCGGAGCGTGGCCGCGCGGTAGGCGCGGAACCCGGCGGTGGCGTCGTGGACGCCGATCCCCAGCATCATCCTGACGTAGCGGTTGGCGCCGCGAGAGAGGACCTCGCGAGACCTGGGCCAGTTCACGACCGTCCCGCCCGGCACGTACCGGGAGCCGATCACCAGGTCGGCGTCCTGGAGCGCGGTCAGCATCTTCGGCAGGTCGGCCGGGTCATGCGAGCCATCGGCATCGTGTTCGACAAGCACGCCGTAGCCGTGTTCAAGGCCCCAGGTGAAGCCGGCGATATAGGCAGTACCGAGACCTGATTTCCCCGGCCGGTGCAGGACGTGGATGCCAGGATCGGCCGCCGCCAGTTTGTCGGCGATCTCGCCGGTGCCGTCCGGGCTGCTGTCATCGACGACGAGAATGTGAGCGGCTGGGACGGCTGTTCTGACCCGGCCGACGATCGGCTCCAGGTTGTCGCGCTCGTTATAGGTCGGGATGATGACGGCGACCTGACCCAGCGAGTCTGCCGGCTGCTCCGTGGAAGTCACTTGTTTCCTGCCTCGACGTGATGAGTTCTCCCGGGCACAAGCAACAACGACTTCAGCCCGCCGGGAGGTTCCGGCGATCCAGGGAACGCATCTGCCCCATATCCCGACCGCGCAAGCGTAGTCGATCGCAGCGCCGCGCGAGGAAGAGGCCCAGGCATCCTTCGGACCGAGGGGCGTCCCGTCGGCAACGGGATCGTCCTTCGTTGTCTACTGGATGTCTGGGCCCCTTCCAGGTCCAACCCCGTCCAGCCGCCTAGCGGGCGCGGCCTGGTGAGCAAGCCGCAACTGGTCAGGAAGGCCTTCGCTTCCCCCCGTGTCACCGCGAGCGCCGCACTGCGGTCTCGCGCCCCCGCCGGGAGACCCGGAACGTGACTGGCAAGAAGATACCGTCCCTGGCAGCGATGTCAACCTGGTGTGCGCGACCGGGACCGGATCGATGCGGCGACCAGGCGCAGGTCGCGCGGGCGGAGCCGAACCAGCCTGTCGAGGGTTGTGCGGCGGCGATACGATTTGGTAGCACTCATGTGTGCACGAGGTCTGCTTGACGAGAACGGCCTAGGCCGGTTCGCGGAATCCCCTTCAGCTGGAGGTCGAGCAATGACGGATAACCCTGACACCGACGTCTCCGAATCCCAGATCGCGGTGCACTGGCGGGAAGAGGACTACTACCAGCCCGCACGGCAGTTCGTTGCTCAGGCCAACGCTGCGGATCCGGCAATTTTCGCCCGGTTCAGCGAGGACAAGTTCCCTGAGTGCTTCACGGAGTATGCGGATCTTCTCACCTGGGACGAAAGATGGCACACGACGCTCGACACGTCCAATCCGCCATTCTGGAAGTGGTTCGTCGGCGGCAAGCTGAATGCGTCCTACAACTGCGTCGACCGGCATGCCCAGGCCGACCCGGACAAGACGGCGATCATCTGGGTGCCGGAGCTAGAGACCGACGAGCATGTCCGGGTCAGCTACGGCGAGCTGCACCGCCAGGTCAACGAGTTCGCCGCCGTCCTGCGCGACTTCGCGGGGCTGCAGGCCGGCGACCGGGTGACGCTGCACATGCCGATGGTTCCCGAGCTGCCGGTGACCATGCTCGCCTGCGCCAGGCTCGGCGTGGTCCACTCGCAGGTCTTCGGCGGTTTCAGCGGCAATGCCTGCGGCACCAGGGTCGCCGACTCCGGCAGCCGGGTCCTGATCACGATGGACGGCTACTACCGGGCCGGCCAGATCACCGACCACAAGGTCAAGGCCGACGAGGCGCTCGAGGAGGCCGCCAGGCAGGGTCAGGAAGTCGACAAGGTGCTCGTCTGGCGGCGGCATGCCGGGCAGTACGCGTCGCAGACTCCGATGGCGCCTGGCCGGGACTTCTTCGTGGACGAACTGCTCGCCGAGCACGCCGGAGCGATCGTCGAGCCGGTGGCCATGCCCGCCGAGGCCCCGCTGTTCCTGATGTACACCAGCGGGACCACTGGTCGCCCGAAGGGCTGCCAGCACAGCACGGGCGGCTACCTGGCGTATGTCGCGGGCACGTCGAAGTACTACCAGGACATCCACCCGGATGACATGTACTGGTGCATGGCCGACATCGGATGGATCACCGGCCACTCCTACATCGTCTACGGCCCGCTCGCGCTCGGCACGACGACGGTGATCTATGAGGGGGTGCCGAACTACCCGGACGGCGGCCGCCCGTGGCGGATCGCGCAGCAGCTCGGCGTCAACATCTTCCATACCTCCCCGACCGCCATCCGGATGCTGCGCAAGGTCGGGCCCGAGGAGCCGAGGAAGTATGACTACCACTTCAAGCACATGACGACCGTGGGCGAGCCGATCGAACCGGAGGTCTGGCGCTGGTACTACTCCGAGGTCGGCAAGGGCGAGGCCGTGATCGTCGACACCTGGTGGCAGACCGAGAACGGCGGCTTCCTCGGCAGCACATTGCCCGCCTTGCAGCCGATGAAACCCGGAAGCTGCGGCCCCGGCGTGCTCGGGGTATACCCCGTCATCTATGACGAGGACGGCAATGACGTGCCGGCCGGCAGCGGCCGGGCGGGCAACATCTGCATCAGGAACCCGTGGCCGGGAATCTTCCAGACGATCTGGGGCGACCCTGAGCGGTTCGTCGAGACCTACTACCGCAAATACAACCGTGATCCGGGAAGCAAGGACTGGCGGGATTGGCCGTACTTTGCCAACGACGGTGCGGTCCAGGCCGCCGACGGGTACTTCCGGATCCTCGGCCGGGTCGACGACGTGATCAACGTGGCCGGCCACCGGCTCGGCACCAAGGAGCTCGAGTCGGCTGCGCTGACCGTACCGGAGGTAGCCGAGGCCGCGGCCGTACCCGTCATCGACGACATCAGGGGCCGGATCGTCGAGATGTACGTCTCGCTCAAGCCCGGCATCGGAGCTGATGGCATGGAGGCGAAGGTCACTCACGCGATCGAGGTCGAGATCGGCAAGATCGCGCGGCCCAAGAACGTGTGGATCGTCTCGGACATGCCGAAGACCAGGTCGGGCAAGATCATGCGACGGGTGATCGCGTCGGTCTCCAACTTCACCGACGTGGGTGACGTGACCACGCTGGCCAATCCGGAGGTGGTCGAGACGATCAGGCAGCACGTCCAGAGCACCAAGGTCGCCAAGGGCGAGCAGCCGCGTGAGCTGAGCGAGGCCGAGTACGAGGAGATCGCCAGGTACGGCGCGGCGGAGTAGGGCGCGCTGCGGTCGTCCTGCCCGGCCGCAGACGCCGGGCAGATCGACCGCGGAGGCCGCGCCGAGGACGGGGGGTGCCTCGGCGCGGCCTCTGGCTCTCGGCGGCGCGGAGGAGGACGGGGGGTTCCTCGATGCCGCCGGGCCGGGCCGGCTAGGCGGCGGCGCTCAGCTGGGGATCCGGCGCCAGGGAGCGGCGCGCGCGGTCACCAGCCCTGGCCGATGCCGGGCTGGCCGCCCGTGGAGCGGCTACGCCAGGTGCCCGGCGAGCCGGGGCATCCGGAGCGGCGTGCCCGGGGTTGGCCGCGCGCGGCGCGTGGGCCCGCAGCTTCTCGCGCAGCATCGCCCGGCCGCGGTGGACCCGCGACATCACGGTGCCCAGCGGCGTGCCCATCAAGTCGGCGATCTCGCTGTACCGGTAGCCCTCGATATCGGCGAGGTAGATCGCCTGCCTGAAGGACTCAGGCAGGCCATCGAGGGCGCGCATGACGCTGGAGCCGCCGAGGTTGTCCAGGGCTTCGGCCTCGGCCGACCTGGGCTGCTCGCTGAACGCGTCCCTGACGTCCGTGGCGTCGTAGATCTCGCTCGCGAGAACCTCGCCGACCCGGCGGTCCTTGCGGCGGCAGCTGCTGTAGAAGGTCCTGACCAGGATGGTGTACAGCCACGCCTTCAGGTTCGTGCCTGGGGTGAACTGACCGAACTTGACGTAGGCCTTGGCGAAGGTCTCCTGGATGAGGTCCTCGGCGTCACAGTGGTTGCGGGTCAGCCGGAGTGCGGCCGGGTAGAGCCGGCTCATATAGGGGATGGCCTCGGATGTAAAGCGCGTACCGTGGTCGCCGGCTGGCGCCGCGGCGGGTGTCTGCGGCGGTGGTGCGGCACTGATGGTCATGCGTCCTCCTTGCGGGAACGCCCCTGGCTGGCGGGGCCCGCGCGAAAGCGCGCAGGTCCCGCCAGGTAGTGCGCGAGCACGGGGGCAGCTCGCGCCGCTAGCTACCGTCGCAGGAAAAGCCGGTCCTTCGCCGGGAGCAAGGCAGCGCCTTGTACGCACTTATGTTCGCTCAACGTACGGCCTGTGCGCATCGGGTGAACCCTGAGCTTGGTGGGGCGATTTCCTGAGTTAACCGCAACTCGGATATATGACTCAGTGTGGAACGAATCGGGCCGCGTGCGCGACCAGCTCGCGCCGGCCGGTGTGACCGGTCTTCGCTACAAGGCTGGCGATATGGGTCTCGACGGTCTTCGGCGAGATATAGAGCCGGCGGGCGATCTCCGCGTTCGAGAACCCGCGTGCGACGAGCAGGAAGACGTCCATCTCGCGGCTGGTGATACCTAGCCGGCGCATCTGCGGCGGCACCTGGGCGCTGCCCCGGCCCGACCGGGGCACCCGTTCTCCGGCCCGGCGCAGGAGCCCGCGGCAGGCCGATGCCAGCCGGGGATGGCCGCCTGTCTCGAAGTCGGCGGCTGCCTCGCGCAGCCAGGCGGCTGGCTCCCCCCAGCCGTCCTTCAGCGCCGAAGGGGCGACAAGCCGGTGGGCGAGGTGCTTCCACCAGGGCGCATACGGGGCGAGCAGTGCGCTGGCCTCGGCGGCCAGCGCGGACGCCCGGTCCAGGTGACCGGCCCGTCCCTCCAGCACCGCCTCCGCGAAGGCCAGGTAGCCCTGGTTCCAGCCGACCGCGGCACCAGCGGCCTGGGCCTGCTCAATCGCGCCCCGGCCGTCTCGGTCGAAGATGGCCCGCAAGATCGCGTAGTACCCCCACGCGCGCCGCGGTGACATCGGGGCGGTATCGCCGCCGTACGAGACGCCGGCCTCGCTCTGCTGCAGGGCACGGAGCAGGTCGTCATGGAAGAGTGATGCGGTGACCCTGGTCAGTCCCCAGGTCGAGAACAGCACTTCGGGGTCGCCAGGCAGGATCTTCTCCGCCCGCTCGGCGGCCCGGGTCATCTCGGTGCGATCGGCCCGGATCGCCGCGACGAGCGCCTGCACGTTGAGCGCGATGGCTTCGGTCCGGCGGGCCGCGATCTGCCTGGCGCCGTGCTCGGAGCGGCGGGCCGCTTCCAGCGCGCGGTCCAGATCCGTCCCGAGACTCCAGGTATTGGCCAGCTGCAGGTCGATGACGGTGGCCGTCGAGATTGCTCCCGCGTTGCCGGCGAGTTCCCTGGCCTCGCTGAGCCGGGTCGTGGTCCCGTCGACCAGCATGTCGATCGTGCCTAGCTCGTGCAGCGCCCTGATCCGCCAGATGGCGAAGTCTGCGTCGGCGGCGATCTGGTAGGCGCGATCGAACGCCGCCCGCGCGGCCTCGATGTCCCGCTGCCGCTCTCGGCGCCCGATCACCTCGAGTGACTCGAACGCGACCTCGGCCGCCCAGCCGCCGGACCCGGCGGCCTCGGCGCTGGCCAGCGCCCGGCGCGCGAGCTCTTCCGCCCGGTCCAGGTCGCCCGCGTCGATCGCGCAGTGCGCCGCTGCCGCGTCCACCCGGCTGGCGAGCTCGGCGTCGTGCAGCCGGTCGGCGATGGTGCGCGCGGCCAACAGCTGCGCGGCAGCTGCATCGCGGTGATCCTGGCAGCTGACCCGCGCGACGGTGATCAAGACGAGTGCCTGCCGCCGGGGATCTGCCCCGGCGGCGTCGAGCTCGGCGATGAGCCGTCTGGCTACCGGGGCGAGCCTGCCGTAGTCTCCGGTATGGGCAAGCGCGCCGACCAGCGCCTCGTCGATCCCTATGACCAGCATCGGCTCGCCCGGTGGCAGAGCCGCGAGGAGGTCATGCGCGTCGGCCAGGGACGTGATGGCGGTGCTGAGCGCGCCCTGGTCGAGCGCCCGGTTGCCGAGCTGCAGCAGCAGGGTGGCGGCCTGCACCCGGTCTCCGGCGGCCTCGTGAAGCTCAGCGGCCAGCTCGCACCAGCCCCCTGGCAGGCCAGGATGGGCGCTCTCAAGCTCGGCGGCGGCGCGCGCCGACCGCCCCGCCAGATCCGGAGGCAGCAGATCGGACAGGATCGCGTGCCTGGTGAGGCTGTGCCGGAACCTGAACAGGTTGTTGCCTGACCCGATCGGCGTGATCAGCTGCATCGCCTGGGCCTGCTGCAGCGCTGCGAGTACCTGCGCCTCGGTCAGGGCAGTGATACTCGGCAGCAGCGTCCAGTCGAACTTCTTGCCCAGCACGGCCGCCGAGGCCAGGACATCGGTGACGACTGGGCCGAGGGCGGCCAGGCGATTGCGGACCGATCCGGCGATCGAGGCAGGCACGCTCGCGGCGACCCGGTCGTCAACCTGCCATCCTGAGGCGTCGCTCACGAGCTGCCCGGACGAGACAGCGGTAGCGAGTATCTCCTCGATGGCGAAGGGCAGCCCGTCGCAGTCGGCCAGCAGCCGGGTCACGGCGCCGGGCACCTCGCCGGTATCCAGGCACGCGGCCGCCATCTGGCGGACCGCCTGGTCTCCTAGGCGGGTGACCTGAAGGGAGGTCGCCGCGCGCCGGGCCGTGATCGAGCGGAGGAGGTTCAGGCCCGCGGACGGCATCGTGTCCCTGACCGTCGCCACGCAAAGGACACTCGTGTCGGCGAGGTTGTCGGACAGGTACTCGACGATCGCCAGGGTCTCCGGATCGGCCCAGTGCAGGTCCTCCAGGACCAGCAGCGTGCCTTTGGAACCGCTCGGCGTGAGCAGGCGGATCAGGGCCTCGCCGAGTATCAGCGGCGAGATCTCGGCGTCGTCGTCCCCTGGCCTGCTCCACTCGGGGACGAGCGATGCCAGCACGGGCAGGTGGATCGCTAGCTGCGGATCGTCGGGCACCACTCCGGCCCGGGCGATCTTCATCAGCGCCTCGGTAACCGGGCGGAACGGCACCGGAACGGTCGACTCGGTCGAGCGGCCGATCAGGACGTTGAATCCGCGCGCCGAGGCGAGCGACGTCGCCTCCCGCGCCAGCCTGGACTTGCCGACACCGGCATCTCCGGACAGGAAAAGCACGCCGCCTTCCCCGTTCATAGCCCTGTCGAGGCCGCTGTCCAGGGCATGAACTTCGGCATCGCGCTCAATCAGCGTCGGGCACAGCATCGACCTCATCACTCCTGATACTACCGGTAGCGATTAAGTAGTTACTGTGTGCCACATTTGGAATCCATGGGCGACTAAAAGGCGCCGAACGCGCCTAATGCGCCTAATACGCCTAATGCCCTAAAGACTAGAAAAGGTTTTTAAGTTGTGAAACAGTCAATCTAGACATCAGCCCACGAGGGCTCCGGGTGACCGGGGTGACTAGGACGACGGCGCTACGACGGTGCCGGTGGCCATGACCACGACGATCGGCTCCGCCAGCACGCGGGCGGCCGACGGGCCGCGGTCGGGCTCGGCCCGGCACAGGACCCGCGCCTCGAAGCGCAGCTCCCTGCTGCGGCGCCCGATCCTGGTGATCGTGGCCGTCGCCTCCAGCACGTCGCCTGCCAGTACGGGCGCGAGGAACTGGATGTCGGAGTACGACGCGAACAGCCCCTCGTCGCCGTCGGTGCGTACCGAGGCCTCCGTCGCCACATCGCCGAACAACCCGAGCACGTACGCCCCGTCGACCAGGTTGCCGCCGTAGTGCGCGTGGCCGTAGGGCACGTAGCGCCGGTGCCTGACCGTCAGCCCGAGCCTCGGGTCCGCTGCGCTGGCATCGTTCATCGGAATGTCTCCTGGGCCGGTTGGCGGTTGTCAGGCGGGCGCGTCGGCGGGGACCTGGCCGGGCTCCGCGCCACCGCCCGGATTCGGGCTGGCCGGGGCGAGCGCGTGCACCAGGTAGCTGGCCACGTCCCGCGGCGTGGTGCCCTTGCCGAAGATCTTGTCGACCCCGAGCTCGGCGGCCATCGCCGGGTCGAACCGCGGGCCGCCGATGATGAGCACTGGCCGGGGCGGCGCGGCCGCGTCGAACGCGGCGGACAGCTCGCGGGTGTTCTTGATGTGGGCGTCTTTCTGCGTGACGACCTGGCTGACCAGCACCGCGTCGGCGCCCTCGGCCCTGGCGGCGTCGACCAGCCGCGGCACCTCGACCTGGGACCCGAGGTTCACGACCTTGATCTCCCGGTAGTACTCCAGGCCCTTCTCCCCCGCGTGCCCCTTGACGTTCAGGATCGCATCGATGCCGACGGTGTGCGCGTCGGTGCCGATAGTCGCGCCCACCACGACGAGCTTGCGGCCGAGCGCCGAGCGGATCCGCAGGTTGACCTCGGCGGGCGACAGTTCCTCGAACTCCCGCTCGGCGACCGTCACCTCGGACAGGTCGACCAGGTGCCCGACCCTGCCGTACACGACGAAGAACGTGAAGTCAGGACCCATGCCCTTCGCGTGCACGACCATCGCCGGCTCCAGGCCCATCTTGCCCGCCAGCTGAAGTGCGGCTCCTTCGGCCCTGGCCTGGTCGTCGGGCGTGCTGAACGGCACCGGGAGGGTGAAGGACAGCTGCACCCGGCCGTCGCCGGTCGTGTCGCCGTATGGCCTGACGAGCGTCTTCGGTGTCACTGAGCTGCTCCGTTCTGGCTGGCCGCGGCGAGAACGCCGGCGCCCGGGCTCCGTCCCGAGTCGTCGAGGATGTCGCCGGCCGGATTGAAGTAGCCGTCCGCCTTGCTGATCACGCCGTCCAGGCCGCGGCCGCCGTCGGCCGGGCGCTTGGTGATGCCGAACGTGCCGTCTGCGATCGCGTTCAGCAGCCCGTCGTCGCAGATCCGCCGCAGCAGGCCGACCGATTCGGCGAGCACGTGGTTCGCGCGCCGGTCGATGAACCCGCCGGGCTCCGGCCGGAAGCTCTCCCCCAGCCGGCCCGCGGCGCTCCTGACGTAGTGAGCGTTCTCCAGGGCCAGGTCCCGGTCAGACAGGAACGGCGTGTGGATGCCCTCGGTCATCATGCCGATCAGCAGGATCTCCTGCTCGGTCATGACGGCGGCCAGGTTGAAGAACGCGTCGAGCAGGTAGCCGGCGAAGATGTTGCCGGTCATGTGCTTGGTCGGCGGCATGTACTTCAGCGGCGCATTCGGGAACAGCTCCCTGACCAGCTGCGCGTGCGCGAGCTCGAGCAGGAACGAGTCAGGCACATCGGGCCCGATCTCGAACGCGTGGCCGAGGCCGAGCTGGCCATCGGCCAGCCCGGCTTCCCTGGCGAAGAACTCGTTGAGCAGCTGGGAGACGATGACCGTGTGGGCGCCGTCCACCGGGTCGGCGGTGGTGAGGTAGTTGTCCTCGCCCGTGTTGATGATGATGCCGGCCCGGGCATGAATCTGCCGGGAGAAACGCTGGTCGATCAGCGTGCGGCGGGGGTTGATGTCGCGGAAGATGATGCCGTACATCGAGTCGTTGAGCATCATGTCGAGCCGCTCCAGGCCCGCCAGCGAGGCGATCTCCGGCATGCACAGGCCCGACGCGTAGTTCGTCAGCCTGACGTACCGGCCCAGCTCGCGGGAGACGTCGTCGAGCGCGGCCCGCATCAGCCGGAAGTTCTCCTGCGTCGCATAGGTGCCCGCGAAGCCTTCCCTCGTTGCGCCCTCTGGCACGTAGTCGAGCAGCGACTGGCCGGTGGACCTGATCACCGCGACCACGTCGGCGCCTTCCCTCGCGGCCGCCTGGGCCTGGGGAATGTCCTCGTAAATGTCGCCGGTCGCGACGATCAGGTACATCCACGGCTTGCGGGGCTCGGCGGTCTCGTCGATCATCTCCTGCCGCCTCGCCCGGTTGGTGTCGATCCGGGCGAAGCCGCCGGCGAGCGCCAGGGCGGCGGCCGCTCGGGCCGCCTTCGCGTCAGCGCCGCCCGGGATCCGGAATGACACCTGCCCGGCCGCGGCGGCGCCGGCCAGCGCGGCCAGACCGGGATAGCCGCCGGTGATAAGCGCGTCCCACACGGGCAGCGCCACGCCGTGCTCCAGGCCGGTCTGCGCCCGGACCGCGTCGACGAGGAGGTTCACCGCGGGCATGCCGTCGGCGTCGGCGCCGGACAGGCCGGCGAGGCGCAGCACGGCCCGCTCGACCGAGACCGTCGTGTGCGCCCGCGCCATCGCCACGATCGGCTGGCCGGCCTGGCTGGCCAGCCGCCGCGCCTCGCGGACGACCTGCGGGTCGATGGTGAGTTTCGGTGTCCTGGGCCCGCGCGGCGTGGGCTTCGGCGTGCTGCCCGGTGCGGATGTCATCGTCACTCTCCCGTCGTCCTGGCGTCGAAGATCTGGCGGACGCCAGGTTCCGTCCTGATCAGGTCGATGGCCAGCTGGGCGTGACCGGGCGTGTAACCGTTGCCGACCAGCATCGTGACGTCCGCCGCGACGCCCTCGGCGCCGAGCGCGGCGGCCGTGAACGAGGTGGCCATCGAGAAGAAGATCACGGTACCGCCCGGCGCGGTGGCCAGGATCGCACCACCCTCGCAGCCTGGCACGTCCACGCACACGACGGTCACGTCGGCCGGGCCGCCGGCCTGGCGGATGGCACCGGAGACGCCGACCGGGTCGGTCGCGTCGGCGATCACGACCTCGTCGGCCAGCCCGCCGCCGACGGCCGAGAAGGCCGCTCGGAGCACGCCGGCCTCCCGCTCGCGGCGGACTACGCCGATCACCCGGCTGGCGCCGGCCCGCCTGGCCGCGGCGGCCGACAGCGAGCCGCTCTTGCCGGCCGCGCCGAGGATGGCGACGACCGGCCCCTTGCCCGGTGTCCCCGCCGCACCGCCCGGCCGCTCCGCGGCGCCCTCGCCGATCCGCTGGGCCGCCTGCGAGACGATGCGGTGGGTGAGCGCGGGAGCGCCGCAGACGTCCATGACCGCGAGCGACAGCGGCACCGGCAGGTCGTCAGGGAGCACGGCCGCGATCGACCGGCCGAACAGGATCGCCTGGCCTCGGCACGGGACCTGCTCCGACGCGCCGTCCCAGCTGGCCAGGGCGTCGGTGATCACCAGCGGCGTCAGGCTGAGCGAGACCAGGGTCGCGATCCGGTCCCCCGGCTGCAGTCCGAGCGGGGATCTAGGGCCGGCCTCGCGTACCGTGCCGGTCAGCATCCCGCCGGATCCGGTAACCGGGTTCTGCATCTTCCCGCGGTCGGCGACGATCCGCAGGACGGCGGCCTTCATGGCCGCCGGGTCGCCGCCGCTGGCCTGGTGCAGCTGGCGGAAGGAGGCGGCGTCGAGGTTGAGCCGCTCGACCGAGACCAGCACCTCGTCCGGCCAGATCGGCGGATCGGGGTCCAGCCGCCAGGCGGCCTGCGGCAGGACGCCGGACGGCTCGATGACGCGGTGCAATCCGAGCGGGGAGCCAGGCCCGCGGCCCGATCTGCTCACGCGAGCGTCCTTTCTCCTGGCGGCTGTGCGCCCAGATTTCGCGGGCGGCTGTGCGGGCCGGCGCCGCGGGGCAGCCCGCACCCTGGTGTGATGGTCCGCAGCCGGGTTAGGCTATGTATCTGAATCCGTAGAATTTCTCGTATCGAACTATACAGACAGTATCTTCTTGCGTGACAAGCCTGGCTCACAGGCTATCGTTCGGTTTGCAGCCTGGAATGCAATCAGCTGGGCAGCATCGACCGATTCAGGACAGGAGGCGGTGGAGCGGTGATCGAGCAGCCCTACGTGTACCGGCATTCGGAGCTCGTCGAGCCGGACTGGCGCCGGCTGCCTGGCTGGGCCGCGGTGAGCACGCAGGAGTGGGAGTCGGCCCAGTGGCAGCGCGCCCACTGCGTGAAGAACATCCGCCAGCTCAGGGCGGTGCTCGGCGACGGCGTGGACGAGGCGTTCTACGCTGACCTGGAGCGCGACCAGGCCGAGCGGGCCACGATGTCGATGCTCATGCCGCCGCAGATGATCAACACCATGGTGCCGGGCCTGGCGCCGGCCGACGCCGGCTTCACCGAGGCGCTCTACGCCGACCCGATCCGCCGCTACATGATCCCCGTCTTCAGCGACCGCCGAACGGACTGGCCGTCCCATCCGTTCTCATCAAGGGACTCGCTGCACGAGGCGGAGATGTGGGTGACCGAGGGGCTCACCCACCGCTACCCGACCAAGGTGCTCGCCGAGGTCCTGCCGACCTGCCCGCAGTACTGCGGGCACTGCACCAGGATGGATCTGGTCGGCAATCCGACGCCGGTCGTCGAGAAGCACAAGTTCGGCATGACGCGCGACGACCGGCTCGGCGCGATGATCGAGTACCTGAAGGCGAACCCGGGCGTCCGTGATGTCGTCGTCTCCGGTGGTGACGTGGCGAACCTGCCCTGGGCGCGGCTCGAGGCGTTCGTCAGCGACCTGCTGACGATCGAGTCCATCCGTGACATCCGGCTCGCCACCAAGGCCCTGATGGGGCTGCCGCAGTACTGGCTGACCGACGAGGTCAGGGCGGGCATGGAACGGCTCGCCGTGACCGCGCGCCAGCGCGACGTCTCGATCGCGATCCACACTCACGTGAACACCGCGCAGTCGGTGACTCCCCTGGTGGCGAAGGCATCCAAGGCGATGCTGGAGACCGGCATCAGGGACGTCCGCAACCAGGGCGTCCTGCTCCGCGGCGTGAACAGCACCGCCGACTCGCTGCTCGACCTGTGCTTCGCCCTGCTCGATGACGCCAAGATCATGCCGTACTACTTCTACATGTGCGACATGATCCCGAACGCCGAGCACTGGCGGATCGGGCTCGGCGAGGCGCAGCAGCTGCAGCATCAGATCATGGGCTACCTGCCAGGATTCGCGACGCCGCGGATGCTGTGCGACGTGCCGTACGTCGGCAAGCGCTGGGTGCACCAGGCGTCGCGGTACGACACCGAGCGCGGGATCTCGTACTGGACCAAGAACTACCGCACGGCGGTCGAGGCGCAGGACGCGCTGGCCCTGGATCGGGAGTACGAGTACTACGACCCGATCTACCTGCTGCCCGACTCAGGCCAGGACTGGTGGCGCGGCAAGGCCGCCGAGCTGGCCGCCGCTGACCGCGCCGCCATGGGCGCCGAGCCGGCGGCGGCGCTGGCCTAGTCGCTCACGCCAGCTCGCTGAGGGATCGCTTCGCCGGCGTCGGGGCCAGGGCGGCTGTCCCTGGCGTCGTAGCGCCACAGGGCGGGCAGCGCGAGGGAGACGATGACGGCGCCGGCCAGGCTCGCCACGCCGCCCGAGACGACCGCCGCCCGGACCGACCCGGTCAGCGAGGCGATCGCGCCGGCTTCCAGGTTCCCCAGTGGCTCGCCGGCGGAATAGCTGATCATCTCCAGGCCGGCCAGCCGCCCTCGCACGCGTGCCGGGATGGACTGGTTCCACATCGTCATCCGGAACAGGCCGCTCACCATGTCCGCGCCGCCCGCCGCCGCGAGCGCGAGAACCGCCAGCGGCAGGTTCGGCGCGAACGCGAACGCGCCGATCGCGATTCCCCAGCCGCAGACCGCGATGGCGATCGCCCGGCCGTGCCGGTGGATGTGCCTGGTCCAGGTACTGGTCGCGCTGACGGCCATCGATCCCATGCCCGGTGCGGCGTACAGCAGCCCGAGCACTGCCGGACCGCCGAGGCCGGCCGCGATCTGCGGGAAAACGGCGTAGGGCGCGCCGAAGAACATGGCACCGATGTCGATCAGGTACGTGCCGAGAAGATCGGGCCTGCTTTTCGCGTAACGCAACCCCTGCGCCATCCCCCGGAAGCTAGGCCGGTCCGCGTCGGGCGCAGGCGGGCTCGGTCGCATCCGGGCGAACGGTATCGCCGCGGCGGCGCAGGTCGCACCGCCGACCGCATAGGCCAGCGGCAGGCCGCCGACCAGCAGGCTGCCGCCGATCAATGGCCCCGCGGTGCTGGCGACCGTGCCAAGCAATCCGGCCAGGGCGGCCGCTCCCGGCAGCTCGTCATGGGCAACCAGCCGCGGAACGAGCACCTCCACCGAAGGCCGCTGCAGGGTGAACGCGCCGGCGAGCAGCGCGGCCAGCACGAACAGCAGCCACAGCTGCCGCCAGGCCAGCGCGTTGGCGAGCAGGACTGCTATGCAGCAGATCGCGGCGCCCTGGGTGATCAGGATCAGCCTGCGGCGCTCGACCGCGTCGGCCAGCGCGCCGCCAAGCAGGCCGCCGAACAGCACGGGCAGCAGCTCCGCGCAGCTCAGCAGGCCGACGATCAGCGAGGAATGGGTGAGCTGGTACGCCTGGTACGGCAGTGCGACGTAGCAGATCACCAGGCCAGCCGAGCTGCCCGCCTGGCCGAAGTAGAGCAGGCGGAAGTCTCGGGAGTGCCGGATCGGGGCGACGTCAGGACTCAGGCGTCTGAGGGCCTGCCGGAGGTTCACAAATGCTCAATGATTGCTGAAGCCGTTTGGGTCTGTCGAGGAAATAACCCTCGCGGAGGAAGGCCGGCGGGCATAGGGCCGCCCATCCGCCGCAGAACGCGATCGGACGGGGACCCTATGCTCGCCGGCCAGATGTGTCGCGGGCTGCGCCGGTGTCCTCGTCGGTGCCAGGCTTAACCTCAGCCTCCGCAGCCGGGATAGCGGTGTCAGCCTCGTCGGCCGCAGCAGCATCGTCTGCGCCAGAGGCCGTCATCGTTGGGGAGGTATCAGCAGGGATGTCTGCGGGGCTCGTGTCGGCTGGCAGGGCTGGTGTAGCGGTGGGGCGGCGGCGCTGGGTGTAGGTGAACCAGATGATGCCGGTCAGCGTGAGGGCCGAGGCGACGAAGGTATTGAGGCGCAGGCCGAGGAAGTGCTGCGAGTAATCGATCCGCAGGTACTCCTCGTAGATGCGGAAGGCGGAGTATCCCGTCACGTAGAGGGCGAACAGGCCAGGGGGGCGGATCTTGGTGTGATGACCGAGCCAGACCAGTAGTGCCGCCAGCGCGAGGTCCCAGATCAGCTCGTACAGGAAAGTGGGCTGGTAGGCGCCGGGCCGGCCGTGGATGAGCAGGCCCCAGGGCAGGCCGGTCCGCTTGCCGTAGAGCTCCTGGTTGAAATAGTTGCCGATCCGGCCGACCGCCTGCGCGACGAGCAGCGCCGGAGCGATGGCGTCGGCGAAGGGCGCGACCGCGATCCCGCGTCGGCGCAGCCGCCAGATGCCGGCCAGCGCGCCGGCGGCGATGCCGCCCCAGATGCCGAGGCCGCCCGACCACACGGCGAATACTCCGTACCACACGTGCGGGATCTGCGCGGGAGTGGTCAGGTCGAAGTAGATCCGGCCGCCGATGATGCCGGCGGGCACGGCCCACAGCGCCACGTCGCCGACCACACCAGCGTCGCCGCCGTAGGCGCGGACCCGGCGCTGGGTGATGATGACGGCCAGCGCGATGCCGACCACGTACATCAGCCCGTAGAAGTGAATGAACAGCGGGCCGATATGGAAGCCGTTGACCGGCGGGCTAGGTAGGTAGCTCAGCGGCATGCGGTGCAGCGGGGTCATGCAACAGAGCGTAGACCCGCGACCCGACTGCTCGGCGCTAGGTTATCGTCGACAGGTGAGCCGGAGAAGCGAGCACCTCAGCCAGGCACTGCACGACTACGTCGTGGCGCACAGCGCGCAGCGCGATGACGTACTGACCGAGCTGGCCGCCGAGACGGTGAGCCGGTTCGGCGCCGACGATGCCGGCATGCAGATCGGGCCCGAGCAGGGGATCTTCATGACGCTCCTGGCCAAGCTGACCGGAGCCGCCAGCGCGGTCGAGGTCGGATCCTTCACCGGCTACTCGGCGATCTGCATCGCCAGGGGCCTGGCCGAGGGCGGCCGGCTGCTCTGCTGCGATGTCAGCGAGGAATGGACTTCGCTGGCACGCGAGTACTGGAAGCGGGCCGGCGTCGCGGACCAGATCGAGCTGCGGCTCGGCCCGGCCGCGCAGACCCTGCGCGCCCTGCCCGAGGGCACCAGCTTCGACTACGCGTTCATCGACGCGGACAAGACCGGGTACGTGGAGTACTGGGACCTGATCGTGCCGATGATCAGGCCGGGCGGTCTAGTGCTGGTCGACAACACGCTCTCCCATGGCCGGGTCGTCGACCTGCGCATCCAGGACGACACCGTGCAGGGCATCAGGCGCTTCAACGCTCACGCCCACGCCGACCGGCGGGTGGAGCTCGTCCTGCTGCCGATCGGTGACGGCCTGACGATGGCCCGCAAGCTCTAACCGGCCCTGGTCACTCGCACGGCCGCACCCATACAGCGCCGGCCGGCGGTCAGCGTGCGCGTCGTTGCGCGGGCCGGTCGCCTTGTTCCTGGCCAGCCGCAGGTCGCAATCGGCGAGTAGCAGCTCAGGCTCGGCTCCCCCGGCCGCCGCCGACGTACTTGCCGGTCCCGCGACCGGGTAGCCGTCCGGGCCCGCGATAACGCTGCCTCCGGTCCAGGCCACGCCGCGCTCGTTGCCGCACCGGCACGCGGCGGCGACAAACATCCGGTTGGCGAACGCGGCCACGGTGATGTTCGCGGTGACCATCGGCCGCTCCCCCGCCGGTATCGGCTCGGCCGGCCAGTTGGTGGGCACCGCGAGCAGGTCGGCGCCGGCCAGGGCGGCCAGCCGCACCCACTCGGGGAACTCGACGTCGTAGCAGATCATCAGCGAGATCGCGCCGTAGCCGGTACCTACCACCGGCGGCGGCTGCTCGCCCGGCGTGAAGAAGTCGGCCTCGGCATCCCATAGGTGCACCTTGCGGTACACGGCCCGCACGCCGGACGGGTCGACGAGCATGGCGCTGTTGTACAGCAGCCCGTCGGCGCCGAGCTCGCTGAAGCCGCCGGCGATCACGATCTGGTGCGCGGTCGCGAGCTCGTGCCACTGGGCGGCGGTCGGGCCGTCCGCCGGCTCGGACAAGGCCCGCGCCTCCGCGGTGTCAGCGAACACGTATCCGGACGGGGTGAGCTCGGGCAGGACCACGATCCGCGCGCCCGAGGCAGCCGCCTCGCTGACCGCCGCAGCGGCCGCGGCGCGGTTCAGGCCCGGCTCGCCGACATGCAAGCTGACCTGGCAGGCAGCTACTCTGACCGGTTCTGTCTCGACACGAGGCAGCACGATGCCTCCCTAGTAGCCGTGGCTCGATACTATGTCGCGCTATGGCACCGTTGTTTAGGAGGATCATCCCGATTCTGTTCGCAGACCGTGTTCTGACCTGGCAGTTCGGCGTGAGCGACCTGGATCAGGCCAAGAAGTTGTTCGAATCCGCCGGGGTGCCGTTCCGCGAGGAACTGATGACGCCGAGCGCTGACTGGCAGTACCGCGTTCTGCACGCCAGGACGCCCAACGGCTACCACTTGCTGCTCGAGGAAGGCAGCGGCTAGCTACCTGGCGTCGCTGACCGGCATCAGGGGTGACCGGCAAAATCGCAGTCGGGTCACGGGTGCGGGCCGTTTCAGCAAGAATGGCAACCGGGCATCGGCGGGACTGACCCAGCGTCGCGACTACTACGGAGCCGGGGGGTCATGGGCACCACGACAGAGCCGGTCTACCTGCGCGTCCTGCAGGACCTGCGGTCAAGGATCCGCTCTGGCCTGCTCGCGCCTGGCGCGCGAGTGCCGTCGAGGAAC
>WNGK01002614.1_pt1 | contig 19487 bp, 17 predicted proteins | sample 5400601 | NCBI WGS metagenome assembly WNGK01 (sample SAMN13153376, study PRJNA577476) | soil metagenome | isolation source: 60 cm soil or saprolite under Garry oak tree replicate 1 | place: USA:California | collected 2016-06-15
CAGCGATCACCAGCGCGGCCATATCATCCGGGCGCACATCCGCCAGCCTGCCTGCGTAACGCCCAATGGGGGTGCGTACTGCTGAGAGAATAACCGCTTCCTGCATGGTATTATTTTCCCCTTTTTTGGCTGTCTTTCTCACGAACCTCAACATCCTCGCCCGGCTTCTTTCCTGAAACGAGGCGTTTTACCTGTTCGCATACATTCAGATTTTTTCACGTACATTCAACCGTTAAGCTGTCAAATACGCTGTCAATTCGGGAGGAACTGAACCGGCCTCTTGCGCGTGCTCTTCTCCATTATGATACACGCTCCAACTCGATGCAAGTCCCAGAATCGATGCCGCTCACGAACTTCGACAGAGCGGCGACGATTTTGCTCAAAATGGGTGTTCCCGCGCACGTTATGCAAGAAATTCCTGGTCTTGTGGTCACCGTATTATTTGGGGCTACACAGACGCTAAGAAGGCTGTAGCGGCAAATAATACGGTGACCACAATTAGAGCTCCGCTTGCAGGGAAGGCGCGGGAAGAGCACGACCTGGTATTCACCGTCGCGACCGGGGAGCACCTGCATCCAGCAACACTTCTCTCCACGTTAGGGGCGCTCCTGCGCGACATCGGCTTGCAGCGCATGAGTTTTCACGACCTGAGACATAGCGCCGCCACGCTGTTGCTGGCCGGAGGCGTCCATGCGAAAGTGGTACAGGAACTGCTGGGACACAGCGATATTATGATCACCCTGAACATTTACAGCCAGGTACTTCCCTCGCTGCAGGAGGATGCCATGGATAAGTTAAGTGCTTATCCCAATAGGCCGGTAGCCTGGTAGGTAATACAGGCCGATCACCTGTACGTTGCGCAGTCTGGTCAGCAGCTCGCCCGGCTGAACTTCATGGATGACTGGACCCTCATGCAGCAAATCGAGCACATCCAGTCGGTCATTCCTAGCCTGGCAGAGAGCGAGCAGGCGCGCAAGGCACGCTGGGCAGCTGCCAGCTTCAAAAAGCCCAGCACCAGCGCCGGTGCATGACCTAGCTGCGCCCCTGTAAACCGCTGGCTGACCGACTGGCGCGCGAGGGCGGCATTAATACCCCTGTCTTTCGTCTGCCCCTCCCTCAACAGCAGGAAGATACTGGGTTCTACCCCCTACGACAGGTTCTCGGCTATTTCGTAATCCCCACCGAGACAATTACGTCGGCGTTGGTGATGGGCCGGATGTTGGCGATGGCGTCGGGCTGGGCGAGGGTGACGGCGACGGCGACGGACTGGGCTTAGGGCTGGGAGACACTGTCGGTGACGATCCAGGCGTAACGTTCAAGTTCTTGACATAGATGGTCACAACCGAGTTGATATTCACCGTTTTGACGGATGTGGGATCAAGCCTGGACACATAATTTTCCGGCAGTGCGGGATCATTCCCATCTGATTTCACGACGTAGTGCAAATGCGCTGCCAGGATGAGCTGCTCCATCTCTTCGAGTGTCGCGCCTTTCTTAACTGATGGGACGGTCGTCGTGGTTATCATGGTGATAAGAATTGGACTGCCCTTTGCATACTTCGCGCCCGCCGCCGGGTTCTGGCTCTGTATGACCCCGTCCCTAGTGGATGCGCCGGAAAGCGCCAAAGTGAATCCTGCTTGTGTAGCACGCGACTGTGCATCGGAATAAGTCAGGCCGTGTAAATCGGGGACGGTGCCCATTGTGATGACAGGAGTCGTCTCGCCGCCATTATTGAAAGGCCAGTTGATGAAGCCCAGTTCGACGGCCAGGTAGAGGCTGAAGCCCAGGAGCAGCAGGGTAGCCAGCAGGATCGGCACGGTGATGCTGCTGGCAAAGCGGGAATCCTGGAATTGTGCGGAGCTGCGCGCATAAGGACGCGTCGAGCTTGAGCCTGGAGGCGCCACAGGCGGTACGTATACGTGTTGCTGATCGAGAGAGAGCGGCTGTTGGGATGCAACCACAAGCACGGGTGCGGGGCTAGCCCCGTTATGGTCGGATGAAACGCTGATCGGCAGCACGTGATTGGGCGATGATGTGGGTGCTTGCTCACTCTGCGCCGCTGCGCGGCCACTGTTGGCAGGGTGAGCCGGTAGCTGGCCGCCTGGAGCCTGCTGCGGCCCCGGCGTAGGAGGAGTGGTTTCTGCCAATTCGGCATCGCTTAGCGACTCCAGCGCGCGTGCCAGATGCGAGCCATCGCAGTAACGCATCTCCGGCACTTTCTCCAGGCAGCGCAGGATAATCTCTTCCAGGGCGGGCGGAATATGCGGATTAAACTGGCTGGGCGGCCTGGGCGCGTCTTGAATATGTTGCATGGCCACGGCAACGGGCGAATCGCCATCGAACGGCGTATAGCCGGTGAGCATTTCGTACATGACGATGCCCAGGGCATAGACATCGGCGGCGGGACTGACGATGTCTCCCTGCGCCTGTTCCGGCGGCATGTATTGGACAGTTCCCAGCGTCATGCCGGTCGTCGTCAAGCGGAAAACATCCATGTCTTGATATACGCTGACAATGCCGAAGTCGGTGAGCTTGATCGATCCGTCACGACCTACCAGGATATTCTGTGGCTTGACATCGCGATGGACGATCCCCCGACGATGAGCTGCCCCCAGCCCAAGGGCGACGTCGTGGGCAACAATGATGGCGCGCTTGCTATCGAGCACACCGCGGGAACGTAGATAACGGCGCAAATCCGTGCCCTCGACTAACTCCATGACCAGATAATAGGTGCCATCGGTCTGCCCATAGTCGAAGACCTGTACAATATTGGGATGGTGCAACGCTGAGGCGGCCTTCGCCTCGCGCTGGAAGCGTGCCACAAATTTCGGCTCGGTACTATAGAGTTCGCTCAGCGCTTTGATGGCCACGACGCGCTTCATACGCATATCCCGGCCGCGATAAATGGTCGCCATCCCACCTCGACCGATGGGATCCTGTAATTGGTATCGATCGCCCAGCACTTCGAGCTGCGTTGCTCTCTGCACGGTGAGGGGCAGAGAGGGGAAGGCCAGTGGGAGGACTTCAGGATGCGATGGCTCAGGTGGCATCTGAGCGGCCTCGCCTTGAGCTTCGTTCTCGTCACACCGTCCGGCAACCGAAGGCCCCGGCGGCGCCTGCTCCCCAAGTTCCTCGACCGTCAAGGCGGCGGCTTCACGTATCTGCCGATCGGCGTCATGGAGCAGGCGTGTCAATGACTCTGGCGGTAGCTGTCCTCTCATGCTGGAAAGCACACGCAGCGCCGCCGCTCGCACCGAGCCATCCTCGTCGGCCAAAGCTTCGAGCAAGGCCTCAACAGGAGCGTATTCCCCGAATGCGCTCAGCGCCCATACCGCTGCTGCTCGTACTTCCCAGGCAGGATCGTGCAGGGCCGACACCAGCAATGGCAGCAAAGAGGCCTCTCTGCGTTCTCCTAAACTGTGCACGGCTGCCACTCTCACCGGACTTTGCTCATCCCGTAGCGCTGCTACTGTCTGCTCACGTTTCGCCATTGGCCTGCCTGCAAGCCCAAGATGGCTCAAGACCGCCGGGAGCAGCGTGGTGGGAACAGCCGCATGCTTTTGACGCTCTGGTTTTCCAGTGCCATGACCGTTTAACGAGAGTCGTTTGACGTCTTTTTTATATTCCATAGCTGTCTGTCACTCCGCCCTGGGTTCCAGGAGTTGTCGTAGCCGATATTTCGCAACGATAGGGTGCTGGAAGTGACGCAATGTGCGCCTCGAGCTCATGTCGCCATTGGCGCCAGTGCGCCTCCTCGTCGGGTCCGAGAGCTTGATCCGCCAGGTCGAGCGCCGCGCAGTTCTCGGGCAGGTCCAGCGAGATGACGTGTTGCTCACGCTTGCGCGTACTGTTGCGAAAGACATTCAGGGTAATGGTGTACAGCCACTTCGGAAGGTTCAGGATGCGGACCTTGCGAGTAGGCGTGCCTTTGAGGGCGTAATAGGCACGGAGGAAAGCTTCCTGAACCATGTCTTCAGCATCGTCTGGACGACCTAGCAGGCGCAGGGCAAGGAGATAGAGTCGCTGCTGATAGACCTCAACGAGCTGCCGAAAGTGGCCGTCCAGATCGGTAGCCAGCAGACAGAGCAGTTCCTCATCGCCCTGATCCATGCTTTTCCCTCCGCGCCGTTTTGTCGCTTCACTCCTAAAGGGTCATAATGAGCGTCACGTTCATAGTTCTTCCGCTTCCAACTTCCATAGGGATTGGAAATACTACCCGGGAAACACCTGGACGGTCAAGTTCTGGACATTGCCGGACACTGTCAGAGCAGTGCTTCCCACGTAGTGAACATTGTTGGCCTCGGTTCCACTGGCAGAGATGGTATAGCTGCCAGGCGCAACGTTTGAGAAGGTGTAATTACCCGATGCATCAGCAGTCGTAGTTGCAATCGTAGTAGTACCACTCGTCAATGTCACCGTAGCTCCTGGCAGTGGCTGCGAGGTCGTACAAGTGGGACCCGAGCAGGCTATGACTGATCCGCTAATGGTGGCCGTCACTGTTAGCAATACTGCGATGGTTTGTGGCGTCCCCAATACTGCCGCTCCAGTGCTGTCAGTAGCAGTGATAGTGATATTCCCGCTATATGTGCCAGGTAGCAAAGCTGCAGGATTGATCTCCACACCCAGGGGGCTTCCGCTGCCGCTATCTGTACCAGACCCAGGAGAAAGGACGAGCCATGCGCTGCTAGCTGCATCGCCGGTCGCAGTCCACGTAACAGGGCGAGCGCACGTTCCTGTTTCGCCCAAGGCCACGTTCTGTACAGCGGGTGGGGCCGCTCCCTGGGCAACAGAGAATGTAAGGCTCGCGGGCAACGGCGACAGTGTACAGGGGGGTAGGATAGTCAGTGTCACCGTGAACGTCTGTGGGCTTCCCTGCACTGTCGCACCGGAAGCGTCGGTTGCAGAGATGGTCACAGACGTTTTATACGTCCCCGGTACCAGTTGGGAAATGTCGAGGCCAACTCCAACGCTGCTAGCTTGACCCGTGCCCTTAATCGTGCCGGTAGGAGGTGAAAGCGTGAGCCAGGCAGAGGCGGGCACAACATTGGTATTCCATGACACCGGCCAGGCACAACTACCTATTCCCATGAATATGACCGTCTGCGATGCTGGATTCGCTGACGAGCCTTGATCAGCACTGAATGACAGAGAACTTGACGACGGCTGTGATATCGAACAGGGAGGTTGCACCAGCAGGTTGATAGTAATGGTTTGCGGGCTCCCCGGTACAGTTTTGCCACTTGAATCTAATCCATTGAGAGTGACCTGCCCTACATAGTTGCCAGGGGTTAATCGCGAAGTATCCACGTTGATCGTCACCCGCCCGGTTTGCCCTGGAGCAAGAATGCCGCCCGTTGGTGTAGCATCCAGCCAGGTTATCCCCAATTGAACGACACTCGTGCTCCACCTGAGCGGACTGCCACCGTTGTTGGTAATCGTGACTACCTGGCCTGTTGGATTGGGCTGTCCCTGGGTATGATTAAAATTGAGAGTGAGCGGCGAAGCACCCATAATAGGTGCTGCAGGTGGCGGCGAAGGCTGTACTTTTAACTGCACCGCAACCGTTTGCGTACCCTGGTTGGCTGAAAAGGTGATGACGTCATCATAGGTGTTGGGCGCAAGGTCACCTGCATTCACACTCAGAGAAATGACGGCGCTGGTTGTGCCTTTCAACTGCCCACTGGCGGGTGTTACCGTCAGCCAGGAGGGCGCCGAAGAGGTCGTCCAGTTAATGGGTGCCCCGGCACAACTGACGGTGGCACTCAAGCTCAAGGTCTGATTGCCAGCATAGCCCTGGCCCCCAACGGCGGTGAATGACAGAGAGCCCGAACTTGCCACAATGCCACAGTGCGGCTGCACGGTGAGAGAGACATTGACCGCTTGAGGGCTATCAATTGCTCCCCCGCTGGCAGTGAACTGAAGCGTGCCTATATACGCACCAGGGAGCACTTTCTGACTCTGTACGATGACCTGGATAGTGCTGGTCGCCCCTGGTGCGACAGTGCCGGAAAGAGCAGATGCGCTCAACCAGTTGGAATGAGGGCCAAGGGCATGCAATAGCGTGGCCTGAGTTGTAACGGTTGCTGAATCGTTGATGGCAAGCGACCAGTGCAAGGGTTGAGTACCGGGATTACTCACGGCCAGGAATTGGGCAGCGGGATTAGCCCCGCCATCGGTTGCCGTAAAGGAGAGCAGGGCAGGCGATAAGGCGAGTACAGGCCCTGGATTGTAAGACAATGGCAGAACAGACATATCAACTTCAACCGGCAGAGGTGCATGGACATTCGACGAAATGTTGATCGTGCCTTTGTAATTGCCTGGCTTCAGGCCAGTCCGCTGAGCCGCGATAGAGATAGTCTGGCTTTGACTGAATGTGCCCTGAGCAGGTGAGATCAACAGCCACGACTGATTACTGCTGGCTGACCAGGTGATAGAGCCGTCGCCCTCATTTGCTAAGGTGAGAAGGTGAATCGTATTCGCACCCACTACATCCGGGCCCAAATCAATGGTGGGAGTGTTGATGAGCAGCCTTGGTGGGCGCGTCTGACCCAGTCCTTTGATCTGAAGGGTGGCGCTGGCGGTAGTGCGTGTACTTACATCCTCAGCTACAATCAAATGGTATCCCGGTCCCCACTCACTATTGGTGATGATCTTGACTATGGCTACGCCTGTTGAGCCAATAGTAACGACAGAAGAACCCTTGTCTGTCTGAACAGGCTCCTGTATATCATGTGTCAAGGCAACTCTCGCCGCATGAGAAAAATGCTTGAGCTGCAACGTCACTGTGTCACCAATACGTGCAACATTAGAGGAAAGCGTCAGGGTCGGAAGCCCAACCGTTCCGCTCGTCGTTGAAAGTCTCAAGAGGAGCAGAGAAGTGCTAAGAAGCACTGCGATGACCAGGGCGGCAGCAAGCAACGCGACCAAACGAAAGCGTCGTCCATCACGACGAAGTATACCTGCATGTATTACAGGCATACGCGGAGATGAAACGAGTACCCCCACCTGAGGTACAGGCCTATCTTCATTGAGCGAGTCCCCAGGATCTGTCTTCATTAAGCGTTCTCTCACCTGCGTAATGATCTGCGCCTGCTCGGCTGGTGGTACAATAACAGGTTTGCGATAGGCACGTTGCAGGAACGTTATCAGTTCCTTATGCTGTGGTTCTTTCTCTTCCGGGAGCAGATCTTCGAACGGTTTCATCGCTGTTCTCCCCTTTCTAGCTGATCGTAGATCGCACGCAACTGGCGCAGGGTACGCACAAACAATTGGCGCACTGTTCCCTCAGATTTCCCAAGGGCACCTGCAATTTCGCAAAAGGGCAGACCATTCCGATACCGTAACCCGATAAGCTCTCTTTGAAGCGAGGTGAGTTGCGCAATCGATAGATAGAGGCGCTCATAGTTCTCCCGTTGTTCGGTGTATTGTTCCGGTGTCAATGCGGTATCTTCCATCTCTAGTGCCTGCTCTATCGGCAGCAAGTTCAGCAGGGCAATGTGGCGGTAGCGATCAATCACCTTATTTCGGGCAACGCGCCTCAACCAGGCCAGTTGCCGCCCATCAGGAAGACTGGAAAGCGATTCGTTTTGGAGCGCAGCGAGAAAGACCTCCAGCAGCAGGTCTTCGGCATCTTGCTTATTCGACACCTGCTGAAGCAAGTAATGAAAGATGGGGACAGCAAAACGATCGTAGAGCGTGCCATCCACTCCGTTTTGATCCCTATCCGTATTCAATTGTTTCATACGCTTTCCTTCTCACATAACTACTCTCTCATAAAAGAAGTCGTATGGATGAGAAAATTGTGACAGGTGGGGACCACAAATTTGCTGTGGGGCTGGGATCTCTATTGAGAAAGGTTCCTTGGAAAAGTGGGCAGCTTTCATGCGCGCCGAGGCGGCGCGCATAATCGTCATCTCTGTAGTTTCGGAAAGGCCAGTTCGTACGCTAAATAGCAGAGATAGTGAGATTTACCTCTCACGCGACGTGTTTTTCTTCAAAACAGAGCAGCATTACATGTGAGTGCTGCCGAATGGAGCGAAGATGGAGCAAGCAAGGCAAAAAACGGTATGGAGACGTCGCTGGCTCCTCCTGGGTCTTTTAGTGGGCCTTCTGGGTGGTATTCTCACCACATTATTTTTCCCTCGCCCATGGTCTCGACCATCCCTGCCTATCTCTATCCAACTCCCTCCTGGTCTCTTGATGGGCACAGCGTCATGCTCATTGAGTCTGGCGGGTCAGCGTATGCCTGGAACCTCTCGGCCAATACGCTCATCGACAAAAGCTCATTCTATCAATCTCACAAGGGCCTAGCAATTGCGGAATTTGGACCATACTATGTCGTTTACATTTTCTTAACCGGCGCGGTCCAAGTCTTTGACCCGGTGACCGGCGCAGTAATCGTGGATTATCAGGATCAGCGCAATCATAGGTGGGAGCATCTCCTCTACAACACAGATGAGAAGAAGATGGCTTTGATCAGCGGCCAGAATGACTTCCAGATCTGGGATCTTCAGACGGGGCAGGTTGAACGCTCCTTCTTTCTGCCAGGCTCTTTGGCTCTGCTGCACCAAACCGATGAGACTCTTGGGCAGTGCCGCGATCACAATCAGCGCATTGCGGCGCGAAAGACGGTATTCATTGGGGTCGTAGAGTGAATTGACTTCGTCAAACATGTGTAACTCCAGGTCTAGCACCCTTTGTAGATCAGCACAGAATGCGGCTCGTCCTCGCCACTGATTCACTATGCCAACAATCCGCACGACTTTCTCGCTAAACCATATGCCACAGTCAACCGGGGTCAATGATGTCATCGACATCGTTGACGATGGCAAGACAAGCACACTCTCTTCAAATGATACCACATGCTCTGGGAAGTAATCTTGTACCACTGAGAGCGAAGGCGACGAGTGACGGTGAGTCGCAACTGATGCTTCATCCAAGAGATGGGCTTGCTCGTCAACAGGTTCTTCTTGGTCAACGAAACCAAGTTCCGCAGCATCCTTTGCCCCAAAAAGGTGCATCAGCTTTTGTCGGTAGTATGGGACTGGTTTATCGCCACATTCCCAACGACTGACATTTTTAGCGGTGGTGCCGATTTTTTCTGCGACGTATTCTTGGGACCACCCTTTGAGTTCCCGTTGATATTGAAGTTTGGTGTTCTGCGATTTCTTGTTTGGGATCTGGGTCTTGTCCATCTTTCACCTTCCAGATGGGGAACACCGACTACCTAAACATGCTTATTGGTCAGTATAAATATGTGCCTGTATACTTTCAACTTCAACGGTGCTCAGGATTGTTCTTCAGCTATTCTTTCTCAGTATCCTGCTCTTCTTTCTGCCGGTCAATGTATCGCTGTTCTTGTTCTTTGATATACTGTTCGATAGCCACACGTCGAAATCTCCATTGATCTCCAACTTTGAAGCCAGGAAGTTTCGCCTGGTTAGCTAAACGGATAACAGTCCGAGCGTGTACATGAAGCATCTCACCCACCTGCTCTGCATTAAGGATGTCGTCTGACACGAATACCCGGGCCTCCTTCTCTTGCGCAATGTCCATATTGTACTCTCCTATCTGCAATGTTGTAAAGACCCATAAAAGTTTGATGTCATGCCGTATTGTCCTAGATTATACGTATTTTTTCTTATACTACGTAATATTCTTGACATTACCAAATGTCCTTGATATACTTTGATAGTACCAGATGCTTAGTAAAAAGGCTAGGGAGTAAATTAGGAGTACTCTGGGAATGGTACGGGAGTATTTTGAGTTACCTTTTCCGCAAGGAAAGCCCATAATAGAAGCATGAAACGCTTGCAGGTTGCAACTACAAGCGCTTCGCTAACCCGGTTCGCATGTGCCCTGGTGAAGTTTTCCAGGCGACGCCAGCGCACATGCCAGTTGGTCCGAGTCTGCCCTCAGTATCTCTCATGCAGGCTCGGCTGTCAAACGCTGCCGTCTGGCAGCAAAAGGAGCGTGCGATGGGACAAACACCACTCACTAGACACATCTGGTATGGCTATCCCTACGAGATACCCGCCGATGTGCTCTCCGACGAACCGACCCACGATACGGATGCATCCAGCTTGCGTGCTGAGGCCAGCCGAGATGGCACGAGCTATCTCCGCTTGCTGAAAGCATTTCACGATGGGACCTACCTGGCACGTGTGGCCGCTCACCCCGACTTCTTTCCCGCCACCCAGGGCTATACCGTCGTGCTCACCGATAAGCAGCTGGCTCAGGCTCGCCCCTGGGATGCTCGTGTGCTGGCGGCATAACGACCTCCAATGTTGCGCAGTGAGCACACGGCTGCTCATCGGCAAGCTCAGCTGGCGGGTGAGTAGACGCGCTCTCATTGAGCGAGCAGGCATCTCTGGCGGTGGCTCCCCTGGAGCAGGCTGCAGACGAGGGGTCTAGCGCGCACGTGAACAACCGAAGGGGTCCTCCAAGGGGGTGAACGCACCGAGAGAAGCAAGGTTCATAAGGGGCGTTCAAAGGGAACTCCAGCTTCGCAACAAGTACAGCAGGGACCGAAGGTGAAGTAAGGTCGCCGTGCGGCTTGTGCGCCGTGTTAGCTGGCGCAGGACGAAGTAAGCCAACCGAGTGAACACATCAGGAGCACTGGTGTGAAGCACTCACCCCACCTCACGGTTGATCTTGCCCATCGTGCATGCCGGTGGCTTTTCGTCACTTGACGAGTGGTGCCTGATGCAGGATGGGCAAGGATGAGCCGTGAGACGGCACGGTTCTGTTTCTCAGTCTATTGACCCTCTTCTAGAAAGGAGTCATTCTATGCCCCAGCCTGCGGCTTTGCTGAGCTATACCGTGTACCATGCCCGTGACCCCTGGGCGATGCTCTCTCCGCGGGAGGATCGTTGGCTGCTCAACTGGACGTTGCACTTCCGGCATGTCGCTGAGGTTCAAGCCCAGCAGCTTGAGCAGGTCTTCGCACTCACCAATCACCAGGAAGAGAGCTGGACCAGCCATCAGGAAATCATCTGGTATGCCACTGATGCTCCTGTTCGCTCGACTTCGATTGGAGATGTGATCGTTTCCACTCAGACCGGACAGGCCTGGCTGGTCATGCCTTCTGGGTACAGCGAAATCATCTCACCCACGGCACCCTCTGTCACTTCTGGTTGACACACGACGTGCAGCCAAACGCCGCTGCATGGCCGCAAAAAAGCCCGATGTGTTGAAAGCACACCAGGCCAAGTGAGCCACTCTATTGCATTCGAGATCAACAACCAGGCTACAGCTTTGCACTTGTCAGCCTGGTCATGCGGGAGTTTCTCCGCTGGCTCCCTTGAGTATAGCACGCCAGCCGACTCCCGAGTTAGTACGAAAGGAGTTTCTCCATGCTTGATCCATCCCCGGCCATCGATCTTGTTCCCGTAGCACTGTCTGACACGAATTTTGATTCTCTGCGCAATCTGAGCGATGAGCACGAGCAGGCCCTGATCGAACGCGCCCGTTCTGGCGACCAGGCGGCACGCGATGAACTGTTCCTGTGGCTCCTCTCCCCGGTGAAACGCTTTGCTGTGCGCTACTACCTGGCGTATTATTGGGAGGCATCTGGCAGTGTCTCTCCTGACGATCTGGTCTCAGAGGCCACGGTGCGAATGCTGGAGCGATTGCCCGCGGCGCTGGCTACCAGTAATCCCTTTGCCTATCTGCTGAAAGTGGCCTATGGCACCATACGCAAAGCCATGTGGCTCGAGCGCAGCCCCATTCGCACGCCGTATACCCTCGGTGAGCGGCCTCTTCCGGTCAAGAGTTTGGATGCCCCCCTGGATGCAGAGAGCGACGAGACCTTGCTCGATGTCATCCAGGCTTTCGATGCTCCCTCTGCTGCCCCCTCTGACGAACCGGACGCTACCCCCATCTATCAGGCGGCGGCGCGTCTCTCAGAGAGAGAACGGGCGGTCATTGCTGAGCATTATGGACTGTACGAGACCGCTCCCGCGTCGATGGACGCGATTCTGACCCACATTGGGCGCGCGGGCATGGGCTGTTACAAAACCAGCGCCCTGGCGAAGTTGTATCGGTGGCTTTCCCCCGTCTATCTCCAGTATTGCGGGAGCGGCTATGTGCAAGACTTGCGCAAGCCTGGCGGGCAGGTGCACCTCTCGGACAGCCAAAAGCTGCGCCTGGATGTGGCCTATGCCCGGTTGCAGGAGCGCGGCCAGAAGATCACCGTGCACGCGCTCGGTCGCGCGGCAGGCATCAATACCGTCCACGTGAGTAACTATCTGTACCAGCAGGGCTACATGCCGCCGAGCAAACAGCAGCGCCTGGAGGCGGCCTATGCCGAGTTGCAGGAGAGCGGGCAGAAGATCACGGCGCGACTGTTAGCGAAGACGGCACGGGTAGACGATACGCATGCTTCCCTCTACCTGCAACAACGTGGCGGTGGCGTCCCCGTTCAGCTGCGTGTCCGACCAATGGAGGACCGTGCGCTGCGCGTAGCAGCCGCCTATGCCCAGTTACAAGCCAGTGGGCAACCGATCACCAGGCGCACGCTCGGAGCTGCCGCCCATGTCAACTGGCACTATGCCGCCGCCTATATCCAACAACAACAGCCGTCCTCCACTCCTGCGCGCTTTGGCGGCAAGCGGGACGCGCAGGAACGAGAGGCACGTCTGGCACGCGCCTATGAGCAGCTGCAGCACAGCGAACGCGCCGTCACGGCGGAAGCCCTGTGCAAAGCGGCCCATGTGCGACGGCAGACCGCTGCCGCCTACTTGCGTCAGAGGCGTACCTGTGGGCCAGAGGAGGCGCTGGCATGAACTCGCTGGGAAAGCCAGGCAGCCGTGTGCGGGGCTACCGCATTCATGTCTTTCGTGGCGCTGGGAACCAGCCTCCCTCGTACACCACGCCGCTCGTGTGGCGCGAGAGTGTCCCCCTGGCCGAGTGGCAGCGCATCATCGCCGATCCGACGACGCTGCACGCCTGGATCATCCAGAGCGGGCGCAAGTTGCGCCGGTTCGAGTTTCGGCGAGACGGTTCACCCGCCGCTTCTCCCCACTAAACACTTCAGAACGCCAAACTCATGTCCCAGAGTTTCACGTAAGCCCTAGGTTGGTGGAGTGGTAGTTCCCATACACCAGGTGCAAACGACCCCCAACTTGGGGCTTACGTGAAACTCTGGGACCGATTGGCAGAGAGGAACCCCATGGCAACACGATCACACTGCAGAGCATGCGGTCTGACCTTTCACAGTGTAACGGCCTTCGATGCACACCGGACCGGCTCCTATGGGGAGCCGATCTACCAGTTAAGCAGCACCGGCAAGTCGCGCAAGGTGGTTGGACACACCCCTGCGACCCGCCGGTGCATGACCGTGGCAGAAATCCAGGCCTTGGGCATGACTCAGAACGCCAAGGGCTGGTGGATGTTGCCCGCTTCCACACAAACGCCCTGGGGCAAGATCGCACAGGAGCAAGAGTTCGAAGGGGCAATCCCATAAAAGCGTTGGCGGAGATTCCACCAGCCTCAACCCATTTGTGGACAGCTCTCATCCCAAGGCCGCCCGGCGGCTGCACCCCATCATCCCAACTTTTGAAAGGAAATCAGGACATGTCACGCACCGCGAAACCCTCCCAACGTCAGAAAGAAAGCAAGCGTTTGCCGCGAAGGGCAACACACACGAAGCCTCCTCAAGCTGAGGCAGCACCCACAGCCTCCACTTTACTCAAGGACCAGCAAGTCATGACGAGACTCGGCATCAGCCGCACGGCACTGCATTATCTGATGCGCAAGCAGGGTCTGCCCTACATCAAGCTGGGTGAGGGAAGTCGCGCCGCGCTGCGCTTCTCGGAGCAGTCGCTTCAGCTGTGGCTCAAACAGCATGAGCAGCAAGCGGTCTCATAGCGGCAGACAACCAGAGTGCTCACCTGTTCTGGTATTCCGACGGCTCGTTCAGGTGAGCACTTCCATTGACCTCTCACATGGAAAGGCAGGATACGTAGCCATGATCCCACAGTCTGACGATGTTTCGTCCACACGAAAGCTCCCCGCGTTGCAAGAATTGCAAGTGCGGCCCCAGTGGGTGTGCTGGCGCAAAGAACAACGCCAGGGCAAGTTGACCAAAGTTCCCTACTGCGCGATGATGGGCAGCAAAGCCCAATCGGATAATCCGCAGACCTGGGCGAGCTATGCCCAGGCGGTGCAGGCGCAACGCGCTCGTCACTATGATGGCATCGGCTATGTCTTCCAGCGGGACTATACCGGCGTGGACCTGGATCACTGCATCAATCCCAACGGGAGTATCGACCCCTGGGCCCAAGCCTACCTCGACCAACTCCAAAGCTACGCGGAATACTCCCCGAGCAAGACGGGCATCCATATCCTGGTCCGTGGCACCGTTCCAGGCGGACGAAGGCGACCCGTACCAGGCGCGCCCCATCCAGAGGCAGCCATTGAGATGTACTGTGAGCGGCGCTACTTCACCGTCACCGGCGCGCATGTCGATGGCACACCAACGACCATTGAAGCGTGTCCTGCCCTGGCCTCGCTCCATGCGGAGCTTTCCGCTCCCAAACCGTCGTCACCCGTAAGCCAACAGCACGCAACACCCGCCGGGGATCTCTCCACCAGCGACGAGGCTTTGCTTGAGAAGGCGATGCACGCGAAAAATAGCGCGACATTCCGCGCGTTGTGGCAAGGTGACACGTCTGGCTATGCCTCACAATCGGAAGCAGAACTGGCACTATGCAACCTGCTCGCATTCTGGACGGGCAAAGATGCCTCCAGGATGGATCGGTTGTTTCGGCGCTCCGCGCTTTATCGTCGCGAGAAGTGGGATCGTCCTGCCAGAAGCGGTGAGTTGTACGGGCAAGGCACTATCCAGCTTGCTCTTATCAACTGTGCTGAGGTGTATAGTCCACAGAACGGAGGGAAGATCATTCCGTTTCGACGCGAGCGAGCGGCAGCTGGCGATGAACGCGACATCCCCCTGCCAGCCACCGAGGTCGATTTTGTCCTGGACTGCCTGCGCGACGGTGAAGAGGGGGATGCCCGATTGTATGCCCATCTCTTCCGCGGTCAATGCATCTATGACCACACCGAAAAGCTGTGGTACGAGTGGCAGCGCCACTACTGGAAACCCGATGAGACCAAGCACGCGCTTTTGATGGCCAGCAATCACCTGGCTGGTCAGTACATGCAAGCCAGCGCTGAACTCTCCGCGGAAGCGGCCCAGGCCGAAAAGCGCCTGGACCGGGACCTGCTCAAGAAGAGCCTGGCCGATGACCCACACATCAAACGCTACGAGTGGCTGAAAGTCACGACGGGCGCACTCATCGAACGCGCCAAAGCCCTCAAGACGCTTCGGCGAGCGCAGGCGGTCCTCACCTACGCGCAAGCCTACCTCAGCATCACCTCCAGGGACTGGGACACCAACCCCTGGCTACTCGGCACACGGGAAGGTGTGCTTGATCTGAAAACGGGCGACCTGCGCGATGGGAGGCCAGAAGAGTACATTCGGACCATCATCCCAACGGCCTGGCGCGGCCTGGACGAACCCGCACCGCGTTTTGAGCAATACCTGCGTGAAATCTTCGCGGATCGCCCGGAGGCAGAACGAGACGAGCTGATCGCCTTTCTGCAACGCGCACTGGGCTATGGCGTCACCGGCTACGTCAGCGAGCACATCTTTCTGATGCTCTACGGCGAGGAGGGACGTAACGGCAAGGATACTCTTATGACGCGGCTGCAGCGCGTCTTAGGCAGCACCGTGGGAGCGGTCTCCAACGATGTGATTCTCGCCAGTAGCAGCAAACTTCTCACGCCAGGCAGCGCCAAACCGCATTTGTGCGCCCTGCAGGGGAAACGGATGGTGTGGGCCAGCGAGACCAGCAAGGGCGCGCGCTTCGACGTCGGCCAGGTCAAATTCTTGACCGGTGGCGGCGACATTCCCGCCCGCCAACTCTACGGGCGCGACTACAGCTTTGCGCCCTCTCACCTGCTGATCTTGCTCACCAACCACAAACCGCATGCTGACGCGCAAGATTCGGCTTTCTGGGATCGGCTCTGCCCCATCATTTTCAACATCCGCTTTGTTGACCACCCAACCACTCCCAACGAGCGACAGAAAGATCGCACGCTGGGCGATGCACTGGACACAGAGACGAGCGGCATTCTGGCCTGGCTCGTGCGTGGGTGCCTGACCTGGCAACGCGACGGGCTGAACATCCCGGCCTCGGTGAGGCTTTCACGGCGCGAGTACCGGGGAGAAGAAGACACCCTCGGGCAATTCCTCAGCGAGTGCTGCGTGGTGCAGGAGCAGTTCAGCATCAAGGCCTCTCGCCTGTACGAACGCTACAAGGAATGGGCGCTGGACAACACCCTCAAGGTCATGAACGGCACCGCCTTCGGGTTGGAAATGAAGAAGCGCTTCGAGCAGAAACGCAAAAATGACGGGCTGGTCTACTGCGGCCTTGCTCTGCGTGCCTCAGAGGGCCTACACGCCGATGAAAGCCCTCCAGAAGCCGACTCACCCCCTGTAGAAAGGGGGTCAAGTGTAGGCAGTGTACCCTTTTCTCCAAAACTTCCCTTATATACAGGGGAAAATGAACAAAAAGAAAGTTATAAAGAAGTGTCTACACTGCCTACACAACCCACTCCCTCTTGTGTGGATAAAGCCCCCTCAGAAGCCAATTCAGCGGCGTGTAGGCACCGTGAGGAGCAAACAGAGCCTACACCGGCGCAAGAGCGGGAGGTGTTTTACCTGTGATGCTCATGCTGCTCTTGACCGAACTCACCCGCCTGCAGGTGCAGCTGTCTGCTGAACCAGACGGGTTGAAAGTGGATGCGCCCGCCAGGGCGCTGACCGACGAGCTGCGCCAGGCGATGGCAGAGCACAAAGCGGCGTTGCTGCGTTATGCCGTCTTTCCCTACGTTGAGACCGTTGATGGCCGGGGTATGCTCACCGGCACTCGCCGGGAGACCGACCCTTTCTACTATGGCACGCAGCACGGAGAGCGGTTGCGCTACAAAATCGGCGTGAGGCTGCTACGGGATGGAGTCGAACGGCTCTACTTGCCTGGGACCGTCTGGGAGGCGGAACGCACAGAAGAACAGGAGAGATGAGATGCATTGGCTGGGTATCGCTCTTGCCTGCAGTGCTGGCCAAAGAGGCGCCGACGAGAAACGCTGTTGAGACGGGAGCGTCAACTGGTCAATTCGAAGACCCAGTGTTTCCAGCTATCGCGGCTCTCCTGACCGTTTGCAGACCAGCAGGAAAGCCGCTTTTGTGTGGGGAGTTCCCACGTCCTGATTCTAGCACACAGGGTGTGGGAACTCCCCCTCTTCATGAAAGGGGAGTACTCACCATGAAAAAACCACTGCTTCTCGCTGGCCTGGTCGTCCTGGTCGTCGCCGTGCTGGCAGAGAGCCTCGGCATGCAGGTGACTGCAAGCAACTCCATGCGGCTTGACTGTGGCGCGGGCTGTGGCAAAACCTCTCATCTCAGTTTGACCATCCTCGCCCCAGAGCATAGTATCCTGGGCAAGCCAACGATGAGCGCGGCATTCATCGACCGTGTGCTGGCGGCTGCGCACTCACCAGCTGCCGGGAGTGGTCAGACGTTCTATGATGCGGGCGTCACGTCAGGCATCGATCCGGCCTGGTCGCTCAGCTTTTTCCACCATGAATCTGACGACGGCACAACGGGTGAGGCCCGTGTCTCCCTCTCGATGGGAAACATGCGCTGCCTGGGACCGGGCTATGAGGACCTGCATCCGATGTGTCGGGACAACTTCGCCTGGTTCCCCTCTTGGAAGGATGGCATTGTGGCCTGGTACTGCATGATGCTGAACGGGTATGTGAGAGGCGGCATCACCGGCTCCCCCTGCTCAACGGTCGAGCGGATCATCCCCACCTACGCACCCTCAAGTGACGGCAATGACGAGCAGGCGTACATCAACGCCGTGATAGCCAGCGTAGCGGCGTACCGCGCAGGGCAGGTGTAGCGTGATGAGACACCTGTTGAACGCGCGCTTGCTCGCTGTGCTCGTGGGCATTGGTTGGCCCGCAACTACACTGGCAAAGATGGGATGCATTCGACCAACCTGGATGTGCTGGTGGAGAAGATCCAATTGCTTGCGAGGAAACTGTCGGCGGTTCAGGAAGAGGCATCTCCCTTGGCATAACCGCGACAAGAGAGCTTTTCAGACACACAAAAAGAATACCAAGAGTGCAGGCGAGCAACCTGCACTCTGGCGTTTCAGTGGGAAAGAGAGAGATACCATGAACCATGAGGAACGAGACCTCACCGGCCAGTACCTGAGCGATATCGGTTCGAAGCGACTGCTCACCGCCGAGGAGGAACAACGCATGGCGCAGTGGATCAAGGCCGGTGACCAACACAGCAAAGAGCAGTTCATCCAAGCCAACTTAAAGCTCGTGGTGAGCATTGCCAAACGCTATCAAGGGCGCGGTCTGGCCTTGGAAGATATCATTCAAGAAGGCAATATTGGCCTGATGCGTGCTGTTGAGAAGTTCGATAGCGCGTTGGGCTACAAGTTCAGCACGTATGCGACCTGGTGGATTCGCCAGGCGATTACTCGAGCTATCGCTGACCAGGGGCGAGCCATCCGCCTGCCGGTTCACGTTGGGGAGAAGATTGCCCGGCTCGAACACATCAGCCGCCGCTTACAACAAGACCTGGGCCGCGAGCCAAGCGCAGAGGAACTTGCTGAACACATGCAGATGAACATGGAGAAAGTCCAGGAGATCATCAGGGTGAGTCAAGAGATGTTGAGTCTGGACTTCTCGCTGAACGAAGACCAGGACTTCAATCTGGGTGACTTGATTGAAGATCGTTCGGCTCAGGCTCCACCTGAGGTTGCCACTCATCACCTGCTCAAAGAACAAGTAGAAGACTTACTCGACCGTCTGACTGAGCGAGAGCGCGCAGTCCTCTCGCTGCGTTTCGGTCTCATTGATGGCCGCAGCTGGACGCTGCAGGAGGTGGGCAAAGAATTCCAGATCACACGGGAGCGCATTCGCCAAATCGAAGCGCAGGCGCTGCAGAAACTCCGTTCCCACAGCTTCGGCTACCAGTTGCAGGATTACCTGGGCTAAGCGGGCAAATGCCGTTTATCAAGGCAGGAGGTATTCAGCCATGCACAACAAGCACAGCAGGAGCAAGAGTGGGAGGAGTTTGTCCTATGATGCTGATGTTGCTGTTGACAGAACTCACTCGCCTGGACGTGCAGCTCGTCGGCCAGGCCTGATGGCTTGCACGTCCAGGCTCCCGCTGGGGCGCTGACCGACGAGCTGCACCAGGCGATGACGGAACACAAAGCGGCCCTGCTAGCGACCCTCCCTCTCCACCGCTTCCAGCGGGATCCATCCCTGGCGTAAAGCGCACACGACCGCTGCTGTGCGATCAGTGACATGCAGCTTTTTGAGGATCGAGGTAATATGGTTTTTCACTGTCTGGTCGCTAATCCTCAAAACCCTGGCGATTTCCTTGTTGCTGTTCC
>WNGK01009195.1_pt2 | contig 19486 bp, 11 predicted proteins | sample 5400601 | NCBI WGS metagenome assembly WNGK01 (sample SAMN13153376, study PRJNA577476) | soil metagenome | isolation source: 60 cm soil or saprolite under Garry oak tree replicate 1 | place: USA:California | collected 2016-06-15
GACCTCGCGAGTGACCTTCCCGAGTAGCATGCTCGCACTATCCGCCCATGACAGCCAAGCCCGCGCGCGGCGCTGCCGCGAGCCGCTTGCGCTCGACTCCACATGCCGGATTGCTTCCGCCCACGAATGCTCGTCGTCGCAGCGGAAATAGACGGGATAGTTGCCGCCGATTTCCCGGAAAACAGCGATGTCGCTGGCGAGGACGGGGAGTCCGTACTGCATCGCCTCAACCAGGGGCAGTCCGAACCCTTCGCAACGCGACGGGAAAAGCAGTGCCGAGGCGTGACGATAGGCATGATCGAGCTCGGCGTCCGACGCGGCTTCAAACCAGAAGAGATTCCGCCCGAGCTGCCGATGCGTGCGAATGCGTCGAGCCAGGTCGTGCGAACGCCAGCCGAGGCGGCCCAAGATCAGCAATCGGGCCTCGACACCCGCCGCCCACAAGCGATCGAAGACATCGAGGATCAATGCGTGATTCTTTCGTGGCTCGATCGTCCCGACCATAAGATAGACCGGTGCGCCGCCGAAGATCGTTTGCACGGATGAGCGCAGCGGCTCGGCGGCGATCTCACCGAGGCCTCCACCGAGATAGAAATAGTCGATGCAAGGCGGAGTCGTTACAAGCTTCACCTGCGCAAGATAAGCCCGCAGTTCGTTCGCAACAGTCCGCGAGATTGCCAGCATCCCCTCCGCGTACGGCGTCATTCGCCGCAACCATCGCTCCAGCAGAATCGGGCTGCCCTCGGGCGCGAGATCCGGATAGGCGATCGGAATGAGATCGTTGACGACGATCCAGATCCTCGCACCGGCGGCGCGGGCCCGGCGCAGCTCGGCGGAAAGATCGACGCTCCACGACGGGTCGAGGAGCACGAGCACGTCGTCGCGACGAAAGACGACGCGGCGTGCCTCGCCTGCTACAAACGAGCGCAGCCATCGCGTCGCGTTCTGGAATGCATGGACAATGCGTCGCAACGAGTATTCCAAGCGCTGCGAATGCAGCGCGTCACGGACCGCCGCCCCGGGTAGAACACGAATGGCGCCTGCGCGCTGAATCCCCGTGTTGTAACGGCTGAAGAATGTGCTGGTGCACTCCAGGAAAACGCGAGGGCCGTCTGCCCGTCCGTCCGAATCGGGCAACGGCGTGGATCGTTCGGTCACCTGCCGTCGCGACCGGGCCGCTCGATATCGGTTCGGCATTTCCACACGTCAGGCCTGCGCCGCGTTATTCACGTGCCACGCGCTTGAGATCGGCGTCGACCATCGTGCGAATGAGTTGCTTCAAATCTGTCTTCGGCTCCCAGCCCAGTTTCGCCTTCGCTTTCGCGGGATTGCCGAGAAGCACGTCGACTTCGGCGGGACGGAGCAGTGCCGGATCGATGACGACGTGATCCTCGTAGCGCAAGCCGACGTGCTCGAAGGCAATGCTGCACATCTCGCGCACCGTCGTGGTCCTGCCGGTTGCGATCACGTAGTCGTCGGGCCGGTCTTGCTGCAACATCAGCCACATCGCTTCGACGTAGTCGCCGGCGAAGCCCCAGTCGCGCTTCGCCTCGATGTTACCGAGCCGCAACTCCTTCAGCTTGCCGAGCTTGATCCGCGCCACCGCATCGGTCACCTTGCGCGTGACGAATTCTCTTCCCCGCAACGGCGATTCATGGTTGAACAGGATACCGCTCGAGGCGTGCATGCCATAGCTCTCGCGGTAGTTGACCGTCGCCCAGTGCGCGAACAGCTTCGCTATCCCGTAGGGGCTGCGCGGGTGAAACGGCGTCGCTTCGTCCTGTCGTTGCGTCTGGATCAATCCGAACATCTCGCTCGTCGATGCTTGATAGAAACGAAGCTTCGGATCGTGCCACCGGATTGCCTCAAGAACGTTCATTGCGCCGACGCCGGTGATCTGCGCGGTGAGCACCGGCTGCTGCCACGACGTCGCGACAAAGCTCTGCGCGGCCAGATTGTAGACCTCGTCTGCGGCACAGCGCGTGAGCGCGCGCTGGATCGAGCTCAAGTCGGCGAGGTCGCCATCGATGACGTCGACGTCCGCGACGATGCCCAGCTCACGCAGCCGCCACAGCGAGTCGGAGCTGCGCCGGGCGAGGAGCCCGCTTACGCGATAACCCTTGTCGAGCAAAAGCCGGGCGAGATACGCCCCATCCTGTCCGCTAACGCCCGTGATGAGCGCGGATTTAGTCATGCGCGAGCCTCCCTTCCCAGAATTGTAGCGCCGCGGCCAGCGACGTGCGGATCGGCGTCATGGGCGTCCAGCCGGTAGCGTTGCGGATTTTTCGCGGATCGCCGCACACGCGTTGTTGCTCCGCGCCGCGCGCGCGCAGCGGATCTCGCTCGATCGTCGCCTCGACGCCGGCCAGCGCGATCAGTTGCTGCAGCAGCGAACCGACGCTCGTCTCGATTCCCGAGCAGACGTTATAGATCTCGCCCGACTGACCGCGGTCCAGCAACGCAAAGTACGCCGCGACGACGTCGCGCACGTCGGTGAAGTCGCGCGTGACGTCCAGATTCCCGGCGTGGACGATCGACGGACGCCCTCCGTTCTTGATCTCGGCAATCTGGCGGGCGAAATCGGAGATGGCGAATCGCTCGCTCTGCCCGTAGCCGATATGGTTGAACGGGCGGGCGATGATGAGGTCCATAGCGTGGCAGACGTGCCACTGCCAGCACAACGCTTCCGCAGCGAGCTTGCTGACCGCGTACGGATTGCGCGGCCGCGGCAGACGCGTTTCGGCGACCGGCAACTCGGATGCCGGTACGAGCCCGTAGACGTCGCCCGTTCCGACGTAGACGAAGCGGCCGCTAAATCCGGCCTCGGAGAGTGCTTGCAGCAAATGCAGGGTGCCGACGAGGTTGACCTGCAGCGTGGTTTCGGGGTCGCGGAACGAGTCCGGTACCGCGCTCTGCGCCGCCAGGTGCAGCACCGCATCGGGCCGAGCCTCCGTGACCAGGTGCTTCGTCGCCGCGGCGTCGCGCAAGTCGAGGCTCAGCGGGACGTCGGTCAATGTCCACCGCCCGCGCTCGGCGCTGTCGTCCAGAAAGCGGGCCAGAGTCTCGCCGACAAACCCGTGGCGGCCGGTGACCAGAAGCCTTCGCGCCTGAGTTGGCTTGTGCGCGCTCATCCGGGACCCGCGTGCCGTACCGGCGACCCTGTGATGCAGATCCGGTCCATCATCGATTGGCGAGAAACTTGTACCAGCGATTCCCGAGGACGACGTCGAGCAACTGCTCGGCGCTCTCCTCCCACGTCAGGCACGGCATGCCTCGCGACTGCGGAACGTTGCCGTGGGACGCCTCGGCAAGCCAGGTTTCGAGAACGTCGGCAAGCTCGGCCGCGCTGCCGAGCCGAAAATACGTTGCGTGATCGCCGGCAATCTCGTGCAGCACCGGAATATCGGAGGCGAGGATCGGCGTGCCGAAGCGAGCGGCTTCCACCAGCGGCAATCCAAAACCTTCGCCGGCCGTGGGAAAGAGCAACGCTGCGCTTCGCGCGTAGCAAGCGCCCAGTTCTTTATCGGTCGGACGCTCGATGTAGTGCAGACGGCGTCCGGACTCGGGATGATCGGAAAGCCGGGCGATCAAGTCGTCGACCATCCAGCCGGGCTTTCCGGCGATGCACAGGCTCGCTTCCACTCCGCGCGCCCAGAGAAGCTCCATCGCGTCCAGCGCCAGCGCGTGGTTCTTGCGCGGCTCGAGCGATCCGACCATGAGGAAGCTGCACCCCGAGGTTGCGCTCAGGACGCGATCGGTGGGATGGGCGTCCACGACGGCAGACTGCGCGAAATCCGAACCGAGATGCCAATAGCCCAGGCGATCGAGCACCAGCGACTCCGGTTCGACGCTGCGGATGAAATCGTGCAAGTCGTCCGCGGCCGCGCGCGAGATACAGAGAAGGCCGTCGCTCACGTCGATCGCACGCAGCACCCATTTCCTGAACCACGCCGGTCCCTCGGGCAGCACGTACTGCGGGAACCGGATCGGCAACAGGTCGTAGACGACGGTGTACACCTTGCCCTGGACGCGGCGCAAGGACTCGAAAACGGGGAGAAACTCGTCGAACCGTGCCCAGGAGGAATCGAGCATGAGCAAGCAGTCGCCCCACTCGAATTCCACCACGCGGCCATCGCTGCCCTGGCGCTCGACCGGCAGGAGCAGACCCTGTGCGTCAAGCCACTCCGTCGCCTCCACCAGCGCGCCGCCCTCGAGACGAACCGCAACCGGGACGAAGCCTGCGCGGTCGGAGCAATAGAGCCAGCGCACGATGTTCCTGACGACGCGGGGAATCCCGGTTTCGTGGTCGCGGTCGGTGATATACGAAACGTCGATGAGAATCCGCTGCCGCGCGAAAAGATTTCGCGACAGGTTCTCTTGCAGTGCGATGGCGCTGCGCTCCAGGAGTTGTTCCTGCGAGTCCGGGCTCGTCAGGATGCCGCCGATTTCGCCGATCGCCGTGGGAAGGGCAGCCGCGCGGGCTTTCTGCAGAAACTCGTCGATGAGCATCGCGTACCGCGCAGCGATCGTTTCGGGGTCGTGCTCGCGGAGCGCGTACTCGCGGCCGGCGTTTCCAAGCTGAGGTAGCGCGACGCGGCGCTGGTAAAGCGATGTGAGCTTCCCAGCCAGCTCCGCAACGTCCGGTTCGGCGCCGACCTTCTGAATGACGCCTTCGGGATAGTCCTTGAAGTTCGCGGCATCGTTCGCGATCACCGGGATGCCGTGGACCAGGCAGTCGAGGATCGCCTTCGACGCTCCGCCGCGACTTTGTTTCCGCAACTGCACCGCGAGATCGGCGGCTGCCAGGTACTTCGCGTACGCAGCCTCGTCGAGATATCCGCTTATTCGGACTTGTTCTCGAAGCTCGCCGTCTTCAATCGCCCGACGCAGTCCATGGCCGAACGCGTCCCGCGCCAGTTCGCCGACATAAACAAGCTTCGCGTTCGGATCGCTTGCGAGCGCTGACTTGGCGAAAGCTTCGAACAATAGATCGCCGCACTTGTTCCATGCCACGTGACCGAAGGTGCAGACGATGAAATCGCCCTCGCGGAACCCAAGCTCCGCGCGCAAGGCGTTGCGATGGGCGGCACTGGCCGCGACAGGGATGCGCACCATCTGCTTGACGATCCGATACGGCGCGGCCCATCCCTCGGGATAGTTCGCTTGCGCGAGATCGATGTTGTAGGGGGTGTGCGATATCACGCCGATCGCCGATTCGATGACGCTCCTGCTCGCCGGAAGGTTCACCATCGCCGCGAAGATCGGATCCTTATTGGCCTGCACCGGCGCCAGGTATCGCCGCGCCCGCGGGCCGTGCGCACCCAGCATCTCCTTGCTGTATCTTCCCGCATCCCCGAGGTGGAAGTCGACGTACCCGTAGAGACCGCTGAGAAAAGCGTCGTGCAGGATGACGATCCCCGGGTACCGCTCAAGATAGTCGAGCATGTACGCATGAAACTCGGAGTTGCCCATCTCGAAGAGCACCGCATCGTAATCGTCGCTGCGCGCGGCGAACTCGCGGTGCGGGCGGATGACGAAGTTGCTCCGCAGGAAAGCATCGGAGACCTCGTAGTCGTCGACAAAAAGATCGATGCTGAAGTAGCGCGAGAGATAGGGAAGAAATGCCGCGTTGTAGTCGGCGATTCCCGAGCGGCACGGCGGCAGGGGAGTGAATAGCGCGAGCCGCTTCTTCCCCAGCGCGGCCGCGGCGACGACCGCATCTCTTCGCGCGAGGCGATCGTGCGCATCGCGCAGCGCCTCCATGGCCAGGCGCGCGGAACGCTCCCAGGTGAATGCCTTGGCGCGCTCCACGCCGTGCCGGCGGAGCTCGCCGCGGAATGCCTCGTCTTCGAGAACCTTGGCCAAGCGCTCCGCCAGCGATCCCGGTTTGAGTGTGTCGAACAAGGCATCGCTGCGGCCGACGATTTCCGGAAGGCTCGAGTTGTTCGCGGCGAGAACTGGAGCACCGCAGGCCATCGCCTCGAGCAATGGAAGGCCAAACCCCTCGTAGAGCGATGGAAAAACAAAGGCGTCGCAAAGATTGTACAAACCGACGAGGTCCGCTTCGTCGATGTAGCCCGGCAGGACGAGGTCGTCCGCAGCAAAGCCGCGTTGCGCCGCCTTGCCCAGGAGCGCATTGCGGCTCGACGCGTCGAGCGCGCACACGATGACGAACTGGGTGTCGCGGCGCAGCTTAGGCGTCAGTTCGGCGAATCCCGCCAGCGCGCCGTCCAGGTTCTTGCGATACTCGTCGCCGCCGGCGTAGAGAACGAAACGGCGTTTGAGACCGTACCGGGCTCGTAACGCGTCGACCTCCTGCGCGCTTAGTGACTGTCGTCGAAATAGGCTGTCCGCGCCGCCCCAGATCGTGTCGATGCGCGCAGGATCGATTCCCAGAAGATCGATCGCGTCGCTTCGCGTGGATTCAGAGATCGCGAGAATCCGATCGCAGTCGCGCAACGTCCCGAGCTTCTCGAAGTACCACGCCTTGTACTCCGGGTCCGCGAAATAGTGCTCGGGGAAGCGCAGCGGAATGAGATCGTAGAGCGTCGCCGAGCGAACGAGCCCGGACGCCTTGGGCAGTGCGTGCGGCACGATCGCCGCGCCATGCCATCCCTCGAACACATGCGAGATATGAAGCACGTCGGGCTGCAGGCTCATCCAATGGTGCCGGATCAGCGTCTCCGCGATCGCGCATTCGGCGCGACGCTGCGCCGTCCCGGGTCTGGGATCCGGATACCGATACGCGGTCAGGCACTGCCGCGGCAGCAGCAGAGCCCATGCATCGACGGTGCGTTCGAGGGAATCCCGGTACGCGCCGCTGAGACACAGCCTCAGGTCGTCGCTGCCCATGCGCCCGGCGAGATGTCTCGCAAGACCTTCGGCGAAGCGCCCCACGCCGCGTCCCGCGGAGGCCTCGGTCTGGCAGGCCTGCAAATCGACGACGATGCGCACGATGCGTCAGCGGCCGGATGCGCCGCCTGGGCGAGCGTCGCGCTGCCTCGGCAATGAATAGCCGTGCAGGCGGCAGCGCACCGCCGCGACGCGCAATGGTCGCGGCGTCATTGTCTGCGCTGCCGGATCACTTCCTCTTCCAGCCGGACCTGCAGCTCCTCCACGCTCATGGAACGCGCACGCCGCCTCGTCCCGGCTGCATCGCTCCCGCCGGTCGCGCGCCGATCCATCTTCGCATCGCGCGCGGAAGCCGACGCAACGGAAGTCTTGGCGTCGAGAATCCCGGCCCGCGGTGAGGTGTCGAGGAGCACGCGCTTCGCGCGCAGCCACAGCCCCGGATAGCGCTCGCGCACCCATGGCGTGACGCGCGCGTACAAGCCCGTGCGCTTTGCGAGCACGACGGCGCGGCGAATGAAGCCGGCCAGGCGCGACCCCGACGCGCGACGCCCCCGGCTGACGACTCGCCGCAGCCAGCGCAGTGGCGCGGTGATGCGCCAAGAAACGCTTCGGGTCATCGCGGCGATGTGTTTTTCGGCGATTTGGAGACGGACCTCCAAAGCGTGCGCTTCCTGCTCGGCGATCACGGCGTGCGATTCGGTCACCCGGATTCGATGCTCGAGGCTTTGGACGCGCGCCGCGGCGAGATCGATCTGCTCGGCCAGGTCGCGCCCCCGCGCTTCCGCCGCGCTTGCCTGTTCGCGCAGCCTCGCGAGCTGCGAATTCAACTGCGCGCAATAGGGAGCGGTCGCGGTTCCGCTCAACGTGAACCCGTCGAAAACATTCGGCCCGAAGCGAAAGGCTTGCCGCAACTCGGGGTTTCGCGGGGAAACGTAGAAACGGTTCAGGCCATCAAAATATGCAAATGTGTAGCCGCGGCCAAGAATCAGCTGTTCCCAGTCCTGATGAGACTCCAGCTGCGTCAGCGGCAACGTGCTCTCGATGACCACGATCCACGGATTGACCTCGCCTTCCCACCCTTTGAGCACTTCGCGTTCGTATCCCTCGACGTCGATCTTGAGCCAGTGGACTTCCTTACCTGCCTGTTGCGCGAGCACATCCGTCAGCGTAACGCTGGGCACGACGACTTCACGCACGGGATGGCCGGCCTGCTCGTGTCGAGCTGCCGTCACGCGATCAGCAGTGCTCAGCCCCGTCCCGGAAAACTCGAAGAATGTGAGCATCCGTTCCGTTGCGCTGAGCGCCGCCTGAATCACGGTCTCGTCGGGTCGCTGTTTGCGCAATCGCTCGGCGTAGAAGGCGACGGGCTCGATGTGCACGCCCCGCCAGCCCTGTTCATAAAAACCCATGCTGACCGAGTCGACAACGGGATCCTGCGCCCCGACGTCGATATAGAAGCCGTGCGGAACGTGCTTGAGCGCCCGCCAGAGCATCACATCCTCGAAATTCTGAGCGTACGACGTGAACATTTAAGCGATACCGTCGCGATGAACTTCGAAGGTCGCATCGAGCCAGCTTGTGCCGATGAAATATTCCTTGTCGGCGTTGATCACGTCGAACACCAGCGCATTGTCGGTCCACTCGTAGTTGTCCTCGAGGTGGCTGTCCGAGCTTACCAGTGCGGGCGAAAACGAATACGAGCCCGGACCCAGCGTGCACGTGAAGCGGAGCCTGAATTCGATGACCTGGTTCGCGCGCAAATTCTCGACCGCCTGCCTCGTATGCCAGGTGTTGGTGCCCCATACGACGTGGCCCAGGCGATCTCGCAACATGTAGCCCAGCACCAGCCGCGGAAGGTCCTCGTTGACGCGAACGCTGGCGATCAGCAGGACATGCTGGCCGACGCGCACCGATTCCAGGTCCCTATGGGAGTCCGCATCGACCAGTCGAAATTCGGACAGCGTCGCTTCGCCGGTGCCGGACTTGGTGACGAGCCATCCATCGTCGCGACGGACCTGATCCACGGCGGGATTGGCGCTCTCCTTTTCCGCGATCAGCGCGTTGTAGTAGTCGACGACCTCGTCGGGCGCTCCGTCGCGCGACACCCGGCCCTTGTCGAGCAGAAGCACCCGGTCGCACAAGGCGCGGACGTCGGCCATGCCATGAGTGACGAACAGCAGCGCGGTGCCCTGCCGCTTGAACTCGCGAATGCGGCTGAAGCTCTTGTGCTGAAAATACGCGTCGCCAACGGACAAGGCCTCATCGACGACCAGGACCTCGGGGCGAAATGCGGTGGCCACGGCGAAGGCCACGCGCATCTGCATGCCGCTCGAGTAGGTACGCAGCGGCTGGTCGAAGTACCCGCCAATTTCGGCGAAGGCCTCGATCTCCGGCATGACGCGCAGGACCGCCTCAGGCTCGAATCCCATGAGCCCGGTTGCATGCAGCACGTTCTGCCGTCCCGTGAATTCGGGATTGAAGCCCATCCCGAGCTCGAGAATCGCGGCGACGCGGCCACGAATTTCCACCTCCCCTTCGGTGGCGCGCAGCGTGCCCGCAACCAGTTTGAGCAGCGTGCTCTTGCCGGCGCCATTCTCCCCGATGATGCCTACCGCCTCGCCTGCATGCACGTCGAAGGAAACGCGCCGCAGCGCCCATTGCTCGGCGATAGGCACGATCGACACACCGCACCAGGAGAGGATCCGCTGCCATTCCGATCGGTATTTTCGAAACGCCTTGCCGAGTGCACGGACGTGCAGGACGGGCGCATTCATAGCACGTCGACCATCTCGGCGCTGGCACGCCGGAACAGGGCCAACGCTCCGGTCAGCAGCAGAAATGCAGCCAATGCAAGCACAGCCAGCTCGGCGAAGCTCGGCTGCCGGTTGAACAGGAGCACGTTCTGGTAAGCCTCGACGATGGGCGTCATCGGGTTCAGGTAAAGTACGCGCCGCAAGCCTGCCGGCACGATGTCCGGCGTATAGGCGATCGGAGCCAGCCAGAACCCGAATTGCAGCACCACGGGGACGACTTGCCCGACGTCGCGCACGAATACGTTGAAAATGCCGAGCATGAGTCCGACGCCCAGGCCAACCGCAAGCGTGAGCAGCATCAATGCCGGCACCCAGATGATTTGCGTCCCGGGCAGATGCCCGAGGAGACCGAAGACCGCGACAATCGCGACAAACAGCATGGCGTTGTTCAAGAGCGCGGAGCCGGCGACGATCAGCGGCAGACAGACTCGCGGAAAGGCGATCTTCTTGAGCAGACCCCCGTTGTCGATAAAGAGCGTGAGGCATCGGCTCACGAGGTCGGAGAACAACGACCATCCCAGCATCCCGGACAGCAGGTAGAGTGCGTAGGCAAAGCGGTCGTTGCCCATGCCCGGAAGCTTCGCGGCCATGATCTCGGCGAGCACCAGCGCGAAAACCGCGGCTTGCGCCAGGGGATGAACGATCATCCAGAGCGCCCCGAGCTTGCTCCGGACGAAGCGGGCGCGCACCTCGGCGCGAATCGACGAGACAATGAAGTGACGATAGCGCCAAGCGCCCCCCAAGTCCGGCGTAATCATGCGATGGGATCCTCGCGAAGATCGCGAACGCCCGGCATCCAGTTCGTGCGAGACGAGTCTTGTCGCGATGTCTCGATATTCGCGCGCGTAGGGGAATTCGAGGCGATTTGTCGGGCGATGCCGCGGATGAATAGTATCATTCTTTTCGCGCCAAGCCTGTGGCGCTGGCCGCGACGCGCCGAGACGGAAGTGACGGGTACGGTCTTCGATCGACGCCGGGCTCCGTCGCACCGCATCGCGCCGGCTCTGCTTCCCAGGACGCCAATTCTTCCCCGGATGCCCGCCCGACACTCCCTGCCGAACGTCCGCATCGCCGTCGTTCACGACTGGCTCGACACCTGGCGCGGCGGCGAAAATGTGCTCGCCGAAACGCTCGCGGTCTTCCCGCACGCTGACCTTTTCGCGCTCGTCGATTTCCTGGCTCCCGACGATCGCCCGCGCGTGCTGGGCAAGCACGCACGCACGAGCTTCCTGCAGCACTTGCCCGGCTCGGTGCGCTACTTCCGTGCACTGCTGCCGCTGTTCCCGCGTGCGGTGGCGTCGCTCGACGTCACCCATTATGATCTCGTCGTCTCGATCTCGCATGCCGTCGCCAAGGGGGTGCGCACCCACGCCCGTCAATGCGCGAGACGTATCTCTTGTCGGCCGGCGCGCACCGCGGCATGTTGCGCGCCGTTGCCGAGGCAATTCTGGATCGGCTGCGGCGCTGGGACGTGGCGACGAGCCCGGGCGTCGATCGCTTCATCGCCATTTCCGAAACGATCCGGGAGCGCATCGCCCGCTGCTACGATCGCCGCGCGAGCGTCATCTATCCACCGGTTGACGTGGACTATTTCACTCCCGCCGCGGTCGACCGCGCGGAAGGAACGTACGTCACCGCGTCGCACTGGGTTCCCTACAAGCGCCTCGACCTGATCGTCGACGCTTTCCATGCGATTCCCGGCCGTCGGCTGATCGTTGTCGGCGACGGGCCCGGCCTCCGCAACGCGCGCGCAGCCGCCGGCACGAATGTCGACTTCACCGGCGAAGTATCGCGCCAGCGACTGCGCGACCTGTTGCGCGGCGCTTCCGCATTCATCTTCGCCGCCGAAGAAGACTTCGGCATCGCACCGCTGGAAGCGCAGGCCTGCGGCACACCGGTGATCGCGTTCGGTCGCGGTGGCGCGTCGGAGACGATCCGCGGACTCGACAGCGATGCGCCGACCGGCGTGTTCTTCAAAGCGCAAAGCGCGGCGTCGCTGCGGACCGCGGTGGCGGCGTTCGAAGCTTCCAGCGACCGCATCAGCGCCGACGCCTGTCGCGCCAACGCCGAGCGCTTCGCGGCCGACACGTTTCGCCGCCGCTTCGCGGAGGAGATCGCGACGGCGCTCGCCGAGTTCCACGTCAAGCGCGCCCGCGCGTCGACGCCATGCTGAGTGGTCGCCGCAGTCTGCTCAAAACCAACGCGACCGCGCTGGATCAGCTGCTCCGCCTTACCGATCCGATCGTCATCGTCGGAGTCGGATGGGCAATGCAGTGGATCTATCTCGGCACGCCCGATGCGCCTTCCACGTATTGGGTCGCGATGCTTGCGGTCGCGCTCATGAGCCTCGCCGTCTTTCCCGCGACGGGACTGTATCGCCCGCAGCGCGGTGGAAGCCTGATCGAGGACCTGCGTTCGCTCGCCTACGGTTGGCTTACGTTGCTCGCGTTCGGGGTCTTTCTGGTTTTTGTAACCAAGTCCGGAGAGCTGTATTCGCGCGTCTGGGTGGCATTGTGGTTTGCCGGAGGCTTCCTGCTGCAGACGACGATACGACTGACGTTGCGTCTCACGCTTCGCTTCCTGCGCCGCCGCGGCTACAACCTGAGGCATGTATGCATCGTCGGCGCAGGCGAGCTCGGGCAGGAAGTCGTCCTGCGTCTGCGCCGCGCCCCTTGGACCGGACTGAACCTGCGCGGCTTCTACGACGATGCGCCCGAGCTCGCGGGCAGCGTCATCGATGGCATCCCGGTGCTGGGTAATGTGGCCCAGCTTTGCCGCGATCTCGAGAGGAGCGAGCTCGATCAAGTCTGGATCGCGCTGCCGCTGCGCGACGAGGAGCGCATCCGGCACCTCGTCGGCGAGCTTCGCGCGTTTCCCGTGCAGGTGCGGTACGTGCCGGACATTTTCGGCTTTCAGCTGCTTCGTCACAGTTTTTCGGAAGTCGCTGGCATGCCCGTGATCGGCTTGACCGATACGCCTCTCGAAGGCATGCAGCGCGTCCTCAAGACCGCGGAGGACTACGCGCTCGGCGGGCTCGCGTTGCTGCTCTCGGCTCCCTTTCTTCTCATGATCGCGATCGCGATCAAGCTCACCTCGCCGGGCCCGGTGTTCTATCGTCAGGAGCGGGTGACGTGGAACGGGCGTCGCTTCACGATGCTCAAGTTCCGCTCGATGCCCATCGGCTCCGAGCACGCGAGCGGCCCGGTGTGGTCGCGCGAGGACGATTCGCGAGCCACACGGCTCGGCGCTCTGCTGCGCAGGTTGAGCCTCGACGAGCTTCCGCAGCTTTTCAACGTGCTCAGGGGCGAGATGTCGCTTGTCGGGCCGCGCCCCGAACGGCCCGAGTTCGTCGCGCGCTTCCGCCAGCAGATCCCGGGCTACATGCAAAAGCACATGGTAAAAGCTGGGATCACGGGCTGGGCGCAGGTCAACGATCTGCGCGGGAGCAGCGACCTGGGCAAGCGGATACAATACGACTTGTATTACATCGATAACTGGTCGGTGTGGTTCGACCTGCGCATTCTCGCGCTCACGGTCGGACACGTACTTCGAAGCCGAAACGCGTATTGAGCGTCGTGGACCTTTCCTCCGCCCCGCCCACGCCGGTACCTGCCGCCGCATCTTTCAGGGCGTTTCGCATCGTGCTGTTGCTGCTGCTTGCGAGTGTCGCCTTGTTTGCGCTGGCGTACCTCGCCGTAACCGTTCAGGGTGCGTGGTTCGGGGGCGCGCGTACGCTGCACTGGACACCGCACGAATTAACGGTGGCCCGCGGTTCGGGCCAGTTGCGACCCGACGGCCTCGCGCTCACGGCGACCGATCCGACCAACACGGTGATCGTCAGCGTCAACACATCGCTGCGCTCGAGCGACTATCCCGTCATCGCCTGGAAGACAACTGGCGTTCCCGACGCAGCCGAAGCGGGGCTGTTGTGGCGAAATGACTATGAGCCGGGGCGCGTCTTCAATCGCCGCATCGATGTCGAGGCCGGCCGCGTACAGCCTTTTTCGCTGCTCCACGATCCCAATTGGGTCGGCCGCATCAGCGGGCTCGCCCTGGTCGTCAAAGGTGTTTCAATCGAGCCGATTGTTATCCAGGCCGCGACCGCGAAGACGATGAGCGCGGGGGAGCTGGTCGGCGACCGCGTGAGCGAATGGTTCACCTTCGAGCCATGGAATGGAGCGTCGATCAACACCTTGATCGGCGGCGCCGACACCCAGGATCTGCCGATGGCATTCGCGCTCGCGCTGATCGTCGCCCTCGCGGTCGCGATCTATGCCGCGCTTGCGAGGTGGAAGCCCGGTTGGCTCGGCCCGTTTCGCGCCGCCGTCGTCGGCGGCGTGTTCATCGCCGCGTGGATCGCGCTCGATGTGCGCTGGCAATGGAATCTTGCGCGCCAGGTCACCGTTACCTCGCAGCTCTACGCCGGCAAATCGTGGCGCGAGCGTCATCTCTCCGCCGACGATCGCGCGGTCTTCGCGTTCATCGAAAAAGTTCGCGCCAGTCTGCCTCCGCCACCGGTGCGGGTGTTCATGGTCGCGGACGAGCACTATTACCGCGACCGGGCCGCGTACCATCTGTATCCGTACAACGTCTACTTCAGTCCGTGGGATAACTCCATGCCGCCGCCTTCGGCGGTGCGCCCCGGAGATTACTTCGTGGTCTATCAGCGGCGGGGTGTGCAATACGATGCAGCGAATCGGCGGTTGCGATGGGATGCAAACGAGCCCGTTTCCGCGGAGCTCGTGCTGAGCGATGCCGGCGCTGCGATGTTCCGCATTCTCTAGCAGGCGCGATGGATATCGCCGCGATCGCCCTTTCGCTGCTCCTTCCATGGGGCTTGGGCGTCGCGGTTCTGGCGGCGCTCGACTGGCCCACCCGGCACGGCGATGCCGGCGGCGTCGCCTTGCGCGCCGGCTTCGCCTACATCGTCGGCGCCATATTGCTGACGCTGTGGATGCGCGTGCTCAGTGCCGCGGGCATCGGCTTCAGCCGAGCAGCGATCGGCGCGCCGGTCCTGGTGGCGGCCACCGGCTTGATGTTCTGGGCCGCGCGAAACGGCCGGATTTCGCGTGCCGAATTCGGCGTCGCCTTGAGCGCGCTCTTCCGCCCGACGCTCGAGCGATGGCACAACGTCGTGTGGATCGCGATCATCGCCTGGCTGGCGGTGCACTTCGCGCTCATGGCGGCGGAGATCGCGTGGCGGCCGCTGTACCCGTGGGACGCCTGGGTCCAATGGGCGACCAAGGCGCGCGTCTGGTACGAGCTCGGGCGCATCGTCCCGTTCGTGCACGCCGAGCAGTGGCTGGCCGGCGCGGGCAATGCGTACTACGACGCCTCGCCCAACTATCCCGCCACGGTGCCGTTGCTGCAGGTCTGGACGTGCGTGGCGATCGGGCGTTGGGACGATTCGGCGATGAACTGGCCGTGGCTCGCGATGCTGATCGCCCTGACGCTCGCACTTTACGGCGCGCTACGCGGCGAGGGAATCGCGCCGCTGACCGCGCTTTTCGGCGCTTACTTCCTCGCCACGCTCCCGCTCGTCGACGTGCATGTCGCGCTCGCGGGATACGCGGATCTGCCGATGGGCGCGGTTTACGGGCTGGCCGCGATTGCGTTTTACCGCTGGGCTGTTCGCCGCAACGCGCGCGATGCGATCGTCACGATTTTTCTGGCGCTCGCGTGCCCGATGATCAAGAACCCGGGGGGGATCTGGGCGTTGACCCTCGTTCCCGGTGTCATGGTCGTTCTGATGCCGCGACGCGGGCTCAAGGTCGCAGGAGTCTGCTTCGCCCTCGGAATTCTCGCGTTTCTGCTGATCGCTCGGGCGAAACCGACGCTTCTCGGCTATCACCTCGATCTCGATTTCAATCCGGCGTGGCAGCAGCTCATCAAGAGCTACTATCTGATGGGCAACTGGAACCTGCTCTGGTACGCGGTCATCGCGCTCATCGCTTTTGGTTGGCGACGCCTCGTCGAACCCCCGCTCGCGCCCCTGACCGCGGTGGCCGCGGCCGGATTCATTTTCCTAGGCATGGTCTTCTCCTTTACCAGTGCGGCGTCGTGGATTTTCGATCTGACGACCGCGAACCGCGCATCGATGCATCTCGCGCCCCTCCTCGTCTTCATGGGCGTTCTGACCTGGCAGCGGCTGACGGAGCCTCTGGCCACCGCGGCTCCCGCGGCCGCGCCAGGGACGCCGTGATCGCGGCTTCGCGCGCTGGCCCATGCTTGACCTGCCTGGCGTAACGCTATGCTGCATCGACACGGCAAATCATGCGCTTGCCTTGCGCGCGCTCGATCGCTCCCGGGCGGGCATTCGTTTCGCGCGAACGCTCTTCATTACCGATCGCCCGTGCGCCGAGCCGGGGATCGAAGTCGCCGTCGTCGGAACGCTCGATTCCCGCGAGGCGTACTCGCGTTTTGTGCTCAAGTCGCTGATCGCCCACATCGCGAGTCCGCACGTCCTGCTCGTACAATGGGACGGCTATGTCGTCAATCCCGACGCATGGCGCGCTGATTTTCTCGACTGCGACTACATCGGCGCGACGTGGTTCTGGCACGACGACGCAATGCGCGTCGGCAATGGAGGCTTCTCGCTGCGCTCGCTCAAGCTGCTCGACGCACTGCAGGATCCGCGTATCGAGCTCACCGAAGCCGAAGACATCACGATCTGCCGCGCTTTCCGGCCGCTCCTCGAACGCGACTACGCGATTCGTTTTGCGCCGGAACCTCTTGCCGATGTCTTCGCGTTCGAGGCCGCATATCCGATCGGCAGGCCTTTCGGCTTTCACGGCTTGTTCAATTTCTGTCGTGTTGTTCCGCCGCGGGAATTAGTCGAGCTCGTCGCGCAATTCACGCCCCCGATCGCCCGCTCACCGCAACTCCTGCAGCTCGGGCGAAATTGTCTCGCACTCGCGCAGTGGGACGCCGCGGAGGCGATATTCCAGCGGATCCTGGACGAGAGCCCGCAGCAAGCGCAGGCCCTCGGAGGTCTCGCCGCCGCGCGCAGCGGGAGAGCGACGGTCTCTACGGTGGGGCGCAACGATCCGTGCCCCTGCGGCAGCGGCAGGCGTTACAAGCGCTGTCATGGTGCCATTGGCTCGCCAGCCGCGCCGGCCTCCGCAACGCCCGCGGCGACGGAGTCCGAGTTGAGGCAGGCGCTCGAGCTCCATCAACGCGGAGACCTTGCGGGCGCGGAAGCGGCGTATCGCGCTGCGCTTGCATTCGAACCGGACCATGCTCTGGCGCAGCATTACCTGGGCGTCATCCATTATCAACGCGGGGAGCTCGGGTCCGCCCTGCCGCCGCTCGAAGCGGCGGCCGATCGATCACCGAACGAGCCCGAGTTTCACAACAACATGGGACTGGCGCTCGCTGCGGCGGACCGCGAAGCCGACGCCGTGCGTTCGTATCGCGCCGCGCTCGCGCTCAAGCCCGATCATGCGGGCGCGTGGAACAATCTCGGTCTGGCGCTGCAATCGCGCAACGACGTGGCTGGCGCCATCGACGCGTTCAAGCACGCCGTCGCCATCGCGCCTGAGTTCGCGCATGCGCATTGGAATCTCGCGCTGGCACTGTTGCTCGACGGGCAATTTTCGGAAGGGTGGAAGGAATACGAGTGGCGTCTCGCGCTTCCCGAGCTCGGGCGCGGCCGCCACGCGCACCCCGGACCGCTGTGGGATGGAGGCTTGCCTGCCGGAAAAACGATCCTGGTCTGCGCGGAGCAGGGTTTGGGCGATGCCATCCAGTTCGCGCGCTATGCGTCGCTGCTGGCAAGAGCGGGAGCCCGGGTTGCGGTTCATTGTCCCGAAGCGCTGCGCCCGCTGCTCGCCAGCGTGCCGGGCGTGACGTGCGTCGTCAGCGCCGATGAATCGCTTCCCCACTACGATGCGCATCTTCCGATGCTGTCGCTTCCGCGCGCATTCTCCACGACGCTCGAAACGATACCCGGAGACGTTCCCTACATCAGCGTCGCCGACGACGTCCGCGACCGCGCAAGCGCGAAAATCGTGCGCAAGGGTCACCGGCTCACGGTCGGTATCGCATGGGCGGGCAGCAAGGAGCACAGCAACGATCGCAACCGCTCCTGTGCGCTCGCCACGCTCGCGCCGCTGTTCGGCATTCCGGATATCGGCTGGTTCTCGCTGCAGCAGGGCGATGCGGCACGGCAAATCGCAACGGTCGTCCCGGCGTCTGGCCTTGTGCCACTCGACGCGGACGCATCGCTAACGGACACGGCCGCGCTGATCGCCGAGCTCGATATGACCGTCAGCGTCGATACCAGCATCGCGCATCTCGCCGGCGCGCTCGCCCGCCCCTGCCGGCTGATGCTGCCGTTCGCGCCGGACTGGCGCTGGATGCTCAACCGAGCCGACAGCCCGTGGTATCCGAGCCTGCGGCTCGTGCGCCAGCCGCGGCCGCGCGAATGGTCTCCGGTCGTCGAAGCGCTTGGGTCCGAGCTTCGCGACCTCGCCCGCGGTAAACATCGTGGCGACACCGCGTAACGCGCCCTGCCCCTGCGGCAGCGGCAAGCGGTACAAGGACTGCCACGGAAACCTGACGGGCCCCGCGCCCATCGCGCCCGGCGCCGAGCCTGAGGTCGTCGCGCTGCTCGAGCGCGCGCAGGGCGAGCTCTCGGCGGGCAACGCTTCGGCGGCGGTATCCACGTGCCGAGCCGCCGTCGCGCGCGCGGACCAGGACGTCGCGGCGTGGAATCTTCTCGGCGTCGCGCTGCGGAGAGCCGGCTTGACCGAAGCCGATGACGCGTGGCGCCGAGCGTTGTCGATCGAGCCGGAAAACGCAGAGGCCCGTTTTCATCTCGGCAACATGCTGCGCGAACGTGGCGATGCGCACGCCGCCGCCGCCGAATATCGGCGCGCGCTTGCCGCTGCTCCTGCCCACGCCGCGCTGCTCAACAATCTCGGGCTCGCGCTTCAGGCGCTCGGACAACGCGAGGACGCCGTCGGCTGCTATCGTCAGGTGCTCGCACTCGATCCCGGGCACGCCGACGCGCTGGGCAATCTGGCGAACGTACAGTTCGATCTCGCTGATTTCACTGCCTGCGCGCAAACCTACGATCGCCTGTTCGCGATCGGCCGCAGCCTTCCGGTTCCCGTGCTCGTGCGGCGTGGGATCGCGCTGCAAAAAAGCCGGCGCCTGATCGAGGCCGAAGCCGTTTTTCGCGAAGCCGTCGCGCTAGCGCCCGACGATGCGCAGATTCTCGCCAATATCGGATCGCTATGCGTCGAGCAGGGGCGCTATGGCGATGCCGACGCGCCGCTCGTGCGCGCGCTCGAGCTCGATCCGGCCAACGCGTACGCGCTGTCGATGCTTGCGCACGCGCGCGCTCAGCGATGCCATTGGGACGGCATCGAGGATCTCTTCGCATCCCTGCAGCGGCTGCTCGAGATCGACCGCGGCGAGGACGCCTGGAGCGTGGCTCCCTTTCCGCTGCACGCCATGCCGCTGCCGCCGCGGCTGCACCTGCGCGCGGCGCGCGATTGGGCGCGTACGATACGCCGCGGGCCCGCTCCGCCGCCTCCACCGCCACGTGTCGAGCCGGGCCATAGGATTCGACTCGGTTTTGTGTCGTCGGATTTCCGCGACCACGCCGTCGCTACCCTGATGATGGAAGTATGGGAGCGGATCGATCGCGAGCGCTTCGAGACTTACGCGTACGGGATCGCCGCGCCGGACACGGGCGCCGTCGGATCGCGGATCGCGCGCGCCTTCGAGCATTTCGTCGACGTGAGCGCCGAGCCGAACGCCGTGGCGGCGCAGCGCATTCGCGACGACGGGATTGCGATTCTGTTCGACCTGAA
>WNGK01006708.1_pt1 | contig 19481 bp, 18 predicted proteins | sample 5400601 | NCBI WGS metagenome assembly WNGK01 (sample SAMN13153376, study PRJNA577476) | soil metagenome | isolation source: 60 cm soil or saprolite under Garry oak tree replicate 1 | place: USA:California | collected 2016-06-15
TTGAGCACAGTCCATGCCTGCTTCAGTAACAACCAGGTTGTGCATTACCACACCATGGGGCCGTCGTTGTTTTCCTTCTTCCCCCGGCTGTTTGGCAAGAGGACCGTGGTCACGGTGCAGGGACTGGACTGGCAAAGAAAGAAATGGAGATGGTTTGCACGGCACGCACTGCGGCTGGGCGAGTGGGCCTCAGCAAGGCTGCCAAACAGGACCATAGTGGTCTCGCGCACTCTGCAGAAGTATTACCGCTTGCGCTACTCAAAAGAGACGGTTTACGTGCCGAACGGAACTGAAATGCGCGAGCGGCGACGGGGGCCTCACTTAAAAGACTTGGGCTCCAGCGGACGGGTATGTTTTATTCATGGGCCGGTTTTCGCCGGAAAAGAATTGTCACTTGCTGATCGAAGCGTTCGAGAAGACAAACACCCCGCTGAAGCTCGCGCTTGCGGGAGGATCGAGTCACACTGACGACTACGTCGCAAGCATTCGTAAATGTGAAAACCAGAGAATCAAGTTTCTTGACTGGCTGTCGGGTGATGCACTGGAAGAGGTACTGACGAACGCTGCTCTGTTCGTGTTGCCGTCAGGCCTCGAGGGCCTGTCGCTAGCTTTGTTGGAAGCCATGGGCGCTGGTGTTTGCGTGCTGACCAGCGACACCCCCGAAAACTGCGAAGTCATCGAGGGCACTGGGTTCACATTCAAGCGAGGAGATGTGCTCGAGCGCATGTTGGATTTGCTCTTGTCCGATCCGAGATTGCGTGCGGCATCCGGCATGAGCGGGCAACAGCGCGCACGCCACCATTACCTCTGGGGAACAATAGTGAAAGAAATTGACGCGGTGTATGCGGGGTTGATAGGGCCATCCACGACGAGAAAAACCACCTCGCGACCGGTTGAAGCAAGCGGCAGAGTCGCATGAGGAAACCCGGGAAACGCCGCTCTACGCGATAACGGGTTCCAGCCTCGCGGTGAAGTGCCGCAGAAACGGCGCTTCGTAAGTAAGCTTGAGTCCACGAATCGACTCCCGCTTCTTCCAGACCTCGAGGATCACTTCGACCACATAATCGATGTGGCTCTGGGTGTAAACCCTCCGCGGAATCGCCAGTCGCACAAGATCCATTCTTGCCGCAGCCCCAAACATCAGACCGCCGATTTCCACCGAGCGAATTCCCCCTTCGAGATAAAGTTCGATGGCCAGCGCGACCCCTGGGAACTGTTCCGGAGCAACGTGTGGCAAGAATGCCCTAGCATCGATGTAAATAGCATGCCCGCCGGGCGGCTGCACAATCGGGACCCCCCGCTCAGCGATGTGGTTGCCAAGATATGCGGTCGAAGCAATCCTGTAGCGCAGGTAATCTTCTTCGAGCGCTTCCGGTACACCAACTGCAATGGCCTCAAGGTCTCGACCCGCGAGGCCACCGTACGTCGGGTATCCTTCGGTCAGAATCAGGAGATCTTTCTCTTGCTGCGCAAGCAGATCATCGTTGGTGCAGAGAAAGCCTCCGATATTCGCCATCCCGTCTTTTTTTGCGGACATGGTACAGCCATCGCCGTAGGCGAACATTTCCTGTGCAATCTGCTTGGGTGTTTTGGATTCATAACCGTTCTCGCGAACTTTGATGAAGTACGCATTTTCCGCGAAACGACACGCATCAAAGTAAAGGGGAATGCGATGTTTGCGGCAGACTCCGCTGACCTCGCGAACGTTTTCCATTGAGACCGGTTGCCCGCCGCCGGAATTGTTCGTAACGGTCAGCATGACAAGAGGAACGCGTTCCCGTCCCATGCGGTTGATCAGTGCTTCCAACGCGGGGACATCCATGTTGCCTTTGAAGGGATGTTTGGTTCGCGGCTCACGGCCCTCAGGAATAACCAAATCGACGGCCTCGGCGCCGACGAATTCCACGTTGGCTCGGGTGGTATCGAAATGCGTGTTGTTCGGAACCACGTCGCCTTGCTTGCAAGTCACCCCGAACAGGATGCGCTCGGCGGCGCGGCCCTGATGAGTTGGAATGACGTGGCGATAGCCGAAAATGTCTTGGACAGAGGCACGGAAGCGATCGAAGCTCTTGCTCCCGGCATAGCTCTCGTCCCCTTCCATCACCGCGGCCCATTGATGTGTGGACATTGCGCCGGTGCCAGAGTCTGTGAGCAGATCGATCAGAACGTCTGCGGCGGGCAGGAGGAATAAGTTATAGTGTGCGGCGCGAAGAAGCTTTTCACGCTGCTCGCGCGTGGTCCATCGGATCGGCTCGACACTCTTAATACGAAAGGGTTCGATGATGGTACGGGCATGCAAAATTATTGAACCACCCTTCGGCTTCGCTCAGGGCAGGCTCCGGTGTCCAAGAGTACACGAAGGATCTGCTTTGAGCCGCAGCTATTCGCAGACAACAACTAATGCACTTGCACTGAATCTTCGGACTCTTTGTAAGTGACCGCGGCAGTGCGTTCGAGTTTGTCCCAGGCAAATGGCTCGCCCTCGGCCGCCCGCTTGACAGTCTTAAATAAGACCCACGAAAACAGTTGCCGATAGGCGAACCGTTGCAGCCAAACCTGGCTCAGCAGCCATGAATCTTCGCGCGTATCCGGCGTACTGCGTTCGAGCGCGAATGCGATTGCTGAAGTGATGAAATCAATAATCAGGAACGCAGCGAAAAAGATCACCAGCCGCTGAAAGCTCGCAGGGTCATAGGACTCCGGGTGGAAGTACTTCTGGACGAAATACCAGAGTGCGCCAATCACAAACATGACATCGATGAACGGCGAGACTAGGGGCAGGAGAATCTGGAATACGACTATGTTTGGCAACGCGACCCAGCCGAGCACGCCTTTTCTGGCAAAAACTTCACGGTGTTTATAGACAGCTTGCAATATGCCGAAAGACCAGCGGAAGCGCTGGCGCATCAGCGCCCTGGCATTGACCGGAGCCTCGGTGTAGGCAAGCGCCCGGTCCTCGTACTGAACGCGGTAGCCGCGGCGGAGGAGTGCCATTGTTAGATCGGCGTCCTCGGCAACAGTATCGGTCTGGTAAGCTCCAACTTCGCGCACCGCCGAAATGCGCCATGCTCCAATTGCTCCGGGAACTACACTCACCGCGCCCAGCGTATTTAGGGCCCGGCGCTCGAAATTCTGGCTGGTGATGTACTCCAGCGCCTGCCAACGGGTCCAGAGATTAACCCGGTTCCCAACCTTCGCGTTGCCGGCTACAGCCCCGACTTTGGCATCCAGAAAGTGCGGCACCAGCAACGCAATCGCATCGCGGGCTATCACCGTATCAGCGTCAATGCCAACAAAAATCGCTTCGTCTCTCTGTAGATGTTGCAAGCCAAAATTAAGGGCATCGGCCTTGCCGGAATTCGGTTTGGTGAGGACCAGAACCTTTCCGGAAGCTTGCTCCCACGGAAAGCAGCTCTCAGCGATTTCTAACGTCCGGTCTTTGGATCCATCGTCGATTACGATCACGCGCAGATTGCGGTAACTCGAGCGGAGTGCGGCCCGGATAGTGCGCTCGATGACTTTTTCTTCGTTATAAGCAGGGATCAGGACGGCGACCCGTGGCTGGTAGCTCCCAACTTCATCCACGCGGGGATAGCGCCGCGGTCGTAAGCGGTCGTATACAGCGAAGGCCCCGACGAAAAGCAATCGCCCGGTCATGAGCAGGTCGCCGAGAAAGAAAATGAGCACAATCGCCTGCTGGCCTGTGCCAATCATCCACCACCCCACCCATGTCAGGATCGCAGACCAGCGCTCATTGGTCGGAACCGGCGACATAATTTCTGCACGATTTTTGTGCAGCAGATCACTTATAGAAGCGATCTGGATTCCCTTAGCACGGGCGCCTTCAATGATCATCGGCAAAGCCCGCACCGTCTCACGGCGGTCGCCTCCGCCATCATGTAAAAGAATGATGTTTCCGCAACTGCGGTCTGTCGGCGAGCACGGCGGTAAGTGCTCGAGCACATAGCTCGTAATCTGCTCTGCGCTTCGATGCGGGTTCTCGCGCCAGTCGTTGGGATCGATCTTGTCACCGATGGTCAGATACCCCATGTTTTCGGAAATTTCGAGCACCCTTACTTGATCTTCGGTGTCTGGCTCGGCATCGATCGAGTAAGGCGGACGAAATAACAGGGTACGAATACCCAGACGGCTGGCGAACAGGCCCTCAGTAACGTTCAATTCCAGCCTTATAAGCTTCTCCGAAAGGTCGCTGACGTCGGGATGAGTGAAAGTGTGATTTCCGATCTCATGACCTTCCTTGTAAATACGCGAAGCGACGGATGGAAACTTTTCGGTCTGCATGCCGATCAGGAAAAATGTGGCCGGCGCATGCTCCCGCTTTAGAATGTCGAGAATTTTCGGGGTCCAATTAGGATCGGGTCCGTCATCGAACGTAAGTGCGACCTGGTTTGCGCTCGCGCCGTAGCGGCCTACGCGATAAGGTTCTGGTAATGAATCGAAGACTTCATCGGTAACCAGGCCGGTGGAGTTGTCAATCGTGATCTTCCGCTCACCATTTCCAGGTGTCGCCTCAACATTCAGGATTTCACCATTCCCTTCAAAGTCGACGTCCAGACCAGGTGGCACGTCATACAACTTGGAAGGAGCGGCGGCTTCCATCGGGAAATCCCAAATCTTCCACAGCGAGCGGTCTTCGGAACCGAGCCTCCACAATGCGAAGGTCCGAATGCCAAATGTGTGCGTAGCCCGCATCTGGTTCAACGCGCTTACGGCGTCCAAAAACCAGATATCGTGCTGATGGTTATGTTCGTCGAGATAACTTATGTGCGGATTCAGGCTGTCCCCGTCGAAATCCACATCCTCCTCAGAATCGCGGGCAGCAAGCCATGCCTCCTGCACGGAGACGTTTATGTCCTTCTCGCCTGGCGGCAGTTTGCCGCGTTTGGGCCGCTTGACCCAGTCGTAGCCGTAATTCGCGATGGCGCAAATCAGCTTGTCAAGCGGAATGACTTTCTTGGCCTGCGCCAGGTTTGCCGTGAACCAATCCTGAGAAGCGACTGGGCCGGCTGTTCCTCCGCTGCCCGCGTAGTGCTCGTCATAATTCATCAGCACAACGCCGTCGGCGGCGCTGGCTACGGAGCGATAATCGAATTCCGAATTTCCCGCAGGCACGCTCACATACAGCTTCATGCTTTTCGCATGCAGGTCCTGCGAAAGCTCGTTCAGCAGGTCCAGAAAACCGTGCTGTGCTTTCGGCGGAAAGTCCTCGAAGTCCACCATCAGCCCACGGAACTTATCGCTGGCAAGAACGGCTGCAACTTCCTGCCGGAACCTCGCGCGCGCCTCAGGACTGCTGAGGAAGCCAGAAATGTCGATCCAGTTAGTGCCGTCGAAATTGTTCACCAGCGGAAAGACTTCTGTTCCAGTGTCTTCTGACTTCAAGAAGGGCATCACTTTGAAGTCCAGGGAATGCACTACTCCGCTCTGGACTACGTCGAAAAATTTGTTGGTTTCCGAATCCACGCCTTGCAGGTGACCGTCAGGGGTAAGCACGTGCAGCCACTCCGGATAAAGGAGGTCGATCTGGCGGGCGTATTCGCGCAAGGACGAAAAACTGGCTGCATCCCAGGGCACGTAAAAGGCCGCGCGGATTCCTTCATCCGTGTTCAGTTCGACTTGTGACGGCGCGGTATTGGTTCGCCGATGGCTGCGATGAGCCATCTGCTTGCGTCTTTCCTTTGCCTTCTCCTTTTCAGTTTCCTTCAATGCATGGTAAGGGCGCTTCTGGTACTGAAGGAGGAGCTTGGGCAACGGTTCGCTGCGCACGGCTGTGTAGACGAACACCACGATGACGGTACTGACAACAATGCCCGCAACGTCAAAAAGTGTTCGGAGCCGCTTCCACCGGGCCCGCCGAGGATCGTAGAAAACAGGTTGCGCCATGCCACTGAGACCCAACCCATCCTAGCCGTAGGGATGACGAGGGTCAAACCTCTGCGGATTCGATGAGTAGAGCCGGCCAAGTTGAGAATTCAGCGAAACGCGATATATTCCCAGAGTGCGCGAACTGGTTCGCAGGAACCTGCGATTCTTCGTGATGTTTGTGGTGGCCGCCCTCGGGCTGCGGCTCTTCTTCATTCTTCGCTTCCCTGGGGTCGTAACTGATTCCTTCATTTACGGCGACATTGCAAAAAACTGGTTGCAGCACGGCATTTACGGGCTGAGCGGAGCGGACGAAATATCGCCTACTTACATACGACTGCCCGGTTATCCGGCATTTCTAGCATTCATTTTCGCAATTTTTGGCGTGGAGCATTATCGCGCCGTGTTGGTAGTCCAGATGTTTGTGGATATCGGGACATGCTTTCTTTGTGCCGACATTGCGCTCCGATTGCTGGGCCCCAGAAGCGCAAAGGTCGCGTTCGTTCTGGCTACTCTATGTCCGTTCTTGGCAAATTACTCGGCGGCAGCGCTCACCGAGACGCTCGAAGTGTTCTTTACTGCTCTTGCGTTGGACATGGCTCTACTAGCTTTCCAGAACCAAGGACTGCGCTACTGGGCAGCTTGCGGAGCAGCCTGCGGCGTAGCGATGCTGTTGCGTCCCGATGGTGCTCTACTACTGATAGCCGTTGAATCCTATCTCATCTGGAAGCTTCTATTCCAAAAGCAGTCTGGCACTTCCGCCATTTTGCGGCGAACGCTTGTTCGAGCGGCATTGCTGGTGGCGCTGATTGCGAGCTTGCCGCTCGTCCCCTGGGCATTACGCAACTGGCAAGTTTTTCATCATTTTCAGCCTCTGGCTCCGCGATATGCCAACGAAGAGAACGAATTCGTTCCGATGGGCTTCAATCATTGGGTGAAGACGTGGATCGCCGACTACACTTCGGTCGAAGAGATCTACTGGGAGGTGCCAGGGACCGCGATAGATGCGGGCAGGCTTCCTTCAAGGGCATTTGATAACCCACAACAGCAAACCGCAACCGCGCAGTTGATCGATGACTACAACAATCTGCTGCACATCTCGACAGAACTGGACGACAAATTCGAGGTGATTGCCTCGGAACGCATTCATGCGCATCCCGCTCGATATTACTTATGGCTTCCGGTATTACGGATCGCTGATATGTGGTTGCGACCGCGCACCGCGGCTCACGCAGAACAGCACTGCTCGGATTGCTACTGTTGTTTCTGGTCGTGCGCTCAGCATTCTTAGGAACGCTGGAAAATCCTGAGCCACGATACACGTTAGAAATGTATCCGGTCGTGATCGTTCTGGCGGCTGCACTGGCTGGAAAGAGAATCTAGCCCAGAGGCGAATCGGTCATGCGGAACCGCGTGCGCACGTGTTCGGACAGTAATTCGATAGCGTGCCGGTTGGCGATTGGGTCCGTTTGCGCCAGATACCTCATCGCGTCTACCAGGAATCGCTGGCCATCCACATAGCGAGGATCAGAGTTTCGCTCACGGGTTTTCTTGCGGCTGACATCTGGGGGAACAGGGATAGTGAAGACTTTGGCCATGTCGCTCCGAACTGATTAGGAATTCTCTCGATCGATGTTGGATGACGTTCGAGTATAACGCGGGCGTCCTGGTTTTGCAGCCGGAAATATTCAGGGAGAAGACCTAAGCCCCTAAGTTTTCAATGCGTTAAGACCTTGGCCTTAGCCGAAGTTTTCAACTTGAAAACATTGTCTGAAATCTTCTGGTTTACCTGGATATCGAAATACTTGGCCAGCCGATTGTCGCCATTGGGTTCAAACAGTTGCTGCTGCACAGATAGTCCCTTTTGCGGATCGATCCAAAGCAGGATGTGAGCAAAATTCTGCTTGACCTTCTCCGACTTTGGAGTGAGGTCGAGTTTTGCCGTGTTCACATCGTCGATTTTTTCGTCACCGAGGTATTTCACATCGAATGCCTTCAGCATGTCATGGCCACTACTGCCGAAACCCAGCACCAGGAAACTCTCAAATTCCTCGCGATGGGTGCCGGCATCGTACACATCTACTTGATCAATATGCGGCTGATAGACTTGGATTCTGCCGCCTGAAAAGATCACCTGCTTGGGGTTCGGCTGAGTGATGTCAGCAGCCATCTGAATCTCTGTCCCAGAGTGGCGAAAATAAATTTTGCCCTTCTGCGTGTCAGTGACCTCGTCGACAACTTTGTTGTACTGCGTCCAGGTGAAGCTGGCCTGAGTTGTGTGGAACCTTGCCGCGGCTTCATCCATCTGCTTGAGTACATGCTCCGGCTCGCCACCCGACTCAGCGAGAGCGCAGGGCGCAAGCAGAAGCATCGAAATCGCGAGCCAGATCGAGAACTTCGAAACTGACGCCGGTGTTCTCATCTTTCACCTCTGAATTTCGTTATTCCCTCTGCGCCCAAACTTTATATCCGACGACATTGCCCTTCTTGTCCTTCAATGCTTCATAACGTTTGATGCTGACTCCCCCGGAGATTGGCTCGATGATCCGCAGTAACCCCGAACGAATGCTGAAATCGTCTCCCCCCTGGACGGTGTTGCCTTCAACCTGGTAAATAAATTCGCCGTTGCCATCCGGATATACGACGACCCCTGAGGAGTGCGGGTTGCGTTCCACCGGACGGTCATTGAAGTTGATCCAGCGGGGCGAGAAAAAGACGAAAATCAGGATCAGCGTAACCATCACGTCGTACTGAATAGTTCCACGCTCATACGACCAAAAAATGAAACTCTTGATTACGCGCCATGCGCCGCCCGTCCCCGGCACATGCGGAGCTTCTGTTTTCGCCGTATCTAACACTGCCTGATCCTGATTGACGTTAATGTTAGCTCCGTTTCGCCGTCCTCACAGTGTAGATCGTTTTCATCGGTTACGAATTTCCGCTCAACGTTTTCCCAGCGCGGATGCGGTCGGTCCCCATGTAGGGCTGCAAAATCTCTGGAATAAGCACGCTGCCGTCGGCCTGCTGATAGTTCTCCAGAATCGCTAGCCAGGTACGGCCGACCGCCAGACCGCTGCCGTTCAGGGTGTGCACAAACTCAGATTTGTTCTTGCCTTCGCGGCGGAATCGAATATTGGCCCGGCGCGCCTGAAAGGCCTCGAAATTCGAGCAAGAAGAAATCTCGCGAAACAGTTGCTGGCCGGGGAGCCAGACCTCAAGATCGTATGTCTTGGCCGCGGAAAATCCAGTGTCGGCCGTGCACAGGACCACCACCCGATGATGAAGTCCAAGCGTTTGCAAAATTTCCTCGGCATCGTGAGTAAGCTTTTCGAGCTCGTCGTAGGAATTCTCAGGTCGTGAAAATTTCACCAATTCCACTTTCTGGAACTGGTGCTGGCGGATGATTCCGCGCACATCCTTGCCATAAGAACCAGCTTCGCTACGGAAACATGGGGTGTAAGCAGTCAATGAAATCGGCAGGCTGGCGCCGTCGAACACTTCATCGCGGTAGAGATTCGTCACTGGAACTTCTGCCGTCGGAACCAGCCACAGTTCGTTCTCTCCATGTGGCACGCGGAACGAATCAGCGGCAAATTTGGGAAGCTGTCCGGTGCCATACATGGATTCGGAGTTCACCAGATAAGGCGGCAATACCTCGGTATAGCCATGCTCACGGGTATGCACATCGAGCATGAAATTCGCCAAAGCCCGCTCCAGTCGCGCGCCCGCGTCCCAGTAAACCGCGAACCTTGCGCCGGAGAGTTTGGCCGCGCGTTCGAGATCGAGGATTCCAAGCTGCTCGCCAAGTTCCCAATGCGCTTTGGGCGTGAAATCAAAGATTGGAGGCGTCCCCCAGCGACGAACCTCCACATTTTCCGGGGAAGACTTCCCGACCGGCACCGAGGAGTGCGGAAGATTGGGAATCCCTACCAGCACTTCGCTGAGCCGCGTGTCATACTCTTCCGCGGCTTTCTCCAGTCCCTGGATCTGTACCCGCATGTCCTTGGTTTCGGCAATCAATTGGTTGGCGTCTTGGCCGGATTTTTTCAGCACCGCAATTTCTTCCGACAGCCGGTTGCGATGCGCCTTCAGCGTTTCCGCCGCATTGATCGCCTGCCTTCTTTGCGCGTCGACGATATGAAAGTCTTTCAGAACAGTACGCGGATCCATGCCGCGATTGCGCAGCATTTCCTCAATTCTCGGCAGGTTGTCGCGGACAAAGCTCAGTTCGAGCATGAGAAGAATAATGTAATTGAAATATATGGTGTTTGCACGTGAGCCAGAGTGGGATGCCAGCTAGACAGGCGTTCACCGGAACCAGAGTGACCAGACAACATCCACCGCGGTGTGGGTCACAACTGATGCGAAAATCTGGCGGTTCGCTCGCCATGCACGGCCATAGAAAATTCCCGCGATGCTGGCGAGCACCACATATCTCCAATTGAAGCTTACGCCATGGTTGAAGTGCGATAGCCCGAACAAGAGTGCACCGACCACCAGGGCCCATGTCCTTGCCAAGCGCGTTTCTAGAAGGTTCTGGAGAATTGCGCGAAAAAAAAGCTCCTCTGGGATCGCGATGAGCAGAGACGTGAGCAGCAGACCTGCAGCAATTTTCCCGAGAGCCGGCAAGGCAGCATGGAAATGAATGAAGCCGGTGAGTTCTCCGAGCACGAGCGCGATCGGCACATAAAATATCCACTCGCGCAGTCCAATCAGCAACGCAGAAATGGTTGGAACCAGCGAGTAACCGGCGCCTTCCAACTTTCGAACCACCAGAAAACAATACAGCGCGACGTCGGCAAGGAAGAGCTTGGGAAAGATCGCCAAAGATGGATGCGGCCACGCTGTCTGCAGTAGTCTCAGATAGTAGGTTGCGGCAATGAGGGCCAGAACTGTCGCATCGCGCCACGTCATCTTCTGAGGCAAGTTCGGGAGCTGAAAGAAGGCTGTAAGTAACACGGGAAACGCGATCACAATAATCGCAGCGCGAAACTGGAACTCCGAAGTTCCCAGGGCAAACACGAAGTACGGGCCCGCAAGCACGCTGGCGCTCGCGATCTTTCCCCAACTTGGGATTGCTTTTAGTGGCTCAGCCGCAACGAAACCAAAGAACCACAGTGGTGCAAGCAGCAACACAAAACTCGCAAAGGCTCGCGCCCAGCGGCTCCCGAGTGAGATGGCGAGATGCGAGGTATGAAATCCGAACCAAAGCGCCAGCATCAACGCGCTGAACAGGAATGCCGCGATGATGAGACGTAAACCTCCCAGACTTCCTCCTGTCGAGATTGTATTCGGACTCGCTTTGGCCGCGTGTAAACTAGCATTCGCAATGAAGCTTCCCCGAAACATTTGCAGAGTCAGGACGCCTTCATGACTCCAGATCTTACAGTCAGCTTGGCCGGCATCGAGCTTAAGAACCCGGTCATCGCGGCGAGTGGTACGTTTGGCTACGGGATCGAATTCGAGGACGTAGTTCATCTGGATCGGCTTGGCGGATTCGTTGTAAAGGGGCTTTCGCGCGAGCCGATCATTGGCAATCCTCCTCCGCGCCTCTACGAAACCGCTGCCGGGATGCTCAACGCGATTGGGCTTCAGAACATCGGTGCTCGCGCCTTCATCGAAGAGAAGCTTCCCAGGCTTCGCCAGATCAAGAACACAGTCGTCATCGCCAACGTATTCGGATATACGCGCGAAGACTATGAGCACACAATCCAGATCCTGAACGAAGGGGAAGGCATTGCAGCGTATGAATTGAACGTTTCCTGCCCGAACACGCAGTATGGCGGTATTCAGTTCGGTAGTGATCCCCGATCACTGGATGAAGTGGTGACGGCGGCAAAACGCTTTTCGCAGCGGCCGCTAATCGTGAAGCTCTCTCCCAATGTAACCAGCATCGGCCAGATGGCACATATTGCGCAAGAAGCCGGCGCCGACACGATTTCGTTAGTGAATACTTTTGTGGCTATGGCGATCGACATCAAAACCCGCAAGCCGCGGATTGCAAACATCACCGCCGGACTTTCCGGGCCCGCGATCAAGCCCATCGCCGTCCGAATGGTCTATGAGGCTTCGGAGTCAGTGCAGATCCCGGTCATCGGGATGGGCGGGATCTCAACTGCAGCGGATGTAATCGAGTTCATGCTCGCGGGCGCCACCGCAGTGCAGGTAGGCACTGCAAACTATTGGGACCCGCGAGCCACCGAAAAAATCGCAAACGAACTGGAGCGCTGGTGCAAAGAACACGAAGTCAGCAGAATTGCAGAACTGACCGGCGGACTGGTCCTATAGTTCCGGTCTGCACACTTTTTCTGCTCTCGATCATCTAACGAGCGAGATACTCGTTCTGAATCGATAGTTTGGGGTGAGCAAATTATGGCCAAGGCAACATTTGCCGCAGGATGCTTCTGGGGAGTGGAAGCGACATTCCGCCAAGTTGAAGGCGTGACCGCCACTCGTGTTGGCTACACAGGCGGAAAACTAGAGAATCCCACCTACAAAGACGTCTGCACCGACCGGACTGGACATGCGGAGGCGATCGAAGTCGACTATGATCCGGCGAAAGTTTCCTATGACGAGCTGCTCAATATTTTCTGGGAGAACCATGATCCCACACAGTTGAACCGGCAGGGGGCGGATTTTGGAACTCAGTATCGTTCGGCAATTTTCTACCATTCTCCAGAGCAGGAACAGGCTGCGCGGGCTTCGAAATCGGAACTGGAGAAGTCCCACCGCTTCAGCCGCCCGATTGTGACCCAGATTGTGCCCGCAGCGACCTTTTACGAGGCCGAGGACTATCACCAACAGTACCTGGAGAAGCGCGGGCTGGCGAGCTGCCACATCAAGTAATCAAGCGGTGAGCAAGATCGGCTCGTGTTTGGTGATCACGATGGTGTGCTCGTAGTGGGCTGAGGGCTTGCGGTCCGATGTTTTGATGGTCCATCCATCCACATCGACGAATGATCTACCTGATCCTGCCGCGATAATTGGTTCGACCGTAATCACCAGACCTTCTGTTAGGACCTGGTTGGCTGCCGGATCGGGATAATTAGGAACGCGCGGCTGCTCATGAATCGTCCGCCCAATTCCATGCCCGCCTAGATCGCGAATCACCGAAAAACCGTTTCGCCTCACTTCGCGCTCAATCACACGGCCTATCTCCCACACTCGGAAGCCCGCTCGCGCGACGAGCATCGCCTTCTCAAACGCTCGCTGCGCGCAGGCTACTAACTGTTCACTCTGTTCTGAAATTTTTCCCACGGCCACGGTCTCGGCCGCGTCCGCCATAAATCCATCTTTTTCAATGGTCACGTCGAGCTTCACCAGATCTCCTTCACACAGTGCCCGTTTACCAGGGACTCCGTGTACGGCCTCGTCATTTAGGCTGATGCAATTGACTCCCGGAAACTTATAAACCAGTTGAGGTGCTGATCGCGCTCCGTGCTCGCGCATCACGCCAGCACCTACTTCGTCGAGCTCCGCGGTTTCTACTCCGGGGCGTACAGCTAGCTTCATGGCTTCGAGCATGCGGCGGACAATGGCGCCCGCTGCACGCAACGCCGCAAGCTCTTCTGGGCAAGTGATGGACATAGTGACGCGCTAAGAGCCGGTGAGCTTCACCCGCAGCTCTTCCGGCAAACGCTGGCGAATTTCCGCTGGCAGGCGATCATGCACATGGCGAGCACCGATTCTTGCTACGTCAACCATGGTTGCAGGCGCAGGAGTGGCGACGGCCACGATCAGCCAGATCAGCGCTGAAAGTGCAAAGCCGGCCAAGGCAGCCAGTTCCAGGATCAGCGTATGCTTGGGCGCGAAATGGTGGATTACGCCAAAGGCCAGCAGGAAAACTCCGGCGGAAACCGAGGCCAGAACGATTAGGCCCACATCAATTGCGCGATGCAGGCGCTGTCGAGAGCGGCAGCGTTCGCAAGCAGCAAAGTGGTCTTCGTAGTCGCCCCGCATTTCGGGCGCCAGGCTGGAAATGTCATAGCGCCAGCCCGCCAGAATTTTGCCGACTACGGGATCAACACATGAACTCATAGCAACTACAAACGGATACTTTCCGTCGGCGCGTTCTGTCCGGCCAGCATGACCCGATTATGCAAAAGCGTCTTCTGCGGGCCTAATGCCGTTTCCGCTGCCTGGCGGGCAATTTCTGGGTGATTGTTCTGCTCCGACAGGTGCGCCAACACTATGTAAGATGCTCCTCCATCATAGTCTTGCGCAAAGAATTCAGCGAGAGATTCATTGGAAAGATGTCCTACGCGGCTCATCACGCGTTGCTTCACGGACCATGGATAAGGGCCAACCCGCAGCATCTCAAGGTCGTGGTTCGATTCCACTACCAGCACATCGCAGCCGCGCAGATGGTCACAGACGCTGGCCGGCATGTAACCGAGGTCCGTGGCGATGGCAATCTTTGTCCCCTCGGCACGGAAGGTGAAGCCGACAGGATCGGCGGCATCGTGCGGAATGGTGAACGGGGTCACTGTGATATCAGCAATCTGAAACGAACGTCCCGCAGAAAACACTTCCAGTTTCGCAACCTCGGGCATCTCCCCCGAATCGTCGCGCAGCGATCGCGCCCAGACCTGATGAGTTGCGCCGGTCATAAACACCGGGACTCTTAACTTCTTCGCAAGCGTTGCGAGTCCGTAAACGTGGTCAGAATGCTCGTGTGATATGAGCACAGCGGAAAGCGCCTGCGGATCCTGGCCGAGCGACTTGAGCCTTTTAAAAGTCTCCCGGCAGGAAATGCCAGCGTCCACAAGAATACGGGTTTTGGAGCTTTCAACGATCGCGGTATTTCCCCGGCTGCCGCTGGCCAGCACCGAGACGGAGACGCCCATGCTTCCGAGCATACATTCAGCAACGGTGGAAACGGGAGTAACTCTTCGGTTAAGCGGGACTTTCGAGCACAGCCAGTGGGAACCCAACCCGACGGTGCCTCAATGGGAACGAAACAGCTCATCCACTCCCTTACGGGCCAGCGCCCCACAATAAGACCCGGCAGTCCCAGTCACAAACCCAAGTCCGGATTCCCAGATCTGTGCCAGGTAAGGTTTTTGCGTCAAGACCAAGTACGCGGCTAGGCGCGCCAACGGGACGAACACGCCGACAACTACTATCCATCTCCACGGGCGCTTGGGTCGGACGAATCCGAGCACCATGGTGGAAACCAGGACAAAGAGCGCGGTGGCCAGTAAGTCGCCAACCGTGATTTCTAGAATCCCGGCGCTAAGTCCGAACAGCACCGCGAGGAGGTAGATAAAAACGTCGGATTTTCGCATGGCTAATACTTGTAAAACCCACGCCCAGACTTCCTGCCCAGCCACCCTGCGTCAACCATCTTGATGAGCAGCGGACAAGGACGGTATTTAGGATCTCCCAGACCGCGCTGCAGCACGCCCATGATGTCGAGACAGACATCGAGGCCGATGAAGTCGGCCAACGCGAGTGGGCCCATAGGATGCGCCATGCCCAGTTTGAAAACTTCGTCGACGGCTTCCGCAGTCGCTACACCTTCCATGACCGCGTACATGGCCTCGTTGAGCAGCGGCATGAGCACGCGGTTGGAGACGAATCCGGGAGCGTCGTTCACTTCCACCGGTGTCTTATCCAGCTTGACCGCGAGTTCGCGCACTGTCTGGAAAGTTTCGTTGGAAGTGGCGAGTCCGCGGACCGTTTCGACCAATTTCATGACCGGCACAGGATTGAAAAAATGCATGCCGATCACGTTCTCCGGGCGCGCGGTAGAGGCTGCAAGCTTTGTGATCGAAATCGAAGACGTGTTCGAGGCCAGGATGACATCCAGGCGACAAATGCGATCGAGGTCGCGAAAGATTTCAGACTTAATATCGAGTTTCTCCGATGCGGCTTCGACGATGAAATCGCAAGCCGCCAGCCGGGAGCGCTCAGTGGTTGGGGTGATGCGCTTGAGCGTCTCCGATTTCTGTGCGTCAGTGATCTTGCTCTTTGCCACTTCGCGGTCGAGATTCTTGCTGATTGTCGCGAGCGCGCGATCCAGAAATTTCTGTTCAATATCGCAAAGAACAACGTCGTATCCGCTGCGGGCGAAAACGTGGGCGATGCCGTTGCCCATGGTGCCTGCGCCCACAACTCCGACCTGCTGAATTGCCATGTAACTCTCCCACACTCACGAAACTGGAAAGTCTAACACTGGAGAACCACGGAGAGGCGGCCTTGGATTACACGGATAAGACAAATCTAATTTGTCCGCGCGTGGGCAGAAGAGCTTTGAAGAACAAAATCCCGGAAATCCGCGGCCGGTGTGCCTATCCGACCTCGAAACTTCTTTCACGGGTTCGTGTTTTAAGTTTATGAGCGCGTCGAGGGACGACGGCCAGAGCAAGCTGAAACCGAACGCCCCGCAGGAGGAAAATTCATGAACCGCAGAATCAAAATGGCAGCACTGGTGTTAGCAGTGGTGGCGGGTACGGTCGGATATGCAGCCGCCCAGGATTATCGCTACTACGATCGAGACGACAATCGCTATTACGATCGTGACGATCATCGGTACCAAAACGGTTACGACGACCGCGACGACGGTCGCTATCACAATTTCCGGCGAGGCATGCACGCGGCCCGCCAATTCGGCTTCCGCGACGGCGCCGAGGTCGCGCGTGGGGACATGTTGCGAGGCAAGCCCTTCAACCCTAACCCACGCGGCCGCTTTGACGATGCCGACCATGGCTACAACCGCGCATTCGGCGACAAGCATGAGTACCGCGAGCATTACTCCGAGGCTTACCGCGAAGGCTACCAGAGCGCGTTTCGCGGCGGGTACTACCGCTAAGAGTTGGGGGCAGAGGGGCGAGGCCGCTGGCGATGCTGGCGGCCTCTCTTATTCCACAATGTTCTAGTCGGGGGAGAGCGTTTCCTCGATTGCGACTCTCTCGCGTTGCTCTACATTGATCACTCGGTGCACTCCACGATACCCGGACATGCTGATATCGACGACGTAGGTCCCGGGATTCAGATAGAAGTCGAAAGGGGCAGTCTTATCGAGTACGCGATTGTTGACCATGATCTGCGCTCCCTTCGGCTGCGTCTTGATGCTCACAATTCCCATGCTGGCGGTGTCGCCTCCGCCAAACACCTTCTTGAATCTGCCTCCAGCGCCGCGAATCTCGTCGGTGCTACCGAGTGGCTTGAGAATCAAACTCACATTTGAAGTCTGGCCGGCTTCGGTGCCGATCGAACTGGTCTCCTCCAGATAGCCGTACCTGCGTAACACGACGGTATGGGCTCCAGACCGGTCGAGGGCGAACTGCGCAGGCGTAAGTTTGCCGGTGTCCTTGCCGTCGATCAGGATGACGGCTCCCGCTGGCGTGCTTGCAACCGACAATCTCGCTACCATCTGATTCAATTCAATGGAAAGTGATGAATTCGCTCCAGAGGAAAGAGCAATTGTGCGGTTCTCTGAGCTGTAGCCGGCCTTGGTGGCCGAAACAACGTGTTGCCCAGGCGCGATGCCGGTAAGAGTGCAGGGCGTAACGCACAAAGCGCTACCATCAAATGCGATCTGCGCACCCACCGGATTGGAAGACACCGAGAGTTGCGCGGGAACGGCTGCTGACGCTGCCGCACGGGACTTCGTCTTTCTTCCTCGGCTGGAACTCGATTTATCCGGAGCTGTGGGAATTTGCAGTTCAGGCGCGGGCAGAGCAGTGTCGGTCTGAGCGCCAGGTCGAGCGTCGGCCGGCACCGCCTCAGCTTGCGACGGAGCAGGCTGGGCAGGGGACAGCGGAGGCTTCTGCGCGGGAGCTGTTTGCGGTTCAGCTACTGGTGGAGCACTACTTGTCCCGCCCTGGTCGCGGTCGTCGAGGTAATTGTGCAGCGCCATTCCGCCCACGATCAGCGTGATCAAAATCACTGAGCCTCCCAGAGCGTACAAGTACAACTTCGGCGGAGTCTTACGTATTTCGTTGACCGCTTTCTGGGCCGCCTCGCGCACTTGGACTTTGGCTTTCTCGGGGGCGGATTTTTGAAGCACAACCTGCGGCAAAGGTTCACAGGCCTGCTCGTCGGCTGCAGGAGGCGGAGGAGCGGGCACGTAAATTTCTTTGAGTGGCGGCAACTCGCTCATCTCGGAAAAACTTCGGCGGACTGCAGCCGCAGTGCTGTCGTCATCCTCAGCCATCATCGGGTCAACTGCGAACCCAGGCTTGGCCGGAGTTTCCTCCACAGGCGGTGCTGAAGATGCCCTCATCTTTGGTGGTGCAGTAGGCGACGGGGCAGGCGTGCCAGTCGAACTTGTGCCGGCCGCGGCGGCCACCGCTACCTGTGCCTTGGGTTTCGACGGCGCGTGAACGCTTGCCTGGAGCGGCAATTTTGCGCTGGCGTTGCATTGTTCGAGGTCGCGGACCAGCTCCTGCCCAGACTGGTAGCGCTCTTCCGCGGATTTCGAGAGCGCTTTCATGATCAGGGTGCTGAGGGCTGGATTCAAGTTTGCTTTCAGACGGTGCGGCAACGGGGGCGTTCCCTCGAGAATAGCGGTGCGAACTTGATCTATGGTGTCACCCGCGAACGCCTTCTGCTCGGTCGCCATCTCGTAAAGCACCGCTCCCAGGCTGAACAGCGCAGAGCGGTGATCACGAGACTCGCCCCGTAATTGTTCGGGAGAAGCGTAGTGCAACACTTCGGGGACGCTGGATGATTCAGTGGCCCCGGTGCTCATGGTAGAAATTCCGAAACCGAGCACCTTCACCATTCCGTCCCACTGCACCATGATCTTTTCCGGCTCAAGAGAGTGGTGGATGACCTTGTGAACTTGGGCATGATCGATTGCGTGACAAACCTGGCGGGCAATGTCTTGCAAGTCCCAGATCGAGAATCCGTCATTGCGGGCGAGAGTGGTCGCAACCGAATTTCCCTGAACGTACTCGGTGGCCGCGAGCAGCTGGTCGTCCTCCTCGCCAACGCCATAAAGCACCGCAATATTGTGGCTGCTCAGCGGCTTCGCTTGATCGGACTCTTCCATGACGCGTTGTACCAGAGCGGCCCTGTCTTTCATTCCTTCCAGGCGAATTACTTTGAGCGCGACCGTCAGCTGATTTTGAGTGTCTAGCGCCTTATAAACGATCGCGGTGGAAGATTGCCCGAGTTGGCTGACGATCTCGAAATGGCCGATCTTTTCCGACATCTTTGTGCCCTGAAACTGCTTCAAGCGCTCAGGCTTGTTGGGAAAAAAGACATCTTTGTGCCCTGAAACTGCTTCAAGCGCTCAGGCTTGTTGGGAAAAAACTTCGCAAAATGATGATAAGTCGCAACTCAGCCAGGACGTAATTACCGAAGTACCCAAGGGCAGCTGCTGGCTTCTAGCTGCTAGCTCCTGGCAAACCAAGGCCCGCAGGCCCGAAATCCACCCCGACTCCACTGAAACCTAGGCCCTTCCTTTTACGTATCAAAACACGAGGGACCGTGGCGCAGACCGGTTGCTAGAAGCGAGAAGCTAGAAGCTAGGAGCTGGAAGCTAGGGGCTGGAAGCTCTAGTGACAAATGTCAGCCCACATCGCTGACGATCTGCACTGGCAGGTTAAACCGATGTGAAAGATTCTAGGCACGGTTGTTGGTTCGGC
>WNGK01008032.1_pt1 | contig 19480 bp, 14 predicted proteins | sample 5400601 | NCBI WGS metagenome assembly WNGK01 (sample SAMN13153376, study PRJNA577476) | soil metagenome | isolation source: 60 cm soil or saprolite under Garry oak tree replicate 1 | place: USA:California | collected 2016-06-15
ACGTTCCTCTGGGTTGCCCCAGAGTTTTGCTTCCGTGTTCTGGTTCAGCACGGACTGACTGAGCGGATTACTCATATTGCTATGTTCTTTCCACTGACTCTCTCACACTACGGCTCACGCCGTCACTCCGTGCGCGCCGTTCGGAAAGCTGTCTGCGGACCGCGGCGCGCACGGAGTGACGCGCCCTACCTGCTTTGGCTCGCCGCGTCCGCCGTCGCTGACCCAGCACCTGTTTTTTCACCGGCTTAATCAGTGTGACATCCTCTGACAGGATCTGGATTGAATTCAGGCACCAACTCCTCTTTTGTCGCAAGCGCCTCCATGGCTTGGACAGCTTCGTGCACCGCTTCGGCCAGCACCGCCAGCCCCTCTTGCAGCGCCTCCGCGGTGATGGTCAGCGGCGGCGCGATCTTGACGGTCTGACCCCAGGCGCCGACCGGGGCAAAGAGCAGCAACCCCTTCAGGAAAGCGCGTTCGATTACGGCGTGGGCCAAATCATGATTGGCTTCCTTTTTACCGGGCTTGGTCATTTGCAGTCCGGCCACCAGCCCTCGGCAACTGTAATGGCCGATCACATTGCCGTGGCGCTGTTGAATCCTCCGCAGACCAGCCTCCAGCATGTCGCCCAGCCGCGCAGCATTGGCAGGCAGATTTTCCCTCACGATTTTCTTTAGATTGGCCAGCGCAGCCGCACAGCAGACCGGGTTACCCGTGTGCGTGCTGGTCATCGAACCAGGCGGAAATTGATCCATAATCTCCGCGCGGCCAATGACTGCCGACAGCGGCAGCGAACTGCTGATGCCTTTGCCACAGCAAATCAAATCGGGTGCGACGCCATAATGCTCGAATGCCCATAACTTTCCAGTGCGCCCAAACCCAGCCTGCACTTCGTCAAAGATGAGAAGCACATCATTGGCTTTGCACCATTTGGCTAGTTGCTCGATATAGTCCACCGGCGCGAAGTCGGGTCCGACGCCCTGGTAGGTCTCGAACATGACACCCGCCACGTTTTCCGGCAGCAGCCGTTTTTTCGCCAAAGTCGCGAGGAAAAGCTCGAAGCTGGTGTCCTCGGTCCAATAGCCATCCGGGAACGGGACCTGCACAATCGCCGGGTCTTCGTTGATGATCCAGCTTTTCTGTCCGGAAATACCCCCAGCCTGCTGCGCTCCGAGCGTGCGGCCATGAAAGCCGCGCTCAGCGCCCACAATGCCAATCTTTTTCGTGCCGCCTTTGCGAATGCCGCGCGCGCGGGCAAGTTTGATGGCGCATTCCGTCGCTTCCGAACCGGTGGTGAGCAGGAAAACCTTATCCAGACCCTTGGGCGCAAGACCGACCAGATACTCCGCCAGTTGAGCGCGTTCTTCGCTCGGAAAAACGTAATTGTGCAACAGGCCGCTGTTGACCTGCTCAATGATCGCCTCGCGCACCTCCGGCGCGCCATGACCGCAGTTGGTGACCAGGACGCCTGAGCTCCAGTCCAACCATTTGTTGCCATATTTGTCATAAACAAAAATGTCCTCGGCGCGGTCCCAGACCAGAGGCGGTTGGCCGCGCATGGATTGCGGCTCGAACTGGCGCAGCTTCTCGAGCGTCGCCAAAGAGTCCGGGTGCGGCAGCGGCGTGACGATGCGTCGATGCTTGGTTTCTACACGCGCCACTGCGCGCGGCGTGGTGCTGAATTCTTCACCCATGATCCGGAACAGATTATAACCACAGGTGGACGCAGATCGATATAGTTAATGATAGACTGAGCTGTTGGAGGGCGCATCTTGGCACTGCCACCGATACGGATCGAGGCTGGCTTGTAGCGTAGACTGGCAGTCTGCTGTTTCGCCGAATGGTATTCGGCAGGTGGCCGGATTGCCAATCCGCGACACAGCAGACTTCCAGTCTGCGCTACGGTGGCAGTGCCCAGATGCGCCCGCTGTTGGCACCGCGACCTGGGCGACACACGGGAAAAACAGAATGGAATTTGAATCAACTTTCGCTGTAGCCGGAGTTGTCGGCCAAGTGAGCTGACTAGATCGCCTTGTCGTACAGACGCTGATATACTTTTCCGCCGCTCGCCTGGTTGGGATCTACAATTGTAATGCCGTCCAGGCCGAAGCGGGCCGTTACGACGGCGCCTTTGCCCTCCTGCAAGTATCTGAAGTTCAGATCGCGCACCAACCGCGCCGCGTGGATGATCGCCACCGTCATTCGCGCTTCTTCAGCCGTCGGATAAATCTCCGCCACGCTGTCGCGCGTCGCGCCAAAGAATTTCATCCGGCAGATCGCGGCCAGCCCTGCGGTGAGGCTGTCCACCCCGTAGCCGATGCGGGCCTGCGAGCCATCCGGACGTTTCACATCGCGCGTGAAATGGTTGTTCGCCGTTCGACTCCCCCCGCCTGCGGTCCACCAGCGAAATCCACGGTATTGTTGATCGCTCTCCACCTTGCCTTCAGTGCCGACGATTTCATGGCCCTGGTTCACAGCCCCTTCGAAATCAGAGGGCGTAATCCAATTGTTGTGGAAACTGATGCTCATGCCGTTGTCATAGTCCACCCGCACCTGCACGGCGTCATAAGCATTGATGCCCTCTCGCACCAGCCGCTTCTTCTGCCCGACGGCGGTGAGCGAGACCGGTTTGCTCTGGTAATAGTGGTAGATCAAATCCACCCAGTGCGGCCCGACGTAACTAAACGGGTCGCTCTGCTCGACCCACTTGAACGTGCTGGTGGAAACCTCCAGTGGCTCCTCCAGATACGCCAATCCGTAGAGCGGTTCACCGATGCGCTGCTTGATGTCGTCCCGAATGCGCAGATGGTCGGGATCGTAACGCTTGTGCATGTCCACCGCGACGATGCGATTCTGTTTCCTGGCCAGTTCGATAATTTGGTCAGCCTCGGCGATATCGAGGCACATAGGTTTTTCAGTAATGACGTGAGCGCCGACTTCGAGCGCAGCCAGAATGACTTCGGTGTGGAGATGATCGGGCGTCGCCACAGCCACGACGTCGAGGTCGGGAAAATCGCCCAGAATCTCCACCCACGGTTTTTCGCCGGAATACGCCCTGGGCGCGCCCCCTGTCCAGCGCTGAAAATTCTCCTGCGCGCGTTGGCCGGATTTCCGGCTCCGTGTGCCCACGGCGACGAGTTGGAAGTTTATTGGCGCGCAATCCCGCGCCCAATTGTCCAGGCCCACGCGTGCGAGCTGCGCGCTAATGCCAGTGCGCTGCAAATCGGCATACGCCCGCGCATGCACGTCCCCGCCGAACATGCCGGCGCCGATGAGGGCGATTTTGATTGTGGATTCCATATCACGCAGGATAGGCGTCCCGCCTGTCCCAGTAGATGACCATCGACACACTTCTCCAACCAAAAACAGGCTCCTTCATTAGCTGGCACCGACTGTGTCGCGTGAATTCATAGGATGCAACCCATTTCTGGGGCAACGGCACGCTGGGCCGCTGGACCACCGGCTCGCGGACGGAGAGGCCCTTCTCGCGGCTGTCATCCTGCATACCTTGACGGTGCTGCCAACGGGGACGCACTTTAAACTTTGAACCTCGAACGTTGAACCTATGATGCCGGCGGATGATCGGCAGTGTTCTGAACGTGGCAGGAATTCTAACTGGTGGCGCGGTGGGCCTGCTGCGAGCACAGCCGCTTTCGCCCGCAATTGAAGCGTTCTTCAAAGTCACCTTGGGCGTCTTCACTGTCTTCTACGGCCTGCGGCTGACGTGGCTTAGCTTAAATGGTTCATTCCCGCAGATTCTCAAGCAACTCCTCATCGCCGTCATTGCTCTGACGATTGGGAGAATGACCGGACGGCTCGTCGGCCTCCAAGAGATGTCGAACCGCCTGGGCCAGTCTGCCCGGAAACGACTCAGCGCAGCGACCCCTGGCGATCCCCGTCGCGTCAACGAAGGCTTCAAGACCTGTGCCGCGCTCTTCTGCGCCGCGCCGCTCGGTCCCCTCGGCGCGGTGCAAGATGGGTTATCCAGTTATTTTTATCCTCTCGCGGTTAAAGCGGCGGTGGACGGCCTGGCTACGATGAGCTTGGTTCCGCTCTTCAGTTGGGGCGCAATGTTGGCCGCTTTGCCCGTGCTCGCTGTCCAAGGCACCATTACGCTCGTGTGCTCGCAACTGTTCGAACCGCTTTTGCGCACCCACGGCCTCATTGACTCGGTAAACGCGACAGGCGGATTGCTGGTCTTCTCCGTGGCTCTGGTGATTCTGGATTTGAAGAAGATCGGCCTGGCGGATTATCTGCCGAGTCTTGTCGTCGCGCCGTTGATTGCGTGGTTGTGGAGGTGAGGGGATCTAATGTGTGATGCGAAATACGTGATGCGTGATGCGTGAGACGTGAGACGTGATGCGTGATGCGTGGTGCGTGATACGTGATGCGGAATGCGTGATACGTGATGCGTGGTGCGTGATGCGTGATGCGTGAATCGGCCCTGTCCGATGCGGTGCTCAGGTCGGTCATCAGGCCTCGCGCTTCGCGTTCCTTCCCCAAGGGGTCTTAAGCAGCCCAACAACCGTTTGTGTCTCCTTTGAATCAAATTCCTTCAACCCAAACTCGATCGTGGCTGGGTCTGGGCGAAGTCTGAGCGTGTGGAAAAGCCGGTCCCACAAAGAAAAAAGCGACGAGTAGTTGGAGTCAGTCTCCGGCTGGAACCTGGAATGATGGACCTTGTGAACCGTGGGTGTGACGATCAACACTCGCAACCACCGGTCGAGCTTCGGGGCCAAGGCCACGTTGGCGTGATGCAGTTGCACCACGGCGAACACCAGCGTTTCGTAGCAAACCAGTTCCCATAGCCGAATACCCACCAACAGGATGACCGGCACCCGCAGCAGGGACGAGAAGAGGATCTCTCCAAAATGAAACCGATGCGCTGTTGTCACGTCCATTTTCGGGTCAGAATGATGAGTGCGATGGAAACGCCACAGCAGACCAACCCGGTGATTGGCTCGATGCCACCAGTACATCCACAAATCGAACGATGCAATGGCACCTAGCGCATGCGGCCAAAGCGTCAAGCCGAGCCAGTTCAGCACACCAAACCGATGGAGGCCGGCCCACTGCGCAGCCCAGGACCACAGGGCAACCGTGGCTCCGGCGCTCAAGCCGGCGTTGATAATGCCCAGCGAAAAGTTGCGCCCAGCGTGGCGCGCCCGATCGCGCCATTTTCTTTCGAAGAGCAGGAAGAAAGGCGCGGCACTTTCCCAAGCCAGCAACAGGAACAAAATCCCCAACCCGCTGACGGTTCGAATGAATTGCAAACGTCCGAGTTGTTCGTCCACGGTCGCATGGTAGCATGAGGGGGCGGCAATGTCGAACGAGGCTCCGCGCCAACGCGCAGGCTTGCGGGCGGCGCGTCGCGGCGGGTCAAATAAATCCGGAAACGCGTAGTGCAAACGAACACTGAAGCGCCACGGACGACGCGCTTGGCCCTGGCGGTACTGGCGGTGGTACTGACGAGATGCGGCCGGCGCGAGGCGGTTCTTGCGGTTCTTGCTTTCGTGGTGGAGGGTGCGACAATCTCCGAGTAACCTATGAAGCTCCTTGTAGGCTTGGCGCAACGCGTCTGGCTTGCTCTGGCCCCCTTCCTCTTCGCGCTCAGTGCCCCGGCGCAGGACAATTATGAAATTCAGGTCTATGCGTCGGAAACCGTTCCCGTCGGCAAGACGATGGTCGAGCTGCACAGCAATTACACGATTGAAGGGGAGCGCCAAACCGTGAATGGCGTTTTCCCTTCCTACCACGCCTTTCACGAGACCCTGGAAATCACGCAGGGTCTCACGCCTTGGTTTGAGACCGGCTTTTATGTATTCTCAAGCATCCAGCCCGGGAAGGGGTGGGAGTGGGTCGGAGACCATCTTCGGCCTCGCGTGCGTGTGCCCGAGGAGTGGCACTGGCCGGTAGGACTGAGCCTTTCGACGGAAGTGGGCTACCAGCGCCGCTCCTTCTCGGCGGACACCTGGAGTTGGGAACTCCGTCCCATCATGGATAAGCAATGGGGTCGCTGGTATTTCGCCGTGAACCCGGTTTTTGAAAAATCGCTCCACGGCAGCAATTCGAGCGCCGGTTGGGATTTCGCGCCGAGCGCGAAAATCAGCTTCGACGTGACCAAGCTCATCGCCGCGGGGGTGGAGTACTATGCCGATCTCGGGGAGATTGGTCATTTCAGGAATGCGAACGAGCAGCAGCATCAGCTTTTTCCAACACTCGACCTGAATTTCTCGCCCAAGTGGGAGTTCAATTTCGGCGTCGGGTTTGGTCTGACGCGGAGCACCGACGACCTGATGGTCAAGCTCATCGTCGGGCGGCGCTTTTGAGGCCGAAACAAGTGTCTGTCCTGAATCTCAGGTTGCCGAATTCTTCCCAGCCTGACCACTCCATGTTATCTTTATGAGCTTATAGCGGATATGAGATTGCTACCGTTTTTGTTTGCGGTGTGGTTGCCGATGACAGTCCTGGCTGAAAGCCTGCCACCGGTTCAAACGGTTTTTGTTATCCTGATGGAAAACCAGAACTGGTCCGACATTGCTGGCAATCCCAGCGCTCCCTACATCAACGGCACGCTGCTGCCGATGGCCGCGCATTGCCAACAGTACTACAACGCGCCCTATATGCACCCCAGCCTGCCAAATTATCTCTGGCTGGAAGCGGGAACCAATTTCGGCGTTCTGGATGATAGTCCTCCGGACACGAATCATCAAAATGCTACCAACCATTTGGCGGCCTTGCTCCGAAGCGCCGGCATTTCCTGGAGAACTTACCAGGAGGACATCAGCGGGACTTACGTCCCGCTCGCGGATACCAACAATTACGCCGTGCGGCATAATCCCTTTGTCTATTTCGACGATATTACGGGGACGAACAACCCCGAATTCGCTTACGGGATCGCGCATATCCGGCCATACGAGGAACTGGCGGGCGACCTGACGAACAACACGGTGGCCCGCTACAATTTCATCACGCCCAACACTTGCGACGACATGCATGATTGCGGCATACAGAAGGGCGACAGTTGGCTGGCGGCAGAAGTGCCCAAAATCCTCGCTTCGCCGGCTTATAAGAACGGGGGCGCTTTGTTCATCACCTGGGACGAGGCCACCGGCGGCGACGGGCCGATCGGAATGATTGTGCTCTCACCGCTGGCGCGCGGTGCCGGTTATTCCAACAATATCACCTACACGCACAGCTCGACGCTGCGAACTATCCAGGAAGTCTTCGGAGTCACCCCGCTTCTGGGCGATGCGGCAAACGCCACGGACTTGAGCGATCTTTTCAGCCAATATAGCCAATATCGCATCAGCAGCAGCGTCAGGTTGAATAATGGCACTGTCCGCTTGACCGCAACGGGTGTGATCCCTGGCCGGACCAATCTGGTCCAGGCCTCGAGCGACCTCGTGAATTGGACTCCCGTCAGCACCAATATTTCGGCGACCAACACCTTCACGGTGACCGATGCGGCCACGATGAATTCTGCAGCGCGGTTTTACCGGCTCGTGCAATTGCCCTAGCCCTTATGCGGGCTCGGCTGGTTGGCGGCTGGGGCCGTGATCTCGTGATGAAGCCAGGTCCGGGTTATGATCCATTTACTACCTGCGCAGCCGGAAGAACTGCGCGCTGTTCGTCGCCGGAATGCTCACCGATTTGTTGGTGCCGTCATCGGTGATGCTGGCGGCATTGGTGACCCAGGTTACTGGGGCGGCCAGCGTGCCGGCCTGTTCCAACGCGAAACTGGCCGTGTCAACAGATGGCCAGGAAACCATTACATTAGCGCCGGAGCGAAGCACCGAAAGCGTGGGAAGAGTCGGCAGGTAGGCACGGGCAATGTATGGGGACACCTTCCCGCCCGCCGTCGCGAAATCGCCCCCCGCATACAGGTCGCTGCCCGACACCGCCAGCGCAAACACATAGCTGTTCATCCCCGAACCCAGCGCCGACCAACTGCTCCCGTTCCATTTGGCAATGTTATTGGCCGCGCTGCCGCCCGCCGTCCAGAACAAGCCTCCCGCATACACGTTGCTGCCCGACACCGCCAGCGCGTGCACAACGTTGTCTATCCCTGAACCCAGCGCCGTCCAACTACTTCCGTTCCATTTGGCGATGGAATTGGCCGCGCTGCCGCCCGCCGTCGTGAAATAGCCCCCCGCATACAGGTCCCCGCCTGACACCGCCAGCGCGCTCACCTCGTAGTCCATCCCCGAACCCAGCGCCGACCAACTGCTCCCGTCCCATTTGGCGATGTTTGTGGCCGGACCGCCGCCCGCCGTCGTGAAATTGCCCCCTGCATACAGGTCGCTGCCCGAAACCGCCAGCGCATGCACACGAAGAGAAAAGTCGGCATTATCGCCGCCCATCCCCGAACCCAGCGCCGACCAACTGCTCCCATTCCATTTGGCAATGTAATTGGCCGTGTTGCCGCCCGCCGCCGTGAAATCGCCCCCGGCATACAGGTCGCTGCCCGACACCGCCAGCGCAGACACACGCACGCACATAGGGATAATCGCCGCCCATCCCCGAACCCAGCGCCGACCAATTGCTCCCGTCCCATTTGGCAATGTTTGTGGCCGCGCCGCCCGCCGTCGTGAAGTAGCCCCCCGCATACAGGTCGCTGCCCGACACCGCCAGCGCGAGCACACTGCCGTTCATCCCCGACCCCAGCGCCGTCCAACTGCTCCCATCCCATTTGGCGATGGAATTGGCCGTGCTGCCGCCCGCCACCGTGAAAAAGCCCCCTGCATACAGGTCGCTGCGCGATACCGCCAGCGCATACACAGAGCTGTTCAACCCCATCCCCGAACCCAGCGCCGTCCAAGTGCTCCCGTCCCATTTGGCGATGGAATTGGCCGCGCTGCCGCCCGCCACCGTGAAACCTCCCCCCGCATAAAGGTCGGTGCCCGACAGCGCCAGTGCATTCACCCCGCCGCTGATCCCGGAACCCAGCGCCGTCCAACTGCTCCCGTCCCATTTGGCGATGTTGTTGGCCGCGCTGCCGCCCGCATTCGTGAAATAGCCCCCCGCATACACGTCGCTGCCCGACACCGCCAGCGCATACACAATGCGGTCCGTCCCGGAACCCAGCGCCGTCCAACTGCTCCCGTCCCATCTGGCAATGTTATTGGCCGCCCTGCCGCCCGCATTCGTGAAAGAGCCCCCCGCATACACGTTGCTGCCCGACACCGCCAGCGCATACACGCCGCCCCCGTAAAAAGGGTAATCGGGAGGGAGGCTAATCCCCGAACCCAGCGCCGACCAAGCGCTCCCGTCCCATTTGGCGATGTAATTGGCCGCGCTGCCGCCCGCCGTCGTGAAAGTGCCCCCCGCGTACAGGTCACTGGCCGACACCGCCAGCGCAGACACCTCGATATAACCACCAGGAGAGCCAACCAACCCCGAACCCAGCGCCGACCAACTGCTCCCGTCCCATTTGGCGATGTAATTGGCCGCGCTGCCGCCCGCCGTCGTGAAATAGCCAGCCGCGTACACGTTGCTGCCCGATACCGCCAGCGCACCAACACCGCCGTTCATCCCCGAACCCAGCGCCGACCAATTGGTCCCGTTCCATTTGGCGATGTAATTGGCAACCACATCTCCGACCGCGGTGAAGTAGCCGCCGATGTAGAGATTGCCCGAGCCATCCACCATCGCCGCGTTAACCGTGCCGCCCGCACCGGGAATGCTGGGATTCATGCTGATCCAGTTGGCATCGCTGAAGGTCGGGTCAATGCGCACGGGATACACCGCCTCGGCATCATTCACCACAACTACCAGGTAGGGATGCGTTCCACCGCGTCCCTGATCTTCTCCCGGAACAATGGGGACGCGGTGGAACGCATCCCTACCGTCCGAAACTTCCATGCGCGCGGTCAGCTCTTTGCCCGTCGCATCGGTGACGCGCAACCGGCTGTAGGCAATTTTCCGCCCGGAGTTTTCCAGCACCAGCCGCCCGCCGTCCACCAGCGGCTCGACCCTCGCGCCCGTCACGTCCAGTTCCACGCGCAACGGGCCTGCGCCGATGGGCCGTTGCTCAATGACAAAATCCTGCCGCACACCGTCCATGCTCACGCTGTATTCCTCGGTCAACCCGGGCCGGGTGAAACGCACGCTCTGGCCGTCAATGACCAGCGTGCCCGCGTCAGCAAGAGCGTGAGAGCGTGGAGCGTGAGGGGAGAGTGGAGCGTCGAGCGTCAGAGCGTCGGAGCGTCGAACCAACACTCCACGCTCTACGCTCTCACGCTCCACGTTTTCCGACGCTCCACGCTCCACGTCCCCCACCTCCCGCCCTACCGCCGCCGCCACAATGCGGAAACGGTCGTTCACCGCGTTGGTCACGGTCGAAGTCAGCCACAAACCTTCGCGGCTGGCCTCGCCTTCGAGCCGTTGGAAAACGCAACGCAACCGTGCGCCCTCGGCGGTGGGACTGACGCCCAGCCCGTCGCCCTGATAATCCGCGCCGGCGTTCGCGCCAATCTGCGACCACGCAAGACGTGCAGCTTCAGCGGTCAGTGGAGCGTAGAGCGTCAGAGCGTCAGAGCGTCGAACCAACGCTCCACGCTCCACGCTCTTACGCTCCATGTCTTCTGACGCTCCACGCTCCACGCTCCCCACCTCCCGCCCAGCCGCCGCGGCCAGACTGAAAGAGGAGCCAATTCCCAGCGCCAGGGCGCAAAAGAGCCGAGCTTGAGACAGGTTGGTTTTCATAAATGGAAGCTGCACCACTTTTTCGGCTAAGGCTTGAAGCGCTTTACTCATATCGAGCGCTGTAAAGTATAAGGTGCGTGGCCGAGAGAAACAACCGTTGGTCAATCTGTCGCCTCGCGGCCGAGGAGCTTGACGAATCCCACATTCACGTCAAAAGTAATTACCCAGGTTTCTTAAGTATTTATGGTCGTTGTCCCGTCCAGAATGGGTCAGTTGAACAAGCGCGCATTGCTGGCGCGTCTCCAGGTCATGGGCGCAGCCTCGCGCGCCGGGCTGGCAAAGTCCCTTGGGTTGAGCCAGCCAACGGCGGGCAAGATCGTGAGCGAGATGTTGAGAATCGGCGTGCTGCAGGAGGTCGAAGGCGATCGTCCGGTCAATCAACACCGCCGGCGCGCTCATGGCGATGCTGCCGGGGCAGTTGGCCGGCCAGGTCGGATCATCCAGTTCGATCGCACGCAGATGCGGTTCATCGCCATTCAGTTGGGAGTTGCCGAGACCAGTGTGGCGGCTTTGCCCGTTGGGGTTGATCGGGAGGATCGCTGGAAAATCCAGTACCCTACGCCCGACGACGCCGAGCAGTGGCGGCAGCAACTGGGCAAGGCGGCCGCACGAGTCCAGGGCAGGCAGTTTTGGGGGATACTGGTCAGTGTGCCGGGGATCGTTGATGAAAGGAAAGGAGAAGTGATATTCTCGCCTAACCTCCATTGGACGGAGGGCAAGAAGCTGCCCGAGTTGGTCCAGGCCGTCTGGCACGCGCCGGTGGCGCTGGTACAAGAGGAACGAGCGCTGGCGTTGGGGCATAAGGCCGCAGACCCGGACCAGGAAGACTTTCTGCTGGTGGATTTCGGAGAAGGGGTTGGCGGCGCGGCGATTGTTGCAGGCAAGCTCTACATGCACCCACTGCCGATGAGCGGCGAATTGGGCCACACCCCCATCCTGGGCAACAAACGGCCCTGCGGTTGCGGCGCGGTAGGCTGTTTGGAGACCCTGGCGTCCACGACCGGTCTGTTGCAAAGCTTCGCGGCCACCGTGCCCAACGCCCAGCGCAACTGGCCGGCGCTGATCAAGTTTGTGGCCGAGCAGGGTCTGGCTCCCTGGTTAGTGGAAGCGCTGGAAGCCTCGGCGGCGGTGATCGCCGGGGCGTTGAATGTCTGCGGGCTGCGCCGGGTTGTCATTACTGGCAGCCTGGTCGAACTGCCGCCAGCCGTCTTCCGCTATCTGGCGGCGGCGATTGAACGGGGCGCAATGTGGGCGCGTTTCGGCCGGGTGGAGATCCAGGCCGCTCCACGTCGCAGGATGGCCGGCCTGGTGGCTGCAGGCATTGACCGGTTGGTGATTCCGATGACTGAAGCGGAAAGAAGTTTTGAGACCCTGATGCGCGTCCAGGACCAACACGGCGCCGGCTCGAAACCACACCGCGCCGCGGCTTCCAGGCGCCGGAAGAACCGCTGGCGATAGGCGACCCGTTTCGATAAACCCCGTGGGCGACGCCACCTGACACGGCGGCCAGAGCACGGCACACGACTCGCGCGAGGGTCGAACCGAAGCCCGGACGCCACGATGGACTCTCAAAGAAAGCAATCAATGATCGTCGTCTGGCTTGGGAATTCCGGCGCGTGCAAGGAGGCCGCCTTAAAGCGCCGCAAACAAGTGGTGCTCGATTTTATCCGCCACGGCTGGTTGGCTGATGTGCAGGCGCCGAAATGAAACGGAAGATTGCCTTGTCGGTCTTGGTTCTGGCCGTGCTTGGAGGGGGTATTTATTACACCACCACCCGGCGCGCGCATCAGATCCTTTTGACCGGTATTGTGACCACCGACCAAACGATCGTCAGTTCGGAGATCCAGGGCCGCTTGCAGCAGCTCCTCGTGAAGGAAGCCGACGCGGTCAAGAGCAATCAACTGGTCGGCTTAATCCAACCGCAGGAATGGAAGGCGGACATGTCATTTTACGCCAACAGCGAGCAGCAATCCGTGGCGCAAGTGGCGCAGGCCGAAGCCGACTTGAAATACCAGGCGTCGGCAACCAGCAATCAAATCTGGCAGGCGGAAGCCAATTTCGCGGCGGCCAAGGCGCTCGTCAGCCAGGCAGAAGCGGACCTGGAAAATGTCGGCCTGACCTTCAAACGCGAGGAAGGCTTGTACCAGCGTGGCGTGGAGTCCGCCCAGGCGTACGATCAGGCACGGACGGCGCACGATGCCGCCAAGGCGCGTGTGGAGTCACTCCGTAAACAGGAGCAGGCGGCCGAGGCGGGTGTGGCGCTGGCCAAATCCAATGGAGAACAGGTGGCCGCGCGCCGGGCCGCCCTTGAAGCCAATGTCCACCAACTGGCGGCCGCCGGCGCGCAGAAGGAAAAGGCGAAGGCGCGCTTGGATTACACTGAAATTCGCGCGCCGATAGATGGCATTGTGGATGTGCGGGCCGCCCTGCAAGGCGAGGTCGTCATACCGGGCCAGGCCATCGTCACGCTCATCAACCCGGACAATCTCTGGGTTCGGGCCGACGTGGAAGAAACTTATATTGATCGCGTTCATCTCGGTGACAAGATGACCGTCCGATTGCCCTCGGGCGCAGAGCGCCAGGGCACCGTGTTTTACCGCGCCGTGGACGCCGATTATGCCACACAACGGGACGTGAGCCGCACCAAGCGCGACATCAAGACCTTCGAAATTCGGCTGCATTGTGATAACAGCGACCGCAGTCTGGCGATTGGAATGACCGCTTATGTCACGCTGCCGCTGGCCAGGCGATGAACCCCATGTTCGATGTCGAAGTTGAGAACTTAACCAAGCGCTTCGGCGAGTTCGTTGCCGTGGATAGCCTGAGCTTTGCCATAAACCATGGCGAAGTCTTTGGCCTGCTGGGGCCCAACGGCGCGGGCAAGTCCACGCTCATCCGCATGTTAACGACACTGGTGCCGCCCACCGCCGGCACGGCCCGCATCCTGGGGTTTGATATTGTCGGCGCCGCCAACGACGTGCGCAAATCTATCGGGGTCATCCCCCAGGCAATGACCTCGGACCTCGATTTGAGCGCGGAGGAAAACATGGGCATTTTTGCCAAGCTCTATGGCCTTCGGCGCGAAAAGCGCCAGCGCACCATCAAGGAACTGCTCAAGGCCGTTGACCTGGAGCAATGGGCCGACAAACCGGTGAAGATGTTTTCCGGCGGCATGCGACGGCGCCTGGAGATCGCCCGCGGCCTGGTGCACGAGCCCAAGATCTTCTTTCTCGACGAACCGACCACCGGGCTCGACCCGGTCTCACGCGTAGCGGTGTGGGAGATGCTGACGCGCCTGAAGGGCGAGCACGATCTGACCATCCTGGTCACGACGCACTACATGGACGAAGCGGACAAACTCTGCGACCGCATCGCCATTATCGATCACGGCAAGCTGGCGGCGCTGGATACTCCGCCCAAATTAAAAGCTTCGATCCCGGGACGGAACGTCCTGGAAGTCAGCTTTTCCGACATCCCGCAAAATTGGCTGCAAACCTTGAAGGCCCTGCCCGAAGTGGCTGAGGTCAAAGCCGAGGATCATATTTTCCGAATTTCCTCGCATAATGGATCGCGGACGACGGTGGCGTTGGTGGAAGCGGCGCGTGTGGCCAGGATTGCCGTCCGTTCGCTTTCTGTGCAAAGCACGACACTGGACGACGTGTTCGTGCATTACACCGGCCATCAATTGCGCGACTCGCTGCAAAGCGCCGCCGCCTACAGCAGCGCCTTCATGTACGAAAAAAGGTAAGACCCGTTGTGCATCGGATCCTGGCCATCATTGAACGCGACCTCCGCCGTTTTCGGCGCAGTCCGACCCTGGTGATAGTTTCCATCGTCATGCCGCTGGTCCAACTCGTGGTGCTGGGTTACGCTTTTGGCGGGAAAGTCAAGAACCTCGAGCTGGGCGTGGTGGACCAGGACCACGGGATGGGCACCGTCAAACTCAAAGAAATGTTCCAGGCGGTGGCGGCCAATGCCCGCACCTTCCAAACGGTTGCTTACACCGATCAAGCCAGCGCGCTGCGGGACCTGCGCAATGGCAGGATCAACGGGGTATTGAACATCCCGCCGCACTTCTCGCGTGACGCGCTGGCCGGGGCCAATCCGCGGGTCGCGTTGATTGACGACAACACCGACCAATTTGTTTCCTCCGCTTTGGAGGGAAGCCTGACTCAAATACTCGGGTCCCGAAATCAAAAGCGGATACAGCCCCGGATGTCTGCCGACGCAACGCTTTCGGTGGTCGAGCTATATCCTTACGTGCCTTACATTCAATATCTGCTGCCCGGCACCATCGTCCTGGCCATTTTCGTCTCAGCGATGATCGGCGGCGGCATCATTTTCATAGATGACAAGGCGCGCGGCCTTCACGAAGGTTACCTGGTAACACCCATCCAGAAATTCGAATTGATAGTAGGTTTCAATCTCGCCGGCGCCATCAAGGCGATCCTGGCGGGAACGGTCCTGATCACCTTTGGTTCGCTCATCGCAGGAATACCCGACCCGCTTAATGCAGCCCGCCTGGCGCGCATGCTCCTGCTGGTGCTGGTGACCGCGCTGGCGTTGATCAGCATGATGTTCCTGCTGATGGTGCGCGTCAGCGATCCGCTTGTTCCCCGCGCCGTTTTTGGCGTGCTCAACACCGTATTGTTTTTTCCCAGCGGCGCAGTCTATCCCACTCAGGCGTTTCCGGCCTGGATGAAAGCCATTGCCATCGCCGATCCCTTCACTTATGCGGTGCACGGGTTCAAGGCGCTGGCGCTGAAAAACACCGGCTTGACGGCCATCGGTCCGGATCTGGCCTTCCTGGGTTGTTTCACCATCGTGGCCATGGGCGCGGCCACGCTGCTTTTCCGTCGAACTCTGTAACTTACAGAAGGAAACGAAGAGAACGAAGCAGTAATGGGAAGACCTTTTCGCTCCTGGGAACCCCGATTCTGGTAAAGGTTATTTGTTGACGGGGGCTAACGGGGCCTTCAATCGAAGGCGGCGACGGAACAGCGCGCTCTGAGGCTTGATCCCCCGTATTGCGATCCAGATCTCTTGGCCAGATTCAAGGTTCGTTTTTCTTGGATGAAGAGCCTTGATCGTGTCCGGAACGCGACGGCGACGCCGGGTCGCGCTGGTTCGACTGCGGCCTTGAATGGATGTCGGCGGACTGCTGATAGGTCTTGGGATAGTACACGTGCGGGTTCTGTGTCTGAGTATCTCTTTGTGCAGGCCCAGGATGTCCTTGGACCGGCGCGTGCAACGTCTCAGAATGTGCGGCCTCTTCAGGTCTGGAGGCCAGCGGCGGCCGCACAGGTGGCTTGCCCACCTCAGCAGAACCAGGGTAGGGCGTGTCACTCCGTGCGCGCCGATCCGGGGAGGAAGCAACAGCAGGCGCTGCCGGCGGATTAGCCCTCGGCGCTGAAGGACTGCGAGAATAGGACGGAGCCTTTTCGCCTACGGAGGGCGCTGCAGGGTTGTGAGAATAGGAGGGAGCCTTCTCGCCGCCGGAGGGCGCCGAAACAGTCGGCCCTTCCCGTAGCGACCTGCGGGGACCAAGTGCCGGACCCGAGCCGCTGGTGGGGACAGTTTGAGCTTTCCGTTCGACGGTCACGGGCGCAATCGCCGCATGGTGAACAACCGGGTGCCGCTCATCAACCCTTTGAGCCACCATGGGCGCAGGCTTCGCCGGAGCAACCAGGCGGGGCCGATAGACTACTGCTTCCCTCCTCTCCGAAGCGGGTGTCGCTTTTCCAGCGCTGGCGGGCATGTCGCGGATGGCCGCTTTGCGAATTTCCTTGTGCGTCGCGGCCGCGACGCGCTCGACCGGGAGGCCGCGATTGACAATGGTATTGTTGTTGACCACGTAGTTGTTGATGATAGTGGTCTGATTATAAACGGTTTTGACCTCCGTAGGCGCCAAACGACGATGGCCCAGATCCCGCTCCGTAAAGTCATGCAACGCGACGAAAGTAAAGTGGTCAGGCCGCAGGCCAAAGTCGAAGTCCACTCCGACGCTCACGCCATTAAAGCGCCAGCCCAACCTCACGTCGAACACCGCGCGCGGGGGCAACGGCGCCCAACCGCAATGGTCCCCGGCCACGCGCCAGCTCACCCACGCCGGCGCCCAGACTGCGTCCGGCTGCCAGACCCAGCCGCAACGCTCGTGCAACTGCCAGCGGCCATAATGAAACGGCGCCCAGCCCCACGAATAATCCGATTGCCAAAACCAACCCGCGTCGGTGTAAATCCAATGGCCGCTATCACAATAAGGCCGCCAGGCGCGGTTGATCACCACTACGCGCGGCTGCCAGCACCAGCCTACGCCCTCCAAATCCACCCAGGCGCCGTAAGGCGATAGATCGTTGTAAAAGTAGTTCACCTCGGGAGGCGGGTTGCTGACATAGGTTGGAGGGGCGGCCACGGCTGTGGGCGGAGGCGCCGAGGGTTCCGACGCCGGCGGCGCCACGGGCGGCGCTTCCAGAGGCGGCGGTGCGTTCGGAGCCGGGTTGGCGGGCGGATAGAGCTTCTGATCGTACCGGTATTGCTGAGTTTGATTTCGCAGCGCACTGTCGCGATTCAACATTGCCGTGATCACTGGCGAAGTGAGTCCGACATCTTTGAGATAAAGGATATTATCGGAGGATAGATTGAAACTGGATTGTGCATTCTGGACATAGGCCAGAATGACATCCTCACTGGTGCCTGCTTCCGCCAGCCTGACCACTTCGGCGGTCGCCGGAGAAATATTGGCGGCGACCGGGGCTGTGCCCTGGACCGGTCCCGGGCCAGATGGAATTTGCGGGGCGGGCGCCTGGGCTACTGCGCAGAGAAAGGGAAAATGGACCGCTGCAACCAAAGCCAACCATTTCGTGTTTTTCATAAGATGTGCAACCGCGCGTTCAAATTCTTAGACAGCGTTAGCGGACCTTTATTCAGAAGCCAAAAAGAGCACATTCGCGGTTGTGGCTCAAGCACTTCCGTTCAAGCATTTGGGTTCTTCGCTGTTTTGAGTGGAATGGAAAGTGGTTGGGCAGATTGCTGGGTCCCAAACCCCGGAGGGGTGGCATGTTTATAGTCAATCGGGCCCTCAATGATCCCTTTTTGTTTTTCAGCGGCGCGGCACTTGCGGGGTTGGATGGAACCGGGACGCCGATACCCATTTGGCCTGCGGACATGCAATCTCTGGCCCCGCCGCGTCGCTGAAAAACAAAAGCAAGGGGGGCGCGTCGCGGTTCTATAGACATGCCACCCCTACCGGGGTTTGACCTGGACGGCGGGTCCGAAGGCAGAAAAGTTATTCCACTCAAAACAGCTAAGAACCCATTTGCCGCCTATACGCGCCCCAGCCGTTCAAGGAGTTTTCCGTGGATGCCTCCAAATCCGCCGTTGCTGAAGACACACACGACTTCACCCCCTTGGGCATTTTTTGCCACGTGCGTGACGATGGTGTCCACGTCGGGCAGGTAGGCGGCGTCTTTACCGGCGGTCTTCAAATCCTGCATCAGCCGCGCCGGATCCAGCCGTTCTTCGGGCGCCAGCAATTCCAGCCGGGCCACTTGCGAAACCACGACCGAATCAGCGTCTGCGAAGGCGTTCACCAGCTCAGATTGGAACACGTTGCGCCGGGTGCTGTTGGTGCGCGGCTCGAAGATGGCCCAGACTTTTTGCTCCGGATACTTGATGCGCAGAGCGCGGAGAGTCTCGCGAATGGCGGTGGGGTGATGGCCGAAATCGTCGAACACGGTGACGCCGCCGGCAATTCCGCGCACTTCCATCCGGCGCCTGATGCCTTTGAAAGTGTCGAATGCGGCTTGAATCTGATGGTTCTTGAGGCCGCAATGTTTTGCGCAGGCCACCACCCCCAGCGCGTTGCGCACGTTCATTTCGCCCACCAGGTTGAGATGAAACTTGAAGCTGGGGATCTCGAATTCCGTCGCCGTCGGCCCATATCGGATGTTGAAGGCCTGGAAGGCGTTGCCTTCGCCCAGGCCGAAGCGTTTCACCGGGCAATGGGTCACCTTCAACAACGGAGCCAGGTTCGTATCATCGCCGTTTGCCAGCAGCAAGCCATTGCGCGGGATCAGCCGGATGAAATGCTTGAAGGAAGTCTTGACCGATTCCAGGTTCTCGAAAATGTCGGCATGATCGAATTCCAGATTGTTGATGAGACCGGCCTCCGGCAGGTAGTGGACGAACTTGCTGCGCTTGTCGAAAAACGCCGTGTCATATTCGTCGCCTTCGATGATGAACCAGTCGCTGTTGGTAAAGCGCGCGCCCTGGCCAAGATTGTTCGGGAGGCCGCCAATCAGATAGCTTGGATTGAAGCCGTTGTGCTCGAACACCCAGGTCAGCAGCGAAGTCGTCGTCGTTTTGCCATGCGTGCCGGTGACCACCAGTGACCGTTTTCCGCGAATGAAAAATTCCTTCAGCAATTCAGGCAAGGAACAGTATCGCAGCTTGTGGTCCAGGACGAATTCCGCTTCGGAATTGCCGCGCGAAATCGCATTTCCGATTACTATCAGGTCCGGTTTATGAGCCAGGTTCCGCTCCGAATAACCGGCGAACACCTCGATCTTCCGCTCTGCCAGAAACGTGCACATTGGCGGATACACATTTTGGTCCGAACCGGTGATTTGAAATCCTTTTTCCTGCATCGCCGCGGCAGCCGAGGCCATGGCCGAGCCGCAGATGCCAACAAAATGGACCGATTGATTCGGCGAAAGCATCTCCAGTATCTTAGAACCGAAGCCAGGAGTGAAAAGCCAAAACCGACTGAGGCGCTTTC
>WNGK01004469.1_pt1 | contig 19479 bp, 15 predicted proteins | sample 5400601 | NCBI WGS metagenome assembly WNGK01 (sample SAMN13153376, study PRJNA577476) | soil metagenome | isolation source: 60 cm soil or saprolite under Garry oak tree replicate 1 | place: USA:California | collected 2016-06-15
CGAACTCGCGATGCTCTGCTTCGCGGTCGGCATCATGGCGTTCGCGTACATCGCTGCGGGTCTCGGCCTAAGCGGGCACTTTCCGTCCGGGCTCGTGACCTACGTGGTCGGGTTCGCGGTTCTGATCGTGATAGCCCACCTGGCCGTGCGCAAGTTCGCGCCCTGGGCCGACCCGCTCCTGCTGCCGCTCGCGGCGGTGCTCAACGGCATCGGCATCGTGATGATCTACCGGCTGCAGGAGTCCGGCCGCGGCGGCAACCCCGGCCTGCATATCACCACGCTGACCAGCCACGCGGCCCTGTACCAGCTGATGTGGACGGCGGTCGGCATAGTCGCGTTCATCGCGGTGCTCGTCGTGATCCGCGAGCCGAGGATCCTGCAGCGCTACACCTACACCCTGGGCACCATCGGCCTGATCCTGCTGGCCATCCCCGCTCTGCTGCCGACCAGCCTCAGCTCCGTCAACGGAGCCAAGGTCTGGATCATCCTGGGCGGCTTCTCCATCCAGCCCGGCGAGTTCGCCAGGCTCGCGCTGGCCGTCTTCTTCGCCGGCTACCTGGTTGCCAAGCGGGACGTGCTCTCCCTGGCCGGGCGGCGTTTCGTGGGGATCGACCTGCCGCGCGCCCGCGACCTCGGCCCGATCCTGACGCTCTGGGCGATCAGCCTGCTGATCCTGATCTTCGAGTCCGACATCGGCACGTCGGCCCTGTTCTTCGGCCTGTTCATCGCCATGCTCTATATCGCGACGCAGCGCAAGTCGTGGCTGATGATCGGGGTTCTGCTGTTCGTGGCCGGCGCCGGCCTGGCCGGGACGGTAATCCCGCACGTGCACGAGCGGTTCACGACCTGGCTGAGCCCCTTCGACCCGCACACCATCTACTCATCGTCCGAGCAGCTGGCCCAGGGGCTCGAAGGGATGGCGTTCGGCGGCATCTTCGGCACTGGCCTGGGTCAGGGCCAGCCCTTTCGCACGCCCCTCGTGCAGAGCGACTTCATCATGACCGGACTCGGCGAGGAACTCGGCCTGACCGGGCTGATGGCCCTGCTGCTGATCTTCGGCCTGCTGGTGCAGCGCGGACTGCGCGCGGCGATGGCAACCCGCGACCCGTTCGCCAAGCTGCTGGCCGCCGGCCTATCGTTCGTCCTCGCGCTCCAGGTGTTCATCATCGTCGGCGGCGTCACTCAGCTGATCCCGCTGACCGGCATCACGACGCCGTTCCTCTCCCAAGGAGGCTCATCCCTGGTGGCCAGCTGGATGGTGATCGCAGTGCTGATGCGGGTCAGCGACACCGCCAGGCGGCCCGCGCCGCAGCCGATCCAGGACGAGGGCATGACCCAGGTGGTGCGGGCGCTATGAACCGGGCTATCCGCAGGCTGTCCATCGCGACCCTGGTGCTGTTCGTGCTGCTCATGGTCAACGTCAACTACCTGCAGGTGTTCAGGGTCAACACGCTGGCCGCCGAGGCCGGCAACGCCAGGGTCTTCACCGAGCAGTTCAAGAACCAGCGCGGCGAGATCATCGCGGCAGGTGACGAGCCCACGGGCGGCGCCGACAAGGTGATCGCCCGCTCCAAGCCGACCAAGGGCGGGATCTACCAGCGTTTCTACCCGGTCGGACCGGAGTACGCGCCCGTCACCGGCTACGACTCCATCTACGCGACGACATCGCCCTTCGGGGCGACCGGGATCGAGAAGGCCGAGAACAAGTTCCTGGCCGGTACCGCCTCGAGCCTGGCCGTGTACAACATCAAGGGCCTGTTCACGGGCAAGGCGAAGCAGGGCGCGAGCGTCTACCTGACGATCAGCCCGAGGGCCCAGGACGCCGCCTACCAGGCGCTGGTCGCGATGGGCAGGCCCGCCGCCGCCGTGGCGATCGACCCGCGCACCGGCGCGATCCTCGCCCTGGCCTCCTACCCGAGCTTCGACCCGAATGTCCTGGCCACGCTGAATGGCGTCAAGTTCAATAAGGTCGACAAGCGCCTGGTCGGCGACAAGGCCCAGCCACTGCTGAACCGCGCGATCAACGACACGTTCCCGCCAGGCTCGACGTTCAAGCTGATCACGAGCTCGACGGCGTTCCGGACGGGGAAGGTCTCTAATCAGAACTCCACCATCCCGGCGCCGACCGCCTACACCCTGCCCGGCAGCCATACCGCGCTGTTCAACGACGGCGGCGCGCCCTGCGGCAACGGCCATCCGACGATGGTGTACGCCCTCACGGTCTCCTGTAACACGGCCTTCGCCAAGCTAGGCGACACCGTCGGCGGCGGTGCGCTGCACAGCACGGCTAACGCCTACGGCTTCAACAACCCGAACCTGACGATCCCGCTGCCCGTTACGGCGAGCGCCTACCCGTCGCTGAGCGATCCGGCGCAGGTCGCGCTGTCCGCGATCGGCCAGTTCAACGACACGGAGACGCCACTGCAGGAGGCCATGGTCGCGGCCACCATCGCGAACCGCGGCACGCTGATGCGGCCGTACCTCGTCCGCGAGGTCAAGGCGCCCGACCAGTCGACGGTCCAGACCGCTCAGCAGGGCGTGCTCGCGCACCCGATCTCGTCGCAGGTGGCCAGCTACCTCACCTTGATGATGACGAGCGTGACGCAGAATTCGAGCGGCACCGCCTACCAGACGGCCGGTCCGCCGTCGACCGGCATCGTGATCGCCGGCAAGACGGGAACGGCGCAGAACGGCGTGAACAACTCACACCTCGACGACGCGGTTTTCACGTGTTTCGCTCCCGTCGGCAACCCGCAGATAGCGGTCGGCGTCATCGTGAAGGGCGGCGGTTTCGGTGCGGACGCGGCGGCCCCGATCGCGCTCAAGATCATCCAGGCGTACCTGAGGCAGCGTTGATAAAGGTGCGACTTGCAGCTCCTGACGGCCGGGTCGCCGTCGGGACACCTCATGACATAGATTTCACAACGGCTCGCAATGGCACATCCCGCAGGGCCAGCCGGCCACCACGACGCAGGACGGTAACGTAAGTGCGAGACATGACTCAGCCCAGGCTGCTCGGCGGCCGCTACGAACTCGACGGCGTCGTTGGTCGCGGTGGGATGGCCGAGGTCTACCGAGCCCGTGACCTCCGCCTCGATCGCGTCGTCGCGGTCAAGACGCTGCGCGAGGACCTGGCGAGGGACCAGACGTTCCAGGCCAGATTCCGGCGCGAGGCGCAGTCAGCCGCCTCGCTCAACCACCCGTCGATCGTCGCGGTCTACGACACCGGCGAGGACACCACGCCGACATCCCACGTCCCGTTCATCGTGATGGAATTCGTCGACGGCCGGACGATCAGGGACCTGCTGAGGGACGACCGGCGGCTGCTGCCCGAGCGGGCCCTGGAGATCACCGACGGCGTCCTGCGGGCGCTGGACTACAGCCACCGGGCCGGCATCGTGCACCGCGATATCAAGCCGGGCAACGTGATGCTGAACCGGAACGGCGAGATCAAGGTGATGGACTTCGGCATCGCCCGCGCCGTGGCCGACACCCAGGCCACGATGACGCAAACCGCCCAGGTGATCGGCACCGCGCAGTACCTGTCGCCCGAGCAGGCCAGGGGCGAGCGGGTCGACGCGCGTTCCGACCTGTACTCGGTCGGGTGCCTGCTCTACGAGCTGCTGACCGGCCGGCCGCCGTTCACCGGCGACTCGCCGGTGGCGATCGCCTACCAGCATGTGCGGGAGAACCCGATCCCGCCGTCGCGGGTCGATCCGGACCTGCCCGGCTGGGCCGACGCGATCGTGCTCCGGGCCATGGAGAAGGACCCGGGCGACCGGTACCAGTCAGCGGCCGATATGCGCAGCGACATCCAGCGTGCGCTGTCCGGCTTCCCGGTTGCCGCGGCGATGCCGATGACCCAGTCCTACCAGGGGCAGGGGCCCGGCACCCGGCGGCTGGACACGATGGGCCAGACGCAGCTGCAGAGCCAGACCGGCTCGCTGCCGCCTTACGACTACGGCCCGCAGGACACCGGCGGACGCCAGCGGCGCCGGCGCCCGGTCTGGCCGTGGGTGGTGGCGGTGCTCGCGCTAGCCGTGATCGCCGGCGGCGTTGCCGTCTACCAGCTGGTCAGCGGCTCCGGCGGCGGTACCGGCGGCGGCGCGAAGGTGGCTGTTCCCAGGAATCTGGTTGGCCTGAAGCTGGCAGCCGCCGAGGCTAAGCTGGCGAACGTCGGCCTGAAGTGGAATACCGTCTCGCACAAGACGCCCAGCGGTCCGTACAACACGGTCACGAGCACGAGCCCGGCTGGCGGCACCAAGGAAGCCAAGCACAGTGTCGTCACGCTTAACTACAACGTGCCGCCCAGCTCCAAGACGCTGCCCGACGTGTCGGGCAAGACCGTGGCGGCCGCTACGGCCGAGCTTCACCAGGACGGGTGGAAGAACGTCGTGACTGGTGCGACAGTGGCGAGCCTGAAGTTTGGCCAGGGCGATGTGGTGAGCACCAACCCTCCGGCGAATGCGAGTGCGGCGCTGGATCAGCAGATCGTGCTCAAGGTGTCCGGCGGCGGGACGGCCGTCCCGGCCCTAGTGGGCTTGTCGCAGAACGACGCGATCTCCAGCCTCAACCAGGCGGGCCTCGGCGTCAAGATCCAAAGCCTGCAAGGGCCGCCTGGCACGGCGCCTGGCACGGTGTGGAAGAGCACGCCGAGCCGAGGCAAGGCCGTGCTGCCGGGCGGTTCGGTGCTCATCTACGTGGAGCCGGGCACGACTTCGCCGTCGCCGAGCCCGAGCACGTCCAGCCCGCCCAGCCCGTCGCCGAGCTCCACCCCGTCGCCTGGGCTGCTGCCTGGCCGGGTGCCCTAGCCCTGCCCTAGCCGGCAGCAGGACGGACCGGGCACCGGTCAGACCGACTACGCTTACGATCAGGGTCGCGCGCTCGCCGCGCGGATGAGACCAGGAGAACGCCGTGCCCAAATCCCGTGTCAGGAAGAAGGCGGTCTACACGCCGCCGCCGCGCTCCTCGAAGGCCAAGGTGAGCCCGCCCTGGCTGGTGCCGGTGATGCTGGGCTGCCTGATCGTCGGGCTGGCGTGGATCGCGACGTTCTACGTCAGCGGCCAGAAGCTGCCGATCTCGGCCATCAGCCAGTGGAACCTGGTCGTCGGGTTCGCGCTGATCGTCTCCGGCGTCATGCTAGCCAGCAGATGGCGCTAACCCGCCGCCCCGCCCCGCCCTCTTAACCCCGGTGCCCATGATCACGGAACCTGGTCGGCAGCGGAAGCCGGCGGGCTTCCGTGATCATGGCGGCAGCTCAAGGCCTATAGCCTGAAGATGACCGTGTGGGCGATCTGGTAGTCCTTGATGATGATTCCGACGACCAGCAGCGCGATCAGGGCGACGGTCGCCCCGATCTGTACCAGCGTCCGGTTCGCCCTGGGAGCATAGGCATACGCGGCAGTCAGGGCCGCTCCCGCGATCAGGCCGCCCACGTGGTCCTGCCAGGCGATCCCTGACACGGTGAAGCTGATCAGCAGGTTGATCGCGATCAGGCCCACGATCATCCTCGCGTCCAGCCTGAGCCGCCTGGCGAGCACGAACCAGGCGCCGAACAAGCCGAAGATCGCGCCAGACGCGCCGAGCGCCGGCTGGTTCACGGGCGCCAGCAAGTAGAAGAACACCGAGCCGGCCAGGGCACTGACCAGGTAGACGCCGATGAACCGCACCCGGCCGAGAATCCGCTCGAGCGACGGCCCCACCACGATCAGGGCCCACATGTTGAACAGGATGTGCGTCAGGCCGAACCCGCCGCTCGGCGGCTCGTGCAGAAACGCGCTGGTGAGCAGTCGGTACCAGTCGCCCACCGCGACGCCGACCGGTTCCCGGAGCACCGGGTCGAAGGCCCTGCCGACCATCTCGCCGTACTGGACCGTCTTGCTGTAGGCCAACTCCGCGATGTACGCGAGAACGCACAGTCCCACGAGCGTGTACGTCACGACGGGCCTGCCGGTCGAGACCCGGCCGCCGAACTGGCCCGTCGCCTGCCTGGCGCCCTGGTTCCCGCCCCTGACGCACTCGACGCACTGCTGGCCGACCGCGGCCGATCTCAGGCAGTCAGGGCATGCCGGACGGCCGCACCTGACACACGAGACGTAGGTCTCGCGATCCGGGTGCCTGAAGCAGGTGGGGGCTGCCGCGGACACACCGGGCTCTGTGCTGGGGCCTGGGGGGACGGCCATGGCTCTAGCGGCCAGACTCCGCCGGGCCGCCGTCGCGCTCGATCACTACTGACTCAAGTACCACGTCGTCAACCGGTCGGTCGTTCCTGCCGGTTTGCACCTTGCTGATGGCTTCAACGATCTCGCTGCCGGAGACGACCTCACCGAAGATCGTGTGCTTCCCGGTCAGCCACGGCGTCGCTGCCGTGGTGATGAAGAACTGCGATCCGTTCGTGCCAGGTCCGGCGTTCGCCATTGCGAGCAGGTAAGGACGGCTGAAGGAAAGATCCGGGTGGATCTCGTCACCGAACTTGTAACCGGGACCGCCGGTACCCGTGCCGAGCGGATCCCCGCCCTGGATCATGAAGTCCGGGATCACCCGGTGGAAGATGGTTCCGTCGTAGAGCTTCGCTGTGCCGGTCTTGCGGGTGCTGGGATCGGTCCACTCCCGTCCTCCCTGCGCCAGTTCGACGAAGTTCCGCACCGTTTTGGGCGCATGGTCGGGAAAGAGCTTGACGACAACCGTCCCGCGGTTGGTCTGCAGCGTCGCCGTGAGGTCATTGGTCATACCGAAATCCTGCCACGCTCCGGCCAGTGCCCGGGCACGGACGGCCCTGGCCGGCATCTCCGCGACCTTGGGTCATGAACGTGGCACGCCGCGATTGACGGCGCCGGAGCGGGGAACTTCTCGATGGGGATTACTACGGGGGAGGACATCAGTGGCTGTTACGTCCAGGAAACAGGCCGCGATTCCGGCGGCCGACATGCAGTGGCGCGCCAGGAAGATCGCCATGCAGGCGTCGAAGCTGGCCGATCGGGCCGCTCCGATGACGAAGAGCGCGGCCAAGACCGCGAGGCAAGGGGCCGGCAGCGCGGCCACCTGGGCTAGGCCCAGGGTCGGCCGGGTCCGCGCGTGGATGGCCGCCCGGGCCGTACGCGGCAGCGTCTCCGTGCAGGAAACTGTCGCTCCCAGAGTCTCGGCCATGTTCGCCGTGGCCGCGCGAAAGCTCGACCCGCCGAAGCCGCGGTCACGCCGCTTCCCGAAGGTTCTCGCCGGAACGGCGCTGCTCGCCGCCGGCGCGGCAGCCGCCGCTGCCATGGCCATGCGTAACAGGCAGCGCGCCATGCCGCGGCCGATGGCGCCGAGACCGCCGGCCAGCGGCCCCGCCGACCCGCACTCGACCGTGCTCAACCCCAGTGCCGAGGCGGATCGGCGAGACGCCGAGGTCAACGGGCTCTCCCGGACTCGCTGACAAGTTAGCCAGGCTGTACTGCCCGGCATCGCGGCGGAAGCAGCTCCGCCGGGATGGCCGGGCAGCCGCCTGCCCAGGCGTCCGGACAACTGCCGGTTCGCCGTCCTGAGCGGCCCGCGGCAACACCGGTGCGCCAGCGATGTGCGCCGGGCAAACACCGAGGTGCCATCGATGGGTTCGGTGGTATCGGGCAGAATCGGGCGTGTGCTCCTCTGCGAGGTCGTCTCCACGTCGGTCGCCGTGGCCCGGACGCCGGCCCGCCGCGCGAAGATCGACGCAATCGCGAGCCTGCTGGTCCGGGTCCCAGCCGACGAGGTCCCGATCGCGGTCGCGTTCTTGTCCGGTGACCTGACCCAGCGCCAGATCGGGGTGGGGTACGCCGCCCTGATCGGCCTGCCGGAGCCGGCGGCCGCCGCCGAGGCGGTCGCTGTCGAAGGTGCCCGCACCGCGCCGGCGGCCGAAGCGTCCATGACCCTGACGGAGGTCGACGCGGCGTTCGAGGAGATCGGAACGCTGGCGGGCCCTGGGTCACAGGCCAGGCGCCGCGAGCTGCTCGCCAGCCTGGTCGGCCGCGCGACCGAGAGCGAGCGACAGTTCCTCTTCCGGCTGCTCGCCGGCGACCTGCGGCAAGGGGCCCTCGCGGGAGTCATGACCGACGCCGTGGCTAAGGCCGCCGGCGTCCCGGCTGCCGAAGTCCGCCGGGCGCATCAGCTGCGCGGATCGCTGCCCGAAGTCGCGCGGGCCGCGCTGGCCGCAGAACCCGGCAACGGGGCCGACGGGGACAGCCGCCCTGACGTCCTCGCCGCGCTCCGGAGCTTTACCCTGCGGGTCGGCCAGCCCGTGCGGCCGATGCTCGCCGCCTCCGCCCCCAGCCTCGAGGCGGCGCTCGACCGGATCTCGCTCGCCGCGCTGGAATGGAAGATCGACGGCATCCGAGTTCAGATCCACCGCGACGGCCAGCAGGTCAGGGTGTTCACCAGGACGCTTGACGACATCACCGACCGGGTGCCCGAGATCGTAACGATGGCGCTGGCGCTGGACGTCAGCTCCGCGGTGATCGACGGCGAGGCTGTGGCCCTGCGCCCGGACGGCCGGCCGCACGCCTTCCAGGTCACCTCGGCGCGGGTCGCGAGCCAGACCGCGGCTCCAGCCCGGCCGGCAAGGGGCGCGCCGCGGGCGTCAGTGCCGCTGACCGCGTTCCTCTTCGACCTGCTGCACCTAGACGGCCATGATCTGATCGACCGGCCGGCCGCCGAGCGGTTCGAGCGACTGGCGGCCATCGCGCCGCCCGGCACGCTGATCCCGCACCTGGTCACCTCGGATCGGGAGCAGGCAGCCGAGTTCTTCGGCGACGCGATCGCGCGAGGGCACGAGGGCGTGGTCGTCAAGGCCATCGACACGCCGTACGGAGCGGGCCGGCGGGGGAGCGACTGGATCAAGGTCAAGCCCCGTACCACCCTCGATCTGGTCATCCTGGCGGCCGAATGGGGGCACGGCCGCCGCACCGGCTGGCTGTCCAACCTTCATCTCGGCGCCCGCGACCCGGAAGCCGGCGGGTTCGTCATGCTCGGCAAGACATTCAAGGGCCTCACCGACGCCATGCTCAGGTGGCAGACCGAGCATCTGCTCTCGATCGCCGACCCGCCGCGCGAAACGGGCCAGCCACCCGGCGCGGTCAGCGCCGAGGGAGCCTCCGGCTGGCAGCAGCACGGAGTCGTGCGGGTCCGTCCCGAACTAGTGGCCGAGATCGCATTCGACGGCGTCCAGGCCAGCCGCCGCTATCCAGGCGGCGTGGCACTCAGGTTCGCCCGCGTGCTGCGGTACCGGGAGGACAAGCGGGCTGACGAAGCCGACACCATTGACGCGGTTCGCGCGCTGTGGCCGCACTCCGATGAGGGTAGCTAGCGGGAACTGGTCGCCGTCGACGGTACCGGTGGGTGCCGGGGGACCGGCGGGTCCGGCCTCTCGGGAGGTCGGCGGCAGGCAGCCCGGCGAAAGCGTCATGCCATGATTCTTTTCATGCGGACGCTGTGGCTGGACGACGACGGCAGATGGCACACGAAGCTGCGCGGTCGGCAAGTACTGTCCGACCCGAGGCTGAACCGGGGCACTGCCTTCAGCTACCTCGAGCGGCATGAGCTGGGGGTTACCGGGCTGGTGCCGCCCGCGCACGTGACCCTCGACCAGCAGGTGGCCAGGGTTTATGCCCAGTACCAGCGGCAGCCCGACGACCTGGCCAGGAATGTCCTGCTGACCGAGATCCACGACCGGAACGAGGTGCTCTTCTACCGGCTGCTGATCAGCCATCTCACCGAGATGTTGCCGATCGTCTACACCCCCACGATCAGCCAGGCGATCAAGAGCTACAGCCACGAGTACCGCAGGCCGCGCGGGGTCTACCTGTCCGTCGACCATCCCGACCTGATCGAGGAGTCACTGCTCGCCACCGGCCTGGAGAGCCACGACCTCGACCTGATCGTGGCCACGGACGCGGGCGCGATCCTGGGCATCGGTGACTGGGGCGTCGGCGGCATGCGCATTGCGGTCGGGAAGCTGGCCGTCTACACTGCGGCCGGCGGCATCGACCCGGACCGGTCGGTGGCCGTCATGCTCGACGTCGGAACTGACCGCCGGAGCCTGCTCGACGATCCGCTCTACATGGGCAACCGGCATCCGCGCGTCTCGGCGCAGGAGTACGACAGATTCCTCGACGCGTTCGTCGACGCGGTCAACAAGCTGTTCCCGCAGGCGATGCTGCACTGGGAGGACATCGGCCTGAGCAACGCCCGGCGGCTGCTGGACCGCTATCGCGACCGGCTGCTGACGTTCAACGACGACATCCAAGGCACCGGGGCCGTCAACCTGGCCGCCGTTCTCGCCGCCGTCCGTGCCACCGGCACCAGCCTGGCCGAGCACCGGATAGTCATCTACGGGGCCGGCACGGCCGGCGCCGGCATCGCCGATCAGCTCCGCGCGCAGATGCTCGCCGACGGCCTGGCCGAGGACGAGGCACGGGCCAGGTTCTGGGCCCTGGACCGGTCGGGCCTCGTCACGTCCGACATGAGCGGGCTCACCGACTCCCAGGAGCGGCTCGCCCGAGACCAGGCCGAGGTGGCCGGCTGGACCCGCGACGAGACGATCGGCGGTGTCAACCTGACCGAGGTCGTCAGCCGGGTGCATCCCACGATCCTGATCGGAACCTCGACGCGGACGAACGCCTTCACCGAGGACATCGTCCGCGAGCTGGCGGCGCATGTGCACCGGCCGGTGATCCTGCCGATGTCCAACCCGACAGAACTGTCCGAGGCCGATGCGGCCGACCTGATCAGGTGGACCGACGGCCGCGCCCTGGTCGCCTCGGGAAGCCCGTTCGGGCCAGTGGACTACGCGGGCACCCGGTACGTGATCGGTCAGGCGAACAACGCGCTCGTGTTCCCCGGCATCGGCCTCGGAGTGATCGCATCGCGCGCCTCCCGGGTAACCGACGGGATGCTGGCGGCGGCCGCCCATGCGGTGGCCGGGCGGACCGACACGTCGACTCCCGGCGGGCCCCTGCTGCCCCTGATCGAGGACCTGCGCGACACCTCGGTCGCCGTCGGTGTCGCGGTCGCCCGAGCGGCGTGGCAGGACGGCGTCGCCCGGACCTTTCTCGAGGGCGATCTAGCCCAACAGGTGAGAAGCCTGATGTGGCAACCGACCTATCGGCCGATAGTGCCGTCCTGATGCGCCTGACCGGCTGCGACCGGCAAAGACTAGCTCGGGAATCAGGACACGTACTTGCGGCCACAGCATCCCGGGTCCGCTCAATTGCAGTCGGTATAGATTCCCGGCTTGCCGACCCAGTGGGCCGAGCTGAGGCTTCGGCCCCAATCTGCTCCTAGAAATTGGACCGCGCGAGCAGATGACGCTCGCGGGATCCAATCGTGCAGCGAAACCCGCCAGATCGCGACCGCATGGAGGGGTTCCCGAATCGCCAGCACTAGCTGGCTAGCGGTTATTAGTCCGCAGGGCATGCATGTCGTCACCCATCCGGAAGATAACCATGATTAGCTCGAAGCCCATGCGGGTTATCGCCAGGTACACCAGGCCCACGAGGAGGGCAATAGGAACGAAGATGATTCCGAGTGCATGGAGGGCGACGAATCCGAAGATTACATATCCTAGAGTTGTGAGACCTAGGATAACCATGATTATGATGTAGACGACCTTGATGACCTTGGGCGTGACAAAGGAACTAAAGCTGGTGTCGAACAGTGACGCCATGAAGCCCTTCGTGTCGGGAGCACCCTGAGACGGGAACGGCATCCCCGACCCTGGATAAGCCGCTCCCTGCCCGCCCGCGTTAGCGGCGCCCTGCCCGGATGCGGCACCGTACGGCTGGGCTTGTCCATATCCTGGATCGGTCATTGTCTTGACCCCCTTCGGGAGAGTACGTTGCGCCTGCGGCCATCCCGCCGCCACTGACTTCTACGGGGGATCCGCGAGCTTTGCGGGGATCATAACAGCGCAGTATGCGACTTGACGATAATGTCGGGGACAAATCTGCCGTTTCCTGCCAACAGCCCCACAGGATGATCAGGCATGAGGTCATGACGGAAATGGCCCTAGCTAGTCGGCGGTCGGCGCCGGGGACGGCTGCCTGAGCGCCGCCGCTGACGCCTGGCCGAAGATCGCGATGGCCGCGCGGCGGGGCGCGAGCCGCTGCAGGGTGAACGCGCTGACCCGGTTGAGGCCGCCGGGCACCACGCGGAAGCCGCGGCCGAGCGACCGGAGCGCGGTCGCCGCGACGACCGCGGGTGCTGTCGTGCCGGGAGCGGGCCGCGCCGCCTGCTGCTGGTAACCGGGCGTGCTCACCGCGCCGGGGCAGACGGTCAGGACGTCGACGCCCGAGCCGCGCAGTTCAGCCCAGAGTGCCTCGCCGAGGGCGATGAGGAACGACTTGGTGGCGCTGTAAGCGGCCAGCGTCGGGACACCCTGCATTCCGGCCAGCGACGACACGAAGATCACGCCTCCTCGGCCGCGGGCGGCCATGCCGGGCAGGAAACGGTGCGCGACCAGCGCGCTGGCCCGGCAGTTGAGGTCGATCGCGCCGGCGATCTCGGCCTCGGTGGCGTGCAGGAACGACCCGGCCGGGGCGAGCGCGGCATTGGCTATCACCAGGCCGACCTCGATTCCCGCGGCGGCCGCCACAACCCGGTCCAGGGCAGCGCAGTCGGTCAGGTCGGCCGCGACGGTGATGACCTCGACGGCGCGCTCGGCGCGGAGCCTGGCCGCGGCGTGCTCGAGCTGCTCGGGGCGGCGGGCGATGAGGACCAGGTTTACGCCGCGCCTGGCAATCTCGTCGGCGAACGCGGCACCGATTCCCTCCGAGCCGCCGGCGACCAGCGCCCACGGGCCGTAGTACTGGGCGAACGACCGCCTGGTCACTGCGGTGCCCGGTCGGCCTGAGCCTGCTCGGGCACGGAAGACGGCTGGATCGCCGCGGCCGGGAGTCGTACCTGGACCGCGCCTTCTGGCGGCAGGGTGGCTGGCTCGGCGACGGGCTCGGCAGCCGCGGCTGGCACCGTCTCAGCGGCGACGAGCTCGGTGAAGGGGTGAGGCCGCGCCATCCGGGCCAGCGTGCCCAGGGGCAGCAGCAGCCAGGGCAGGTTCAGCGCGAGCACGAATCCGAAGTTCGGCGCGCGATGGATCCCGTTGTACTCCTCCGACAAGATCATCAGGACGACCGCGCTCATGCTGCCGCACCAGACGAGGGCCGGAACCCGGATCCACTCCCGGCCACGGACGATCGCGTAGATCGCGAAGACGTAAAACGGGCCGTTCCAGATCACGTCGATCCAGATCCCCATCCGCCAGAAGGCTGGCCGCGCCATCAGCAGCGGGTCGTGCTTGGACCCGTAGGAGTGCACCATGTCGACGAAGTACCTGGGCGGCCACAGCGGGTACTGGAAATGCAGCGGATTGCCGATCGTCAGCTGTTCGATGTCGACGATGTAGGTGATGAAGAAGAGGTTCAGCACCAAGAAGGCCAGCAGGATCCAGTCCAGCCGCCGCCGGCCGAGCGGAACCGGACGGCGCACAGCCGACATACCAGCACTATTCATTGATCCGACGTTAGCGGTGCGGACCGCCGCTCGCCAGAGGCCAGGGCGGCCGCTTCCGGGCAGGTGCGGGCGATCGCGGCGAAACTCCGTTGGCACGGCGGCGCCGTGCGGTTATCCTCGGCAGGCTGAGAACCAGTGAGGTGGGGAGTCCCGTGGGCCATGTTGAGGTGGCGCATCTGTCCCACGCGCTTCCCGACGGGCGCGTGCTGCTCGATGACGTGTCCTTCCGCGCCGGTGAGGGCAGCACGGTCGCGCTGACCGGCCCGAATGGCGCCGGAAAGACGACGCTGATGCGGCTGATCGGCGGCGATCTGACCGCGCAGGCAGGCTCGGTGACGAGCAGCGGCGGTCTCGGCGTCATGCGGCAGTTCGTCGGCGGCATCAGGGACGCGACCACCGTGCGTGACCTGCTGCTCTCGATCGCCTCTCAGCGACTCAGGGACGCCGCCGCCAGGCTGGACGCCGCCGAGCTGGTGATGATGGAACGCGACGACGAACCAGCCCAGATGCGCTATGCCGCCGCTCTGGCTGAGTGGGGCGACGCCGGCGGCTACGACTACGAGGTGCACTGGGACGCCTGCACCGTCGCGGCGCTCGGCATCCCGTTCGACCGCTGCCAGTGGCGCGAGGTAGGGACGCTGTCCGGCGGCGAGCAGAAGCGGCTGGTGCTCGAGTCCTTGCTGCGCAGCGGCAACGAGGTGCTGCTGCTGGACGAGCCGGACAACTACCTGGACGTTCCTGGCAAGCTGTGGCTGGAGGAGCAGCTGTCGGCCACGCCGAAGACCGTCCTGCTCGTCAGCCACGACCGTGAGCTGCTCGCCGCGTGCGCGCAGCGGATCATCACCGTCGAGGACGGCGGGGTCTGGACCCACGGCGGCGGCTTCGCAGGCTACGCGCAGGCGCGTCGGGACCGAATCGAGCGGCTCGACGAGCTGCGCCGGCGGTGGGACGAGGAGCACGAGAAGCTCAAGGAGCTCGTGCGAATGTACCGGCTGAAGGCCAGTTACAACGACGCCATGGCCTCGCGGCTGCAGGCGGCCGTTACGAGACTGCGCAAGTTCGAGGAAGCGGGGCCGCCTGAGGAGTCCCCGCGGGACCAGAACGTGCGCATGCGGCTGCGCGGCGGCCGCACCGGCAAGCGCGCCGTGATCTGCGAGAACCTTGAGCTGACCGGGCTGATGAAGCCGTTCGACGTTGAGGTCTGGTACGGCGAGCGAGTCGCCGTGCTCGGCTCGAACGGCTCGGGCAAGTCGCACTTCCTGCGGCTGCTCGAGGGCGAGAACGTCGCGCACACGGGCGTGTGCCGGCTGGGCGCCCGCGTCGTACCCGGAATCTTCGCGCAGACGCACGCCCGGCCCGACCTGGCCGACAGGACCCCGCTCGAGATCCTGATGACCGAGCACGCACTGCTGATCAACGAGTGCTGCTCGAGCTGGCCGGCTCGACGCTGCTGCTGCTCGACGAGCCGACCGACAACCTGGACCTGGCCAGCGCCGAGGCACTGCAGGAGGGTCTGGAGGGGTATTCGGGAACCGTGCTCGCGGTCACCCACGACCGGTGGTTCGCCCGGTCCTTCGACCGTTTCGTCGTGTTCGGCGAGTCGGGCGAGGTCTACGAGGCGCCCGAGCCGGTGTGGGACTCCGGGCGCGTGGACCGCAGTCGGTGAACTGAGGTCTTGCTAGGCTTGCTCGGGATCCGGCTCGGATACCGGCGCCAGGAAGCCAGCACGGCGACTTCACGCGGCCCGGACCCGGGGCTCGTGGTGAGGAAAACGTAAAGGAAGCACACCGTGAAAAAGCTGATCATGCTAGCCGTGTTGGCGCTCGGCCTCGCTGCCGTCTGGCGCAAGGTCCAGGCGGACCGCGCCGAGCTCGACCTGTGGACCGAGGCGACGACTGCGGACGAGTAGCGCATGAGTGGCGTTGCTGCACGGCATTCGGGCGGTGCGCATTTAGCCGCGAGCGGTCAGCTAATTGCGGGCCCGCGGATCGGTCAGTGCACGGAAACCGCGGCCTGAACGCCGTGGCAAGCCATTGCGGTGGGTCCGGCTGTTGGCCATGGCCTGCAATTTGTGAGAAATTATGCGCTGCCGACTCCCTTTCGCCCCGGTAATGCCCTTGCCGGGGCTGGTGAGCATGCGCAGAGACCGGCGGTGCCGCGTTCTGCGCGGGCGCCTTTGATAGTGCCTGTGAGCCACGATCGCCGAAGTGGCCAGACTCGCCAGAAAGGCTTGAGTCGCCCGGCAGAGATGAATAGCCAGCGTGCCCTAAGGGCTCCAGCAGACCGGGGCCGCCATCAGGAGCGCCCGGCAGCCGTAAACCACAAGCGAGCATTGTAGGCCGCTCACGGAGCGGGATGTAGGCAGTTTCGCCGCCATATCGTCACCATGTCATGACAATGAGTGCTCTCTTGCGAGCCGGCAGCAGCCACGGAAGATATTTCGTCTCACTCTAGCCACAAGCTCCTCGTATTCCCGGCTAACCAGGAAGCATGCTGTTCGGGGATTCATATTCGTCATCTGCCGTCGTACAGTTGTGTCCATGCGCCAGGAGCGGGGCGCCGCACCGCGTTATGCCCAGATTGCGGCAGCAATACGCGCCCAAATCATCGCAGGTCGCCTCGGAGGTCCAGGGGCGCGCATTCCGAGCGAGCCGGAAATCATAGACACATATGGGGTGTCTAAAACGACCGCCAGCGAGGCACTTAAGATGTTGTCCGCCGAAGGTCTGATCGTGCGGCGGAGTGGCGCGGGCTCGTTTATCGCCGCTCATCCGCCCCAGCTGCAAACTGTTGAAGTTTGCCCGGGCGCCCGGATCAGCGCACGTCCGGCTAATGCCGAAGATTTTGTCGGGAGCATCGAGGAGATTCCGCCCGGAGTTCCGGCTCTGGTCGTCGAAATACCCGGCCGTCCAGTCAGGGTCTATCCGGCCGACCGGACGCATCTGGTGATCTTAGCCGAGTACCGGGGGCCCATAGCTGCGGCCCGGGCCCCGGCCCCCGTCCCGCTCGCGCGTCAGGCGCGCACGGGCGACGGTCGTTCACCGCAGCGCTGACCGCCGCTCGTGCCGGCGGCCAGTCCCAGCGGGGCCGGGCGTAGTCGGGCGGGGCCGGGCGAGGTTGGGCGCAGTCGTGCAGGTCGGGCGAGGTTGGGCGGGTCGGGCGAGGTTGGGCGAGGTTGGGCGCAGTCGTGCGGGTCGGGTCGGACGGGTCGGCGGGGTCGGAACCTCCTCACGGCGTCAGCGTGCGCCGGAACGCGATATTCTGACTGGCGGGATCAGAGCCGTAGTGACAGTCCGGATCCGGGCTCGCGGAACAGACTTGGTGCGGGACAGGAGTGCTCCAGGACGTGCCCAGCCAGACGGTCGCCGGCTGGTTCCTTGAACGGCGAGCGGCCGGGATGCCGGTCAACCCGCGTTCAACCGAGGGGCTATAGCTCAGCTGGAAGAGCACCTGCTTTGCAAGCAGGGGGTCAGGGGTTCGAGTCCCCTTAGCTCCACCAGGTCAGGGACTTACGGCCAGCTGGGCTGGCTCCGCAGGGAGCCAAACTGGGAGCCAACCGTGTTACGCTCCGGTTATGCCAGAAGCTAAGATCGCCCGGCGAGGGCATGGCGAAGACGCGATCTACCTAGACGCCGCGAAGAACCGATACGTCGGGGCTGTCTCATTGGGCTATGGCCCGGACGGGCGCCGAGTTCGCCGGAAAGTCACTGGGCGCACAAAGGCCGAGGTGCGCGACAAGCTCCGGAATCTGCATCGGGAGATTGAGAGCGGCGTCCGGTCAAGGCCTCGGTACACAGTGCGGGACGCGCTCGATGACTGGCTGGCCAACGGACTCGACGGCTTGGCGACAGCGACGGCGACCCTTTACAAGGGCACGATTGCGAAGGCGCTGGCCGAGCAACTGGGTGCGATCATGCTCTCCGCGCTGACAGCAGGCGATGTCGAGACGGCGCTGGCAGCTCTCGCCGCCACCACGTCCACCAGGACTGTGCAGATCTCGCAAAACGTGCTGGTCCGCGCCATAAGGCACGCAGAGCGCCATGACCTGGTCGGCCGCAATGTTGCAGCGTTGGTCAAGGCACCGAAGGGGCAGAGCGGTCGGCCGTCGAAGGCCATGACCCTCGAGCAGGCGATGGCACTGCTTGATGCTGCACGCGGCACACGGCTAGAGGCCTATATCGTCGTCTCCCTGTTCGCCGGGCTGCGGACGGAAGAGGTCCGGGCGCTGCTCTGGGATTACGTCGTGGCGTGGGTTGGCAGGCGCTGGCAGCCGGTTGCTGATGTCGGATTCGAGCACGAGCAGCTGGCGGTGTTCGTGTGGCGTTCTGACCGTGCCGGGGGTGACACGAAGACGCCGAAGTCGCGGCGGACCTTGGCGCTGCCAACGCTATGCGTCCAGGCTCTGCGCGAGCAGCGAGTCCGCCAGGCCGAAGATCGGCTCGCTGCCGGGCCGCTATGGCAGGACCACGGCTTGGTGTTCGCGTCGACCGTCGGGAGCCCGCTCGATCATCACAATGTCCGCCGGGAGTTCCGACGAATCACGGAAGCTGCCGGGCTCGGCACTAACTGGGTGCCGCGGGAGTTGCGGCACTCGTTCGTGTCGCTGCTATCCGCCCATGACGTGCCAGTGGAGGCGATCGCCCTGCTGGCCGGGCATAAGCAGACCGCTACGACTGAACTGATCTACCGGCATCAGCTCGTGCCGGCTCTGACCCGAGGCGCCGAAGTCATGGACCAGATCTTCGGCTAGGAGCGTGGCCAGAGCTCCGCGCAGAACACTCGCGCTCAAGAACGCATTATGCGTTCTGGGGAGAACCGGATTATCAGGGGTGAGGTGCCTGTCTCGACCAGCCGGGCCATGGCCTCGCCGACTGCGGGGCCGAGCTTGAATCCGTGGCCGCTGCTGCCGGCGATGACGTAGAGGTCGCTGATGCCGGGGACGTGGCCGATGACCGGGAGGTCGTCGGGGCTCATGTCGTACAGGCCGGCGTATCCGCGTCGGACGCCGAGGCCGGTGATGGACGGGAGTCTCGGAGCTACGAACGGCAGGATGCTGGCGCTCTCCTGTGCGTCGCAGTCCTCCTTGTAGTAGTCCGGGTCGGAGATGGAGTCGGCCTCGGGCGCGTCACTGTTGCGTAGGCCCATCCCGCCGCCGGACCAGGTTCCGAAGAGCACGAGGTTCTCGCCTTCAGGCCTGCCGTAGTTCATGTAGACGTCGTCGCACCAGCAGAACGGGAGTACCTGACGGGCGGTCCCGGGAGTGTCGAGCACGGCGATGATGTGCCGCTCGACCGACAGCGGCAGGTCCACGCCGATGTCGAGCAGCAGCGGCCGGGTCCACGGGCCGGCGGCCAGCACGACCGCGTCGGCGTAGAGTTGCTCGCCGTCTACTGTCTCGATGCCTACGGCACGCTGGCCGTCGAGGATCACCCGCCGCACCCTGGTGTTCATGCGCCAGACGGCTCCGAGCTCTTGCGCCCGCTTGGCCAGGGCGGTGGTGGCGCTGGCCGGGTCGGCGTAGCCGCTGTGCGGTTCCCAGCAGGCGACCTCGATCCCGTCCTTGGTGAGCCCGGGTGCGAGTTCCTCGTATTCGGACAGGGACAGCAGCGAGATGTCGCCATGTTCCTCATCACGTATCCGGGTCGCCGCGGCCGTGTAGTCAGCCGCGGCCGCCGAGCCGCCCACGGTCAGCATGCCGACCTCGCGGTAATCCGACGGGTAGCCGGTGAGGTCGGGCATGTTGCGGAGGATGTCGATGCCCCTGGCCGCGAGCTGCGACAGTTCAGGTTCAAGGTAGAACAGGTGCAGCAGCGCGCTCGACCGGCCGCTCGGGCCTCCCGCCGGGAAGCGTTTCTCGACGAGCGTCACGCCGACCCCGTGCGATGCCAGGTGGAACGCCGTGCTGGAACCCGCGATCCCCGAGCCGACGACGATGACCTCAGAGCTCTGAGCCATGGCCTA
>WNGK01009216.1_pt1 | contig 19471 bp, 23 predicted proteins | sample 5400601 | NCBI WGS metagenome assembly WNGK01 (sample SAMN13153376, study PRJNA577476) | soil metagenome | isolation source: 60 cm soil or saprolite under Garry oak tree replicate 1 | place: USA:California | collected 2016-06-15
GGAGATTTCAGATGATACAGAACGGCCGTTCGCGAAGAGCCATGGTCGAGTCCTACCCCTGCTCTTGCAGAGGGCCCGAGCTTCCCCACTCACACTTTTTCGTAAGGGTCAAAGCGTTGAAGTCAGGCGACAGAGTTACCATTCGGAAGGATTCGAAAAGCGGACCCCGTTATCTCCTCCAGGTCCAAAGCCATCCTCGAAGAAACGCCTGAAGCTCAATAATCAGAAGAATAGCACACAGCCCGAGGATAGCACGTTCATGGTCGAGATCACTTTCTACGGAGGAGCCGGCGAGATCGGAGGAAACATGATCCTCGTCCGTGACGGAGACTCGAAGATCATGCTTGATTTCGGCATGAGCCTGGGAGAAAGGGGACGATTCTTCTCCGAACCCTTCCTGTCTCCCAGAAACGAAAGTGGGCTAATCAGTCTCGGAATCATCCCCGACGTCGCTGGTCTCTACAAGGGAGAAGGAGAGGTGCCTGCGGACGCTGTGTTCCTTAGCCACGCCCACATCGACCATTCAATGTCTGTCTCCCTCCTCAACCGCCAGATACCGGTTTACTGCGGCGAGACAACGAAAATAATTCTGGAGGCTTTGTCGGAAGCTCGTCCAGGAGGATTCGAGAACGATCTTGATGGAATCCAGTTCAAGACTTTCCGAACTGGGGACCGGATGAAAATGGGACGGATAGAGGTGGAGCCGGTTCATGTAGACCATAGCATGCCCGGATCCTACGGGTTCGTACTTCACACTTCGATAGGGACCCTGGCGTACAGCGGCGATTTCAGAGCTCACGGGCCCAGGTCCGACATGACACAGGATTTTTCGGAGAAAGCAGAGAAGTCGAAACCAGAGCTATTTCTCTGCGAAGGTACAAACCTAGTCCGAGGTGACTTGCAATCTGAAGCAGAAGTAGTCGACAAAGTTGACCATGTCGTTCGGAAAACGAACGGGCTGGTTCTCGCAAACTTTTCGACCGCAGACGTGGATAGGCTCAGAACGTTTTACGAGATTGCCAAGAAGAACAACAGGGTACTAGCGGTGTCATTGAGGCAGGCGCATCTGCTGCAAGCACTGGTCAAAGACAAACACCTAGCCATTCCAGATATCTCTCACGACCCCGGCATCGTCGTCTACCAGCGAACGAAAAAGACCTACTACAACTGGGAAAAAGAAGTCATGAAGAATAGCACAGTGAAGACATCGAAAGATGTTAAGGAAACGCAGGGAAAGTTCATTCTAGCTGCCAGCTCCTATGACATGAACGAGGTCTTGGACATCAAGCCTGATGCAGGTGGGGCGTTCATCAACAGCAGCTCGGAACCCTTCAACGAGGAAATGGAAATCGACCACGAACGATTCGTCAACTGGCTCAACCATTTCGGACTACCAATGTACCAGATTCACAGCTCGGGACACATGATGCCCACGGAACTACGAGAGACGATCGCAAAGATCAGTCCCAAGACGCTCGTCCCGATCCATACAGAGCAGCCACACCTCTACGAACTCTTCATCAAAGACCTGTGCAAAGTGCACCAGCCTATCAAAGGATCAACATGGAAGGTGGAATAGACAAGCGCCCAGACAGAGCATGAGAACGGGTAAAATCTACCGACATTTCAAGGCGTCCAACGGGGAGAGCGTGACTCTGCGAGCGTTGAAGTGGGAAGACCTCGACGATTGTGTAGCTTTCATCAACGATCTGGTCGGTGAAAGAGATAGGGAGCCGAACCTCGGAATAGTCGCCGATAGAAAACAGACAAGGGAAGAAGAGGCGGAATGGCTCGCCAACCAGATAACTGGAGTAGAAAGAGGGAGCATCGTCAGTGTTGTCGCGGAATTGGGAGGAAGATTAGCGGGAAACAGTTCAGTAACGAGAGGGTCATATGAGGACACAAAACGTCACGGATACCTTGGAATAGCCATCTCAAGGAAACATAGGGATCGGGGAATAGGCTTGGAGATGATGCGCACACTGGTCAAGGAATCTCGGAAAGCCGGACTGAAAACGATCCAATTGGAGGTTTTCGCAAACAACCCACGCGCGATCCACGTGTACGAGAAAACTGGCTTCAAAGAGGCAGGGAGGATACCGAAGAAGATGCTAAGGAATGGCAAGTTCATTGATAGTATCGTGATGGCCAGGGAACTGTGAGGCTCAGAGCTGCTTTCTTACAATTGCAAAGCGTTCTAGCTGGCGGTGGATTTTGAATCCTGCTTTGAGGTACATGCTCAGGGGTCCCTTGTAGTTCTCTTCGGCCCAAGGAGTCTCCCAAGCTCGCTTGACAGGGTTGGTTGTAGGATAACCCTCCGCGACGTGTAACTTGTCTCGGCGGAACTTGTAGCAAGCAGCGTTCAGGAGCGCTGTGCCTACACCCTTTCCTCGATGTCCGGGGGCTACGAGGAAGCACATGATCGAGCCGACTGGCTCGGAGGGATCGTCTAGGACGGTAGTATACCTCCGCATGTTTAGGAAGTTAGACCGAGACTGTGCGTTGCACCAACCAACCACTCTTCCATCTGCGATGGCTAGCAATCCGTGGGCTTTGCCTGATCTAATTCGTTCGGCTCGAGCTTGTCGATGAGCAGGCCCAGCTTTCGCGGTAGAGTCCCAATTATCCCCTGGCGTGTCGTAGAATCCGCAGTAGCACCCGGACCATTCTGGAAAATCGGTGAAGGCGTCCTGGTCAAAGAACTGGAGGTAGTCGTCAAGCAGTTGCGGTGATAGCTCTCGAACTTCAACCTTCAGCGCCCGGCTCATAACTAACTCATTGACCGCTATGAGAGTATAAGAGCCGTCTTTGAGGACTTGTTAGAAAAATACAGAGTCAGCTCTTCGACTCGTCGTCGTCTGAAACCGTCTGTCTCGACTTGAATGTGGTAATCACAACTACTGCGATGACTATGACCGAGGAAGCGAGGAGGGTCCGAAGAGTCAACTGCTCGGCGGCAAGGAAATATCCGAGAAAGACGGCCACGACTGGGTTGACGTATGCGTAAGTGGAGACTCTCGCGGTTGTCGTCTTTGTTAGGAGCCAGACATAGGATGAGAAGCCTATCAGGGAACCGAATACTATCAGATAGACGAAGGAGACAAGAGATAGGAACGACACATTGCTCGGCCGAAAACCAACCCATTCTAGAGAGACCAATGACGCTGCGAGGAGGAGGACCCCGCCGGCTAACATCTCCATTCCACTACCTAGCAACGGCGTCTTTGGGAGAGGTGCGTTTCTAGAATAGACTGAACCGATTGCCCATGAGAGCGCGGCCAATATCAGAACTCCAGCCCAGAGAGCGTTCAATCCGCCGCTACCACCGAGGTCGCCAGGTCCTACCAACAGAAAAACTCCTCCGAAGCCCAGGACTAGGCCGATAACGACGTGTAGAGTTGGGACTATGCGGTCCTTTCGCAACAGCTCCAAAAGAGCCATCCAAATTGGAACAGTCGTGATCAACACCGCAGCCAAGCTGGAAGGAATCACCAATTCGGCGTTCGTCACACCACCGTTTCCGCCGAGCAACAGCAATCCCCCGACGATGGTCGCGGCCTTCCAATTGGCCCGTGTCGGACCCGGTGCGCCTCTCAAACGCATCCAAGCGTAGAGCACTCCCCCTGCAATCAGAAAGCGAATTGCGGCCATTAGAAAGGGAGGGAATGTTTCGATAGCGAAACGAATCGCCAAGTACGTAGATCCCCAAATGGTGTAGATCGAAACGAACGCTAGAGCGATGCGCAGTCGCAGTGTCAACACGGGCAGAGCCGACGCCTCGCCTATAGTTCCGGCGCAGGGAAAGGATCGGATAAACCCTGCATCACGCAAAATATTCCCTACGACTGATGCAGGGCGCTTCGGCCCTGACCAACCCTCACCAATCTGGAGAATCTTCAGAGGATCATTTTCTCAGTTTCTGAACACCGGTATCCCAATAAGGCTCATTATTACAGTCAGGACCCCAAAGAAAAGCCCTAGCAGAAATGGAACGGACCCGATGAACACCATGAATCCCAAGATTCCCCTCCTCTCCCTCTGCATAGACAAGCTCAACAGTGAGAGACCTCCGAATACAAGGAACAATGGATAGAGGAGTAGCACCCAAGTGTTTGCGACGATCAAACCAAACGCAGACGAGAAGGCTAACCGGATAGGGAATAGCGACAACGAAATGAACAGAGATAACCATTCGGGTGTCCCTTCGAGGAAGAAGTAAAGATTGCCAGAAAGCATTGCGTAGGTTACATAGGTCAATCCAACGCTTCCCCAAAAAATGCCTGACAAAGCGGAGACTTTCAATGGACGATCCAGATCACTCCACATCAGCAGTCGTGGCATTCGCTCCGTCCCACTTGATAATTGGATAATCCTGAGTGAGGCAATCGTGCTTAACTTCTTATCGGATGGAGTACTCATACGAGCAGACGTCTGTGGGATACGATATGATTCCTGTTAAAGGGGATGCCCCGCTCAAAGACGGACGCAGGATAATTCTCACATTGTACCGTCCCGAAGATAAAGAAGCACTCGTGTCCATGTACGCTAACATGTCGCCAGAGGCCATCAAGTGGGGTTTGCCTCCCTATGACCGTGCTAGGATAGAGGGTTGGACATCCACTCTAACAAATAACATCATTCTACTCGCCCGATCAGAAGAGAGAGTTGTTGGACACTTGCAGATGTTCAGAATCCCTTACGAACGGCGCAAGGGCGTCGCGGAGCTTTTCATATACATCCACCAAGACTTTCAGAACCTAGGTCTAGGAACCAGGATGATGAGGAAAGCGATCGAGCTGGCGAAAGAGCGAGGGTTCCATCGGCTCGGACTGACTGTAGTCGCTGACAATCACAGGGCGATCAAGGTCTATGAGAAGGTCGGTTTCAAGAAGGAAGGAATTGCAAAAGAGACTTTCTATGGGGACGACCATCGCTACCACGACGAGGTAGAAATGGGCATCCTTCTCTAATGAATCGACGACTACGGGAGCGTAGTATGGGCTCTTTTGGCAGCGCTTCTCTTACTTCAAATGAAGACGCGATTATCCGCTACGCTAAAGACCTCTGCCAACAACTAAGCGTACCAGAGCTGAACCCTCAAAGGGTATCTTGGAGTCCGTTGAATCGGATCCTCGTATTGCACGGTATTGTCCGACTTCCAAGACGAATGATGGGTCACTTGACCCCCGATGAATGGAAACCGCTAATCGCTGCTGCCCTAATTTACGAAGGCTTGGTAGGAGCCGCCCGCTACCGAAAACTGAATGACAAGAAACGCCTATTGACTTTCTTACTCCAGAATCTCATTGCGAATCTGCTTCTCGTTGGCGTTATTCTCCTGTCTTTCAGAGTGAATGAATTCGTCTACACGTATGCGCTGCTTTTCGGAGGCTTGGCGGGGTGGATGGCCTTTGAATTGCCGATGATGAGGCGTTTCCTATTCGTAAACACCAAGGAACTTCAGTTCAAAGCGGACAAGGAAGCTGCGAATATTGTCGAGACAGTGGCCTTTCTACGAGTTCTTGAGAAGATTGACAAGATGAGACTGGATAAGACACGACTTGAAAGCTTACTCAGGACAGGGATAAGCGCGCGTCAGAGGATCGAGAAGCTTCAAAATCACTAGACACATTCAGGCACAGGGCTAAACTAACGACTTGATTCCCAAGTAGAGACCTCTTCATAAGCCCCTCCTCATCGTGCGTTACTTCGAGCCGAGCCTGGCGAAACGCTTCTAAATATTCGTCTTTAGTGAAGAGCCCCATTTCCAGTCTTTCCACAAAATGTTCGATGTGATTGGGTGTCGCTACTAGGTGGTGGAGGTCTTGAACCGAGAGCTTGCCCCGAGCCCTGCTAATGCTGAACCGTGCAACCTTGAGATTGGGCTCGTCTACAAAGTTTGCCCCCAGACGTCCGATCTGCCACTGGTTGGGAGTGGGCCAAGGTTCCACGACTCCCACCCCTCCGGGTTTGAGATGGTGGGCCATGGTTCGAACGGCGAGATCCAATCTGCGCTCGGTCTTTACATGTCCTATGGCGCTGAACAAGCAGGTAACGACATCGTATAGTTTCCTTAGTTTGAAGTTAGTCATATCACGACGGTAGAAGACGACATCCGGGTGTTTCTTCTTCGCGAGTCTCAGCATCGGCGCACTGATATCCAGGCCTTCAACCGAATAGTTTCCTTTCAGGTAAGCGATGTGGCCGCCAGTTCCGCAGGCGCCATCGAGCAGATCGTTACCGGGGGACCGTTTGTGTTGCTGGATTAGCTGGTGGAGCTTTGTTGCTTCCTTCTCGTAGTTCTTGAACGAATAAATGGCGTCGTAGAGTTCGGCTAGACGATCGTACAATAACTGATGAGGCTAATCGAGTTATCAGGAACAGATATGGCTTAGCCATACTATCTAGGGATGAAGAGGGAGAACCATCGCGTCCTCAGGCGCGATCAATCCGATCGCGACGAGCTGAGTAACGACTTCTAGTATTTGCATCCGGATCTCGGTAGGTGAGACCTTCTTTTCCACTGCCAGTTCAGATGTTAGCTCGTCGATTGTCTTGTTTCCATCGCTCTTCTCCCAAAGGCTGGCGATGTCATCGTTCCCGAGGTAGCGCGAATTTGCCTCGTTGATTAGGACAATGGTCCCGTCGGGGTTCTTGGCGATGTGCCCTTTCTTTCTAGGCTTGAAACTGGCGGGGTCAAATTCGATCGTCACTGGTTCCTGGTTTGCCTGGAGACGTTCTCGAGCTGCTGCACTCATCTTGTCAGGGGTCCAAGGCGGGTCCCAGACGATGTCGACATCAGCGTGACTGACACCCGGTATCTTCTCGATTAGTTCCTTGACTTGATGACTCAGGTAGGCGCTGGCGGGGCAGCCCATGGCCGTAAGGGTCATTCGAACCTTCACTGTGTCGTTGTCTATGGCGACGCCGTAGACCAGACCGAGATCAACAATGTTGACGGGAATCTCGGGATCGTAGCAGTTCCTTAGCACATCCATTACTCGGTCGACGGAAAGACCCTCGCTCAAACGCTTCGACCAAACTTCATACTGCCTAATGAGCCTAATAGAGCTATTCGCTCGCCGGAGCCGCCGCGCAGGTCATCAGACTATAAGAAATGGACCTCGAGAGTATCCAAGTCCCATACGTGTATGCAGCACGAAAAATATGGAGAGCCGCTCGAAAACCAACTCGATGACCATAGGGATGGCGAGATGTTCAAGTTTTCGAGAACCATCGAATAGTATGTCGAGGCCGGGGCCGTCCAGTTGAAACTGACAGAACCAGTACCATTCAGGTGCCATTGCCCCAACGAACTAGGCCCGACCGTCCAAAAGATACTGCCGATCTTAGGGTCAGTCAAATCGATCTTAACAGAACCGGCGGTGACGTTGAACTTCCACATGTAAGAGTGGAATTGAATCAGAGTCAAATTGAAAGTTGGAGCCGGACCGTTGAACGAAACATTGTCACTGAAGATTAGACTCGGCGCATTCCGGATACGGGGAGATACTGATGGTTGTGAACCGGGAAAAGGGAAGGGCAGGCCTCTGGCCAGAACAAGGAGAAGTATTAGCACCAGGCTCGAGATACCTAGAATCCTCTTGGTGTCGTGGGAGACCATCATCTAATCCTTCTTCTGTTTCTTCGCCTTCTTGCTCGGGTATCGTCGGCCAAGCTCGGCGAGCTCGTTCTGCCAGGGACGGTTCACGTATTCGCCGAGAATTCCGCCTCCTTCGGGGTTGGGAAAGCTGACTGGATGTTTTTGGAATTCCTTTTCATTCCTACGTTGGTTCTGAAGGAGATAGAGAATGAGTGCTTCCGAGCTCACCCAGACTCCGACTAAGAGCGCCCAGCTATTGAATGGGTTAAGGTTGTACAAGAGGGCGATTAAGCCGGTGGCTGTGAAAGCGAATAGAACGGACGCGATGGCCTCGCCTCTCTTAGGGCGGAGCAATACCCTCCCCACTATGACGTGGGCCCCCCCGATGCTAAGAAGATTACCTGGACAGATCTTGTCCGATACGGGGCGTCAGAGTATTCGGTTGAGCATGTCGTAGGCGGCCGGTAGAAGCCGGTTTTCCGCATCGATCAGAGGCTTCAGCTCTCCCGATTTCAACAGCTTAGCGATCCCCGTTCCAGTCGCGAGTTTTCCGTGACGCCAGCTTCGCAAGATGGGGCCGTACTCTCCCTTCAAGCTCTTCGTAACGCTCTTGACTACGTTCTGGCCTTTCTCGGACTTACTCTCAACCTCGACCTCGAAAAGGCGTATCTTCTGATCGTCGAAGTCGTAAAGCACTGAGTCAATGTCTAGTTCTGCTAGTACGGGGGACCCTTCAGGGCTAGACGTCACATCTCGTACCTGCCGTTGCGTTTCTCGATGTTGGATAGGGACTAGGCCTTTGCTCTTCAGTAGTTCGATTGGGTCTGAAAGATTTGTCTGGCCGGCAGGACTCGGAGATTGAGGTGGGATTCTCAGTTCGGAAACCACTCTTTCAATCGTCTCATGTGACCAGGGAACCTCCATCTCAGATCGGACCATTCCACCCCAGAGAGTTCGTCTGGGATGTGTCTTCATGGTGATCCAACGATCCTGGCTATCTGTCCGTATTCTCAAATTCAACTTGCGATGTGAGAGAAAGTGGCCGGGGGTGTCGAAATATGTGTCGGCAAGAAACTTCGTCTTCTCCCCAACCAACAGATAATCTCCTACGCTTTTCTTATCAGCAATCTTTCTGACAATCTCCTCAGGATGGTCTGACAATATGAGAAGGATCGATTCGACCTCGCGGCCGAAACCGAGAGCCTGCGGTAGCTTGACCATCCTAGTCCAACTCATAGTTTTGAACGGAGAATGTGTGGTTACTGAACTTTATCTGACTCACCAAAACTAGCCATAGGGACAATTGACAGAGCCCAAGAGAGCAAGGAGACAACGACGCGCTTTCTCGGACGACAGAAAGGTCGACGTTAAGAAGGCTGCTTCACCGAGATCCGTTCGGACCCCATCAGCGACAGCGGCTCCCGCAAAAATCGACCTTTTCATACTTAGGCATGGAGAAGCAGGCAACCGAATATCCATTGTTGAAGAAGACTCCGAACGACCCCTAACACCAGAAGGCCGGATAGAGATGCAGAAAATAGCCAAGTCATTGAAGGCAGTCGGATTGCAAACTGATCGGATCTGTACAAGTCCGTTGAGAAGGGCTCGGGAGACCGCTGAAATTGCGGCCAAGGTCCTCAAGATTCCAAGATTAGAGGAATGGGACGAATTGAAGCCAGACGGAAGCAAGGCAGAACTCTATCGCAAACTGGCAAAACTCGAACAAGACTCCAGACCAATCCTTGTAGGACACGAACCTTACCTGACTTCCATGATAGGGGAGATCATCGGGACCACGAGCGCCAAAATCGTTCTGAAAAAGGGAGGGGTCGCAAAAGTCCGAATAACATCGTTTACTCCTCGAATCTCCGGCGAACTCCGCTGGCTTCTCACGCCGAAAATCATCACTAAGATGTCTTGATAAACCCAAAACGAATCACATGGCCCCGCCGAAGTGAAACGGAAAGGACGGGCGGCCCTGGCCAAGTTTGAAAGTCTCAGTGATAGACCTAGGCTACAACTCGCTAAAACTGGTGAACTACGAAGTCAGGCGGGACAAGTCGTTCGTCGCGTATGGACAGCAATCGGTCCTCGCGAAGGTTGGAGAAGGGCTTGACCAAACGGGCTTTCTCGGAGACAAACCCGTCCGACGTACTCTCAAAGCTCTGAAGCAGTTCCGCGCGATTGTTGACCTAGAGAGATCAGACCACGTCCTCCCTGTCGCGACCAGCGCTGTCAGGGAAGCTGGGAACAGAGAGGAATTCCTCAAACAAGTGTATCAGGAGACTGAGTTCAAGTTCAAAGTTCTATCCGAAAAGGAAGAAGCGGTGTACGCTTTCGAAGGCGCCAAAAGCGCTACCAGTGTTCACACTGGCTTGTTCTTCGACCTTGGAGGAGGAAGCCTGGAGATGGTCGTCTACTCAGAGCCCACTATCAGAAAAATCCTCTCAGTCCCTCTAGGAGGACTGAGGCTCACCGACCTCTACGCTAAGCCAAATGGATCCTACACAAAGAAAAACTATGCACGGATGAGAAAACGGATACTCGAACTTCTGCCAGAAAAGAAACCCAGATGCGCCGCAAGTACCCTCTCAACAAGCTGCACAATTATTCGATGAAGAGGAACGCCGTGAAATCAGTGCACCGCGCCCTTCGCAGAATGAGTCTAAGAACCATCAGAAAGAATCCAGCAATTGGCCAAGAGAGAAGCCAATCAATCATTGCCGGGTCCCTGGTAGTTCACCTCTTGATGGAGAAGATTGGCTCCCGCAAACTCATTGTCAGTACGCACGGTCTCAGAGACGGAGTGCTCTCAGCTTTCCTCGAAAACCCTACCGCGTACCGCCAGGGACTCGTGGACAGGGTTCTGATGAGCGGAGGGATACCAACACACACGAAAGCCTCTGCCCAAGAAAAACTGGCCAAGTCCCTCTTATCACACAGAAACCTGACGAAGAGAGAGTATGCGATCCTCTCGGAAGCCCTCGATCACGTCTTGCCAGACCTCCCCATCTACAATCCGGAGACCCTGTTCTACATAGTATTGGAGGCTGACAGCGTACTGCCACACCAAGACCAGCTCATCATGGCCTTGTCTGTGGCAAGAGCGAACGGAATGAGGAGGACAGATTGGGCTCAGACAAGCTACAAGCGCCTGCTAGACAAGAAAAACATGGAGACCGTGAAGAAGATCTCAGTCCTGATACAACTTGCTCAACTCCAACAGAAGACGGACATCCATCTATCCATGCGTTCTGAGCGCGGAATCCCTCGCCTTCACATAGCCCAAGGCAAACAACACATTCCAAAGGTGCTCTTGAAGGACATTCTGAGAGACCTCGAAGACCTTGAAGGCGCTTTCAATCTTCAACTAGCGATGTAAGCACCGAGGAAAACCTAAGTAGTATCACTTCTCGAACCCAGCCTTCCCTTGATTACCCGCGACTCTTTCGCGAAAGAGTACGACAAATTCGCGAAAGCGCTGACTCGGAGAGTCAAGGCCTACCTCAGAGACCCAAACGCCGAGAACGTTCACAGGCTTCGGACCGCGACCCGTCGACTGCAGGCCGCTTTCGCATTACTTCCCAAGGCGACCCGAAACGAGAACAAGGCACAGAAAACTATGGCTCGTATCAAGGAGCTGATGAAAGTCAACGCGAGCGTAAGGGACCAAGATATTATCCTCTCGAAACTGTCAATGTACAAGCAGAGCACCACATACGAACGGCTCACGGAAAGCTTGAGGAAATCTCGGAAGTCCCATTTGGAGCAAGCGAAAGAGCTAGCATTGGCGGTTCAGAAAGACCCAGGACCCCGTGTAAAACCGAGAGACCTTTCCGACCCCATACTCCAGAGAAGATACAACAAAGTCGTGAGAAAACTAGCCTCGAAGATCACCAGCGAACTCCCGCTCGTAAGGGAGGACCCTTCAAAAGTGGAGCAACTGCACGTTGTCAGGAGAGATTGTAAACAACTCCGTTATGTTCTAGAAATGTCAGAGTTCTCAAGGCCTCCAAAACCTCTAGCGACCCTCCGATCGTGGCAAGACCTACTTGGCACTATACGCGATCACGATGTGATGATCGAATATCTTCGGGGGCTAAGGAAATCCGCGGAGATTCAACTGGCGCTAAACACTGAGGTCGAGGATCGGAATAAAAGCTATCGGAAATTCGTCGAAGTTTCTAGAGAGAATCCGGTTTCTAGGTTTGCTACCAAACCCTGAAGATGCCCTAGTTCGGTAGACTCATTAGCCACTGGTTTTTCGTCAAGGTCGTCGGCTCTAGTGAAAACTCTTCTATTAGATAGTTTGCCATGGATGCTACGTCGTTGATGCTTCGGGTCTCGGTCCTAGATGAAGGCGAGTTCAGAACGTCTTCCACCTCCAACTGGTAGAGTTCGTGACCTCTATGCGTGCTCCTGTCCATCATCACCGCGTACTCTCTGTTGCCCCCGTTCCGCTCAACCATGAAGTACTTCCTTCTCCTTGTGAGAATCTTGTAGGGCATTTTCAACATGTCCGGTTGAATAGGCTCCTCGATCTCCCTCCTCTTGATCACGTTACCCAGTCGATAGGGATCTTGCACGACCTGAAAGTTCTCCTTAATGGTCGCAGACCTTGACAGACCGCTAGTTTCGAATCTCACATATTCATGCGTAGGCGCCTGAACGTAATGATAGAGCTTGCCAGTCTCCATAACATCCGGATAAGAGTCAGAGAGTCTAAACCCTTCGATTTTTCCCTCTAATAGATCGCTCCTTATCCTGGGAAAAATATCCTGGTCTTCTGCATCAAGCGCAACTTTTGCCTTGATCTCTGTGTTGTGGCTCAGTTCCTTGTATGCTTCACCTGATTTCCTTGCTCGGTCCTCGATGAGATTGAAGATCGTGGCCTTCTTGGAAATACCCTGCTCCGCGTTCTCTTTCCTGAGGAGACCGTGGATCTTTCTGACCAGTGGAGAACTTGTTCTGCCCGGAGAAATCTTTAGCTCTACAATCGCCCGGTTCGAAGCCCCTAGCATTGTTCCGGCAAGTCCTTCGAACGTGAAGTACCGGACGTTTTCATCCATTGTGACCCGCAGGCCCCGATCACTTTCAAGAAAGTGATTTCTAGAATAACTGGCTGCTGCATAGAGGCCCAGTTTGTGGGGGATCCTGACTCGGCCGAGCCGGTTCATTCGTTTTACCCTCGACAAAATCTCTCGCAGCGGTAGCATCTCGTTCCGTCGTTTGTGCCTGATGAAGCGACCGTGTTCCGACCGGGTGTTCTTTACCTCGAAAATCCATTTGTCGTTCAGCTTGAGCTTGAACCGTTCCCTCAACGGTTTTTGTTCGTATCTCCGTCCTCTGATCGAATAGGTGAAGGGGACCTCATGCTCCTCATTGTTGAAGTATAGTGTTTGGTTGACGGGGTTGGGAAAACTGTTCAGGCTCATTAGTTCGAAAAGGTTAAGCTTGAATCTCTGAGCCTTGTGAGCATCTATGTAGTACCGAATTTCGGCCCTGACCTGGCTTCGCAGATATCGCAGCTCCTCTAACCATTGATTGCCCTGGGAACGTCGGGAAAGAGGATTTTGAAGACTCGGGCCTCATAAACTAACTGAGCCTCAGAACTAGAGTTCACCAGTACCCCTCTAAACAGCTGTCCTCAGTAAACTCCAGAGCCTCCCGGTGGCTCCCACATCTAGACTCGCTGCCTGCGACCGGCCGGCTTCGCAGAGGCCCTCCTATCTACTTTCTGTAGTGTTGGGCCCTCAAAATTCTCCGAACAGCTCTTCTGTCTGGAATAATACCGAGATTGGAAATCTCAGATTCCCAGTAAACCCGCTCTGCCTCTGTAGACCGGATTCTACCATTCCACTTCTCCACGTGAAAGTAGTATATTCTCTGTCTCTCGCCATTGGTCGCTGTGTACAGACTCTTCTGCACGAGTCTAGCCTCCTCGACATCGATTCCGAGCTCTTCTTTCATCTCTCTTCTCAAAGCATCCTCCAAGGTCTCATCGGGGTCCACGTGACCACCAGGGATCTCTATCAGTCCCGGATCCGCATCGTCATCATCTCGCCTTTTCTCTACCAGGAACTTCCTCCTCTCCACGAAAATTCCATCCACACAGTCAGCAATCGTTCTCCTGCGAGTTTGGTCTCTGTCCACATTCTTGTTTGTCCATTCTGGCGGGAGAACATCTATGCCTGCCTTTGTCATCTTGCCCTTGTGAAGCACCTTCAGCGCGCGCGCTCTGTTGTATTTTGACCAATTCTTTCTTGACCTACGCGGAGTAAAGCGTACTCCAAGTTTTGTTTGGCCAATTCGCTTGACTCTACTATCGATCCAGCCATAGCATATCGCTTCTTCGACTGCGTAGCTGATGAAATCTCTGTATGAGATTGCACGCGTTTGGAAGAGTATCTTGTCATAGACTAGCCAGATTTCCTTGTCAATTCGATGGTTCTTTGCAAGCCAGGCTCGCCACTTTCTTCGTGATGAAAAATCCAATGTCTCCATCTTGGCAGGCGTGCGCGTCCAACCTCCAGAGAAACAGGTTCGACTGTCTCAGACGATAAAAGACTGGGAATAGGCCTTTAGCTAATTGGGAGAGTGGAGCTACGGCTTTCTCCCTTTCCGGGAGAGACGATTCCAGGTCGCTCCTCAGCGCGCGCGGCGGGGTCCGAGTTCGAGTGTGAAGTCTCTTGCTTCGGTTCCGGGTCCAGCTTTCGAGCCTCATGCTCCTCACACCATTTGGTGAGCGCGTCCACGGCGGCTTCGCTCAGAGAACCCCGACCATAGCCAAAGACGCTCATAGCTAGCATCCTGAATCGTCGATCAAGATCTGCCGATAGGTACACTTTCAATTCGGCCATCGTGCGGTCGTCTCCTCCTCACTATGGGGACAAAGGGACATGACTAAGCATCGAGTGTAACGCGAACAGTCGGCGAAGAGTTCCGCCACCGGCTAATCGGCGGCTTGACTAGTAAGGTCTTGGAAAAAGTGGTCTTGAGATGCCAGCTAATACGAAAGACTCGTTCGGCGACTTTCGGCCCCTATTGCCGTCCATCATACGACTGCTCGCGGGAATCATCGTCCTAATAGTCGTCCAGAGTGTCGTCCTGGGCTTCCCAGGAGTCAACCAGACAGTTCTCGGAACTTCGTTCAGTGTCGCGAGCTTCGCCATCTTCACTGTCGGGCTGGTAGTTGCCGCGGTCGTGTTGAAATACGGAACACAACTGGCGAGCGCGGTTGCCGACACATACAGAGCCTACAGGGCTTACGCGCCCATCCTGGCTTGGATCTTCCAGCTAACGGCACTATACATCCTCTACACTGTCAGCAAGACAATGGTCAGCGGCTTCTTCGCCAGCACACCATGGGCGTACCCACTGATCTTCCTCGCAATGGCTCTCATACCAACCGTAAGAGTAGTAGTAACAGTTGTACACGCACTGGAAGGCCAGAACGCCCACAAACAAACCGTCACCAGAGACCAGTTCTAAGACCAGCTAACGAAGCACGACCAAAGCATGACCGCTGAAGGTCCAACCTCCAATATTTCTTTCCGTATCCGTTCCGATTCTCTCAGCGACCCGAGCGTTAGCTGCGCTCAACCATCGTAGCATGAATGACCTCTATACCATTCTCAGGACCCATCGAACTGTTTACTATCGATATGTGAACTGGGGCTCCCAGCCCTTGCTACCGCCTGGCAGCAAGTCAAAGAAATGCCAGACGATGTTGTAGTCGTCGCCTGGTCCGAAGACATCCTTTGAGACGCGGAATATCTTGCCGCTCTTGTCGCGCTTGAAGACCGAGACTCCAGGGACCTTTATTCCGTTCTTTTTCTCATAGCCCATGTCCACGGAGAATGGAGTTCCCATGCTGGAAAACATTTTGAACCTCCAGCCTCGACTGTTCGCGAACTTCTGCTGGACTGATGGAGGGTCCGGAGAGACAACCACGAAGGCAGCCCGATCCTCAAGATGCGGTAGTACCCCGTTGAAACCGTCAGCCCACATCGTACAGTAGGGGCATCCTCGTCCCATGTTGTGGATTAGGATCAACTCGTCTTTCTCGCCGAATAGACTCGAAAGGCGAACTTTCTTGTTTCCCCAATCAATCAGCTCGTAGTCCTCGACATTTTCTCGAGCCTTCTTAGCCTTCATGATCACCGCCTAACACATCGATTCCTAATAACCGTAGAGCCCTCCAAGAGTGAGTTCATTCAGTATCCTTAGGCCCACTTGGACCCTATGCTTCTCTATGCCGGCCGACTCCTCCTCTTACTACTTCCGAGCACATCCAGGATCAAGCCCAAATGGTCAAAGCCAAGAGAATGATCTTGAAAGCGGCTTTATTGAAACCTGTAGAAGAGGGCCTTGGAATCAAGCGATGGCTAAGGGGCCCTAAACAGAAGGACGATACCACGAAAGAGAGAGCTGGGGAGCTCTCCACAAGCAGGGACCGAGTTGCAATTCTACCCTTTGTGAATATTAGCCCTGATCCAAAAGACGAGTATTTTGCCGATGGCATGACCGAGGAGTTGATCTCAACTCTCTCAAAGATACACCGACTAAAGGTGATATCGAGAACCTCCATCATGCGCTACAAGCAGACAGCCAAAAGCGTAGAAGAGATAGCGAAGGAGCTGAACGTTGGCAGTATTCTGGAAGGGAGCGTGAGAAAAGCCGCAAACGAGCTCCGGATAACCGTCAAGCTGATCGATGTTCAGAACGACGAACATGTTTGGTCCCAAGACTACGAGAGAAAGGTAGAGAATGTCTTCGCGGTCCAGAAAGAGATAGCGCACAACGTCGTAGAATCTCTGCAAGTAGAACTCTTGCCAGGGGACAAGCGGAGCATTGAGAAACAAGGAACAAAGAACATCGAAGCGTACGAACTTTACCTGAAAGGCCGATTTCTCTGGAACAAGCGCACGAAAGACTCGATGACTGAAGCGATAGAATACTTCAGAGCCGCCGCCCAAAAAGACCCCTCATTCCCTCTTCCCCACGTCGGGATTGCAGACTGCTACTCCCTGCTAGTCATCAACGCATACCTGACACCGAGCGAGGGGTATCCGAAAGCGAAGCGAGCAATCGCGAGAGCTCTAGAGCTAGACGATAGTCTGGCGGAAGCGCATGCGTCACTCGGGCTGCTAAAATCTGATGCAGACTGGGACTGGCCCGCGGCGGAACGAGAATACCGGAAGGCGATCGAACTCAACCCGAACTACGCCACTGCTCATCACTGGTACTCAATCCTCCTCGGAGCAACGCTTGGACGAGTGCGAGAAGGAATCGCTGAGGCCCAAAAGTCGCTGGAACTCGATCCTCTCTCACCAATAATCAATGTTAACCTGGGAGACGCATACTTGACATTAGGGGATCTCGACCTCGCCGAGAAGCACATCAGAAGGTCCCTTGAGCTGGACCCGAGCTTTCCCGGGGGCTTCGGAGGGCTAGTATTCCTGGCGGTCCTACGCGGTTCGTATCAGGAAGCGATAGAGCTAGTGGAGAAGGTTGATTCCATGCAACCTCTTCTTCACAAGAAACTGAAAATGGGAACGGCTTGGATCTACGCTCGGTCCGGCAACATCGAAAAGGCCAGACAGGTCTTCGAAGAGACTGCAACCGTACCAGGGAGAGACTACGTCACCGCGGTCGATTTCGCCAGATACTATTGTGCTATGGGAAACATCGACCTCGCGTTTGAGATGCTTGATCGCGCCTTCGAGAATCACGATCCGGAACTCTGCACGATCAGATCTGATCTGACGCTACGAGCCCTTTACTCCGATCCCCGCTGGGCTGCCTTCCTAGGAAAGATGAAAATAAGCTAGCTATCGAAAAATCTTAGAGCGCGACCCCAGGCCCCGGAAGAGGAGTCATTGAGGGGGTTGCGAATTGTCTCGAACAAGACGAAAAACAGTGAAACCGCCGGGATTCAGAGGGAAATTCTACCAGCCTAGTCGGACTAAGGCAGGAGGCCCGCGAAGGTGCGCAAGGTGTGGCAAGGTGACGGTGGTTTCGAGGCATGGACTCTGTCCAGAGTGCAAGAAGATTCTCGGCAAGTGGGTGTAGGAATTTCTACATTCTGCCAGCTTTAGTTTCACCCATCTCAGCCTTCGGATTGGAAAGCTCGAAATAGACCGCCAGATCCATAGACAGAGGCGCAATCATGTCTCAGGAGAAGCGGCTTCGGTTCCGAATCCGGACCCGTGACCAAGAAATCGAGCTTGAAGGAGACTTCGAATACGTCCGCGACAAGTTCGAGAACCTTGTAGAGAACCTACGACTCAAAGATGGAATAGTATCGCCGAAACCGGAACTGGTCCAGACCCTGGAAACCTCTGAACCCTCGGACTTGCTAAAGGGGATAGTACAGTTTAGCGGAGAGGGACGACCCTATCTCACCGTCCCCGCGGATTCTCTGTCGGCAAAGGAAGCTCTTGCACTCGTACTTTACGCAACCCACCCGAAGACGTTCGGAGACGATGAACTGAGCACTCTCCTCGGATCCTCATGGAAAACAACCAGCGGAGCAGTCGTAAGAGCACGAGCGAGCGAGCTGAAACGGGAGGGCAAGCTGATTGCCGAGAAAGGCTCCTACGTTCTATCTGGCGCCGGAGTCCAATGGGTCACGGGAGAAGTAATCCCCGGCCTCAAGAAAACAATCCAATGAAGAGCAACTTTCTAACGCTCCTATGCTTGATCAAGTTTAATCTAGCACAAGAAATAGGCTAGAGATAGTATTTTGCAAGTGCAAGAGACGGCGAACCCTCCAAAGCCGATGGGAATGCGGCTCGTAAACGAAGACGAATACCGCAGGTTTGTCGCTGAGAAGCAGCATGTGAAAATAGAAAATGTTGACGTGGAAATCGGTAAACCGTGGCGAATAAAAGAATTCGGGCCCCCGAAGGATTACAAACCGGAAGAATTTACGGTTTGGAGCTTCCCAAGTAGGGGGGACTGGGCAACACACTCAGGAAACTATCGCGGAAACTGGAGCCCATACATACCAAGAAACTTGATCACCAAATATTCCAAGCCTGGAGAACTTGTTCTAGACCAGATGTGTGGGAGTGGAACTAGCCTTGTAGAGAGTAAACTTCTAGGCCGAGACGGAATCGGAGTAGATGTCAACCCAGATGCCGTCATGGTAGCTCAAGACCGGCTGAGTTTCGACTACAACACCCTTGATAGACCGCGTCGTGTAGAGACTAGAACCTACGTAGGCGATGCACGAAACTTGGATCTGATCGATGAAGAGACTGTTGATCTCATTGCCACCCATCCACCGTATGCCGGAATCATCTCTTACAGCGGAAAACGAATATTGGACGACCTCTCGCGTCTGAAGCTTCCTGCCTACATTGATGCGATGCGGAAAGTCGCGGCCGAATCATACAGGGTCTTGAAAAACAACCGATATTGTGGGGTACTTATTGGAGATACACGAAAGGGACGACATTACATTCCGATCTCGCTTGGAGTTTTGCAGGCATTTCTAAGCGTGGGCTTCATCCTCAAAGAAGACATAATCAAGCTTCAACACAAGACGATGACAACTCGACAGAGATGGCGGGGACATAGCTACGACTTCTATAAGATCGCTCACGAACATCTCTACGTGTTCAGAAAGCCAGCCCTCGATGAAAAAACAGCACCGCTAAAGTACAGTAAAAAATGGTGGTAGTCGAACGATAAGAAGTGCGCCTTTGGACTACCGAGAAACCGAACTCGGTTTGACCAAGGAGAAGATAGAACCATGACTCCTCCCAATTCCGTTTGATATGAATAGATCACGCTTAACTCGCTTACTCAGAGTAAGATAAGTCGGGTTAGGAGCGGGAGCGTATCCATGAAACACCGTCT
>WNGK01006663.1_pt1 | contig 19469 bp, 18 predicted proteins | sample 5400601 | NCBI WGS metagenome assembly WNGK01 (sample SAMN13153376, study PRJNA577476) | soil metagenome | isolation source: 60 cm soil or saprolite under Garry oak tree replicate 1 | place: USA:California | collected 2016-06-15
AGTTGCACGAAGAGGTGATTCCACGCTTTCGAGGAGCTGACACGTTAAGCCGCTCAGCGCCTGACTACGAGCGAGCTCTAGTAGCTGACGCTGAGCGCCCCGGACACTCGTGCCTTGTAGATCACGCAGTGCCCGAACAACGAGTAGCGATAGTGCGTCAGCATGACCACGAAGCTGCCCGAGCCGCCCGAGGTAGTGCTTGTCCTGACGTTCTCCAACCCGTCGCTCACGCGGTACTGCTGATTGGTGCATTTGGCTCCCGCGTTCAGCGTCGTGATCGTGCCGCCGTGGTAGGCGAACGTGCCTCTGACGAAGTCGAACGCACCACTCGGGCTAGTCGTCGCCATGGTGAACGAGCCACCGTCGACATAGGTCGGGTTCGAGCCGAGCCGGTCATGCTCGACATGTGCGTTCCAGACAGCGGTCTCGCCTGCATTGCCGCTTCCGCGGCCGGCAAAAGAACCGGCTGTGGAGGTGAAGGCGTACTCGTAACCGACGATCGCGAAGCTCGTCGAGGCGGGCGCCGCCGCCGCGGCCGAGGGAGCGACAAGCGCGGCAACCGCGACCAGGGTGGCGGGCAGGACTCGAAGCGCGGCTTTCATCGCGGAACCGTCCCGATAGTAGCTTCCTCTCTCGGAGGCCGCCGCTCTTCGCTGTGATCATGCGTCGTCGGCTGGAGGCCTTTTCGTGACTCCGACGACGAGCTCCGCATCGTCCGCTCGTACTCGGCGGGTGCTTCCATTCTCGGCGTCCTCAAGCTCGACCAAGGCAGGTGTGACGCTCATCGGCGTTACGCCGAGGACGACGTAGAGCCGCCCTTGGTAACTGACGATGGTTCCAATCTCGAATCGGGCCACAGGCATACGCACAGGTGTGTGCGCAAGTAAGGAATCGACCGCTTCATGTGCTGCACCGATCCCTTGTTCTGAGGCTTGCACCGTCTGGCCCCAACTCGCGAAACGGCCCGGGGCAGGCATCCGGGCCGCTTCGCTCGAGGATGGGATTCGCAGATCCCTTCCTCAGACTCCTGCTCGCGTGCGAGCAGTTGAATGGGATGCCCGAGACTAAGCCGTTGGCGTTGCGGCGCCGTTAACGTCGCATTGCTCTTGCGTTAAGCCGCCGCTCCGGATGCCTTGTTGCCGCCGCCATCCGTAACGCCGGGGACAGCTTCGATACCGAAGTCGCCGTTGTCGTTCGCCGTGTTCCGGGTCAGTACAACGCTGCTTCCGGGCATGGCGCCACCACTATCGATCTCGATGCCGTCGTCGTTGTTCGTCGCGACGTTCCCGACGAACTCCGACCCACCCCGACCGCGCGAAAGGACTCCACTCGGCCCTCTCCCAGAGCCGCTCGCCGCACACCGTGCAGCGTGGGAGTACTTGGTGAACGGTTACGCGGTTCCCACAGGCGGTGCAGGAGAACTGACCTTTCGCGAAGGCACCAGCGGGCCAGAACTCCACGCACTCGTCGTCGGCCGCGGTAGCTGATGAGACTCTGAGCTGCGACTCCTCCACGTCATCCCCTTTCACGAGTGAACCCTGGACAGCGAGCCGCAATACCCTCCTTGTAGGTTGAGCCGGGACAGGGGCTTTCGCGCCTAAACGGTGAGTGCCGCAGGGCGCCAGGGAGAGGGAAGGCCCCTGCCCCGGACCTAGAACGTCCATTGTGCGCCCGTCTGAGGCGATACTCAAGAGCCGACATTCGCCTCAACGTCGGCTTCCGCTGGGCTTGAACCCGACGTCAGCCTGGGGTTGCGCTGAGGCCGGCCGGGGTGACGACGACATCGCCGGTCGAGGCAGGCAGTTGAACCGCCTTTCCGTTCAAGGTTGCGTCCACGTTCCACGGGGCCCCGATCCGGATCCAGAGTCGCGTCGAAACGAAGTGAGCGGTTCGACCCTGCTCGAGCGTCCTCTCGTAGACCAATCTGCCGGTCGCCGAGCCATGGTGCACTGAGAGCCAACAGCGACCTCGCCTAGCCACCAGCACGATCCGAGCGACCGCCAGCGGCTGCCTGGCCGCAGGGGGCGTGGTTGGAAGAGCCGCCCGCGTGGTCGTGCCGGTCTGAGCAGGCGGGGGCGCGGCGGTGGGGTGGTGGCCACCGTTGCTCGAGAGCCGCCAGGCAATGACGGCGATGCCGGCCGCCAGCACTGCCACGGCGAGCAGCCGCGGTGCAAGGACGAACCGGTGGCGGCGTCGAATCCTAAGCTGAGGGGGTGCCGGCGGCTCCTCCTCAGGGGCGAGGCGTGAGTTGTACTCCTGAACGAAGCGCTGTCCGTCGAGCCCGAGGTAGTCCGCGTACGTGCGGAGGAACCCTTTCGTATAGGCAGGGCCGGGTAGGACCTCGAAGCGTTCGTCCTCGAGTGCTCTGAGGTACTTGGCACGGATCCGCGTGTCGCCCTCGGCTTGGGACAGCTCCAGCTTCTGACGTATCCGCGCGGCGCGGAGACTGTTGCCGATCTCGAACATGGGCAAGCCTGTTCAAGATGCAGACTACGCGCTTGACGTCGATCGCCCGATTTGGGCACGGTCCGGCGAGTGCGAACGATCATTCTGCTTCGACACGGCAAGTCGAGCTGGTCGGATCCGACCCTCGCCGACCTCGACCGCCCGCTCGCGCCGCGTGGCGAACGCGCCTCGCAGAGGATCGCCAAGTACATACGACAGAAGAAAATCCGCCCCGCTCTCGTCCTCTACTCCCCTTCGCTTCGCACTCGCCAGACGCTCGAGGCAATCGAGTCTTCGCTCGGCAAGCGGTCGGTGGTTGAGCTCGAGCCGCAGCTCTACGCCGCCTCGGAAGGGGAACTGCTCCAGCGGCTCCAGGCGCTTCCCGAGTCTGTCGAATCGGTGATGCTGATCGGGCACAACCCCGGCCTCCACGAGCTCGCGCGTTCCCTTGCTTCTCGGGGCGCCGAGCTGCCGCAGCTCGAGGAGAAATTCCCGACCGGCGCGCTCGCCACGCTCGTTGTCGACAGCGAGAGCTGGGCCGCTCTCGGCCCCGGCGATGCTGAGCTCGTCGATTACGTCGTCCCCAGGCAGCTCGGCTGAGCCGCGTCAAAACCCCTCGACCGAGGCGCCGACTAGACGACAAACAGCTGGACTACGACCGCTCCGGCGCAGGCCTCGCGTGGGACGCCGAGATCTCGGCGAGGTCCGGCCTGCTGATCGCGTCGGAGCCGATTACCGCGACCCGCGACGAGCGGACCGCGCGCAGGGTTGCAGTGCGACGCCCGTCCCCGAGCACCGCCCGCTCCCCCAGGATCGCGCCCGAACCGACTTGCGCGACGACCTCGCCGTCGATCTCGACGTCGAATACCCCGTCGAGCAGCACGAAGAGGTCGCGACCCGGCTCTCCCTGCTCGACGAGCGTCTCGCCTCGTGCCACGCGACGTCGAACGAGCTTCGCGCCGTCGCGGAGGATCGAGGTCGCGAGCCTGCGTTCGAGCTCCGATTCCACTGCGGCGGCAAAGGCCGGCGTCCCCTCGTCGCCCCACGGCGTACCGTCGCCGAGCTCGAACTCGTCCGCCCCGAAGACATCAACGAGCCGCCGGTCGGCGGCGTAGAGCGAGTGGCGGGGAAACGGGCTCGCGGCGACGAGCCTGGTCTCGCTCGTCCCGTCCGCGTGGATCAGGAGCTCGAGCGTCGTCCAGGCCGAAACGGCGCCGACGTGGAAATAGGGCCGGCCGACGACAGGCCTGTGCGCCGGCAGGCCGATCCGGCCGCCGACGGTCTGCGTGAACCGGACCCAGCCGTCGCCGACCTCCGGCTCCGGCTGGATCACGGGAAACTCGACAGCAGGGAAGAAGACCTGCTGCGACTCGAGCTCCGGCCCGTCGCCGATCAGGCTCCTGCCGGTCTGCCCGTAGTCGACGACCTCGCCACCATCGACCTCGATCCAGGCGCGAAGCTCGTTGGCCTCGCGAAAGGCATCCTGGCGGCGAAGCTGGTCAATGTCCGGAACGGTCTCCGGCGGAGGTTCGTCGTAGTGAGCGACGGCGAGCTCGAGCGGGACCAACGGGATCCGGTCGAGCGCGGCAAACGGTAGCCATGTGATCGCGGTTGCCGAGGCGTCGATCCGCATCAGACGGCGGTTCTTCGATCTTCGCGCGCTCGAGCTGCGTCGGCCAGGGCCTCGATCGCTTCCTCGAGGCGGGTCCGGATCTCGTCGTCGGTCAGGCCGCCGTCCTCGAAGCGCGTGTGCGCATGCGGGACGGGCAGCTCGAGGTCGAGGACGCGCGCGCCGACTGCCGCCAGCACCTTTCGCAGCTCGGCTTGTGCCCAGACCGCCCCGAAGCCTCCGGTGCTCGCGCCGACGACGGCCACGGGCTTGTTCCGGAGCGCGTTCGTCGCGACCGGGCGCGAGACCCAGTCGATCGCGTTCTTCAGCTGGCCTGGGATCGACGAGTTGTACTCGGGCGTGGAGAAGAACACCGCGTCCGCCGCTCCGATCGCCTCGTTCAAGCGCGCGACGCTCTCCGGGCGCGGATGGACGTCGTCGTCCTCGTCGTACGGCGGAATCTGCTTGAGGCCGTCGTAGAGCACGAACTCGATGTCCGGGCCGGCGGCCTCTGCCGCGGCGCGCAACAAACTCGTGTTGTGCGAGTCGCGGCGGAGGCTGCCTGAGATGCCCAGAATTCGCGTCACGGTTCTAGCTGTCGTCTCCGGGCTTGACGAACTGCAGCTCGGCGAGGATGGTGACGTCGTTCGCGAGCGACGGCTCGCCGCTCGGGAGTGGGTTGTTCCAGTTGATCCCGAAGTTCGTGCGGTCGACCTTCGTGGTCAGGTTGAGGCCGATGCGCTCGGTCCCGTAAGGATCGGCCATCGGCGCGGTCACCGTCCCGGTCACTGTGACCGGCTGGGTGACGCCCTTGATCGTCAGCTCGCCGTCGACCGAGACCTTGCCGTCGCCGTCGAGACCGATGTCCTCGGCGGTGAAGCGAAGCTCGGGGTATTGCTCGGCGTCGAAGAAATCGGGCGACTGGAGGTGGGCCGAGAGGTTCTCCTCGTTGACATCGATGCTCGCGACGTTCGTCGTGCCTTCGAGCGTGGCGCGCTCGTCGTCGACGGTCAGTTTTGCCGCGATCTCGTTGAAGTGGCCCTTGAACGTCCCGGCGAGGTAGGAGACCTCGAAGTCGACCCGCGAGTGAACGGAATCCAGGTTCCAGGTACCGGCCGGGGCAATTGTCAGAGTGGTGTTCATGGCGCTTGTTGCTCCTTTCGTTGCGTGGTGTACTATTGAGTACGCAAACAACACTACCATTATTCCTTGATGACGCAAACTTTGACAGAGCAAGCGATCGAGCCGGCCGTCCGGGCGTGGACGAGACTGCTGCGCGCGTACGCCCTGACGACCAGATTGCTCAGTGCCGAGCTCCAGGAGGCGCACGGCCTGACGATCAATGACTTCGAGGCGCTGCTCGTGCTCTCGAACGCCGAGGGCGGGCGATTGAAGCGGGTAGAGCTCGCGCGGAACCTGTTGCTGACGCCGTCGGGCATCACACGCCTGCTCCGGGGCCTCGAGGATGCGGGGCTCGTCGAGCGAGCATCCTGCTCGAGCGACCTTCGTGTCACCTACGCGCAGCTCACGGACGCCGGCCGCGAGAAGCTCGACGCGGCTGCGAGCGCCCATACGGCTTCGATCTGTGCGCTCCTCGAAGAGCACTTCGAGACCGGAGACCTCGACGCGATCGCCGAGATTCTCGGCAAGCTCCCGGGCGTCACCGACGGTGACGACTCGTGCTCCCCGGGCTGACCGACGTCATCCCGCGACCCTGTCGGGGCGTTCTGCAAGTCTGAAAAGGTGGTGCCTTCCCGGAACAGTCGGCGCGAGGCTGCGTGATTCCGCCGGCCGAGCTCGGTGAGCTCGAGGCGTTCCGCAGCCTGCTGAGCGGCGAGCAGCAGGCGAAGATCGGAGGCGCGCTCTGCACCTCCTTCGAGGCGACGCCGGGCTCGGCGCTCTTCAACCGCGCCCTCGGGCTCGGCCTCGCCGAGCCGGCGACGGAAGCGGCGCTCGACGGGATCGACGACTTCTTCAGCCGCCGAAGCCTTGCCTACGGCATTCCGCTGACCCCCGACGCGTCCGAGCTTCCCGGGTGGCTCGAAGCGCTTACGTCGGGAACGCGCGCATGAGAGTCGCGCTCGCGGCATTTCGCAGCAAGCCGTTTCGCCTGCTCTTCGCCGGTGAGCTGGTCTCCCTGCTCGGCACGGCGCTTGCGCCCGTCGCCCTTGCCTTCGCAGTTCTCGACCTGACGGGGTCGGCGACGGACCTCGGCTACGTGCTCGCGGCCGGCTGGCTGCCACAGATCGTCTTCATTCTGATCGGGGGTGTCCTCGGCGACCGGTTACCGCGGAATCTCGTCATGGTCGGGGCCAACCTGCTCAGCGCCGCGGCCCAGGGCGCGACCGCAGCACTGCTCCTGGCCGGCGTCGCGGCGCCATGGCACCTCGCCGCGCTCGCGGCAGTCCGCGGCACGGCGACCGCTCTTTTCTTTCCCGCCGCGCAGGCCGTCGTGCCTGAGATCGTCGAAGCCGAACTGCTGCAGCCGGCCAACGCATTGCTCCGGCTCGCCACGAGCTTCAGTACGGTTATCGGCGCCGGCCTGGGAGGCATCGCCGTAGCCGCCGCGGGCCCGGGCTGGGCGATCGCGTTCGACGCGGCCACCTACCTCGCAAGCGCCTTGATCCTCGTGCAAATCCGTATCCCTCGCGTCGTCGTGGAGCGCGGCGAAACCATCATCCGCTTGCTGGTCGAGGGCTGGAATGAGTTCCGCTCCCGCGAGTGGCTCTGGGTGATCGTAGTCTCCGCCTCCGTCGGCAACCTCGTCGCCACAGCCAGCTTCGCGGTACTCGGACCGCTGATCGCGAAGCGCTACCTTGGCGGCGCGTCCGCCTACGGCGCTATCGTCGCCGCGCAGAGCGCAGGCTTCATCGCGGGCGGGCTGCTCTCGCTGCGCTGGCGGCCGGCTCGCCCTCTACTCGTCTCGATGTTCGCGCTTCTGCCGACGGCAGGCGAGATCGCCTGTTATGCAGGCGTGCGGGTGACCGGCGTGATTGCGACGGTGGCGTTCTTCGCGGGAATCGGGCTCGAGATTTTCGGCGTCAATTGGATCACTGCGCTGCAACAGCACATCCCCAGACGCGTTCTCTCACGCGTCAACTCGTACGACGCGCTCGGCTCCTTCGTCTTCATCCCACTCGGGCTCGTAATTGCCGGCCCACTCGCGGACAGGTTCGGCGTCACGAATACGCTCTGGGGGTTCCTCGCGATCGGCCTGGTCTCGATCGGCGGGGCGCTCCTCAGCCGCGACGTGCGAACCCTTCGCCGCGTCGACGGAGCGGGTTACACCGAGGCCGAAGCGCGCGCGACGGCCGCCTCGTAGACCCCCAGGTAGTCCTGGACCATCCGCTCCGGGCCGTAGCGCTCCTCCGCGTGGCGCCGCAGCTCGAGCGGGTCAAGCGCGTCTGCGCGCTCCAGCGCGGCCGGCATCTCCCGGTAGTTGTCGACGATGATCCCGCTGACACCGTCCTCGATCACCTCGGGGACGGCGCCGTGGCGCGTCGCGATCACAGGCGTCCACCTCGCCGAGGTACTCGATCTCATCGACGAGGTGAGGCTCGACGAACTCGTGGAAGTAGCGGTGCTCCTTGAGATCCTGCTTCTTGCCGGCGAGCTTGAGCGGCAGCCCGGTCTCCTTCGCGACCCAGATCGCGCGGTGCGCGCCCTTGTCAGGGCTCATCCGGCCGAGGAAGAGCAGGTACTCGCCGATTTGCGGCTTGCACGGGTAGAGCTGCAGGTCGAGCGCGTTCGGACAGTTGCCTGCCCAGTTGAGCTCCGGCATCGGGTTGCGCTGATTGAGCGAGATCGAGATCAGGCCGACGGCCGGGGCGAGCTGGCCAAGTCCTTCGTAGACGAGTCCGGGGTCGCCCTCGAGCGGCCCGTGCACCGTGTGCAGAACCGGAGTCTCGACGAGGCCGCCGAGCGCGACCGCGAGCGGCCCCGAATGGTCGTTGATGACGTCGAATTCGCCGGCCTGGTCGAAACAGGCGAGGGCGTGGCGCAGGTCCGGGAGCGACTTGCCGATCTGCTCGCTCGGCGCATGCTCGAAGACGGAGGAAAGGTGAGCCTTGGTATGCGAGTCGCCGGAGGCGAAGAGCGTCACGTCGTGGCCGGCGTCGGCGAGCCCGTCGGCGAGCAGCGAGACGATCCATTCGATCCCGCCGTAGCCGCTCGGCGGGACGGCGAACCAGACCGGGCTGAGGATGGCGATCCGCATCGGGTTCATCATGAGCGATAGGGACTGTCCCCGCAGGGGACTGTCCCAAAGACCGTATGCCCGTCGCCACCGGTTGCCGGGACAGTCCCCTACCGGGGACAGTCCCTACGCCTCTTCGACGGTGACGTGTGAGTCCTCGACGCGCACGTCCCACTGGCGGTCGAAGGCCCGGACGCCGGTCAGCCGGAGTGAGCGGCCGACCCATGAAGGCAGCTCGGCCGGCGCCAGCGTCTCGAGCGCGTGGCGGCCCCGGTCGGGCCGCAGGCCGAGCAGCACCTGCAGCAGCAGTACCGGCGTGCCGGCCGCCCAGGCCTGCGGGCGCGCGGCCGTCGGATAGGCAATCGGAAACGGCGTCTCCTGGCGCGCCAGCCCCGCGAACACCTCCGGCAGCTGGTACTGGAAGTGCCCGGCGGCGGTGAGCATCCGCCGGACGATCCGCTGCGCCTCCGCCCAGCGCCCGTAGCGGGCGAGGCCGACGGCGATCAGGGAATTGTCGTGGGGCCAAACAGTGCCGTTGTGGTACGAGAGCGGGCTGTAGGCGGCGTCTCCCTCGGACATCGTCCGCACGCCCCAGCCGGACCAGAGCTCCTCGCCCATCAGCGCGTCCACGATCGGGTCCACGCGCTCGCGCGGAACGATGCCGCTCCAGAGCAGGTGGCCGATGTTCGAGCAGAGCGAGTCGACCTGCCGCTTCTCGCCGTCGAGCGCGAGCACGTAGTAGCCCCCGCGGCGTTCGGTCCAGAACTTCTCGTCGAAGGCGCGGCGCAGCTCCTCGGCGTCGCGCTCGAGCCGGTCGGCGAGCGCGCGGTCGCGCCAGACTTCGCGGGCCATCTCGGCCGTGCGTCGCTTCGCGTCGTAGACGTACCCCTGCACCTCGCACGGCACGATCGGCCCGCGCGCGATCGAGCCGTCGTGGAAGCGCTGCGAGTCGCCCGAGTCCTTCCAGGACTGGTTCTCGAGCCCGCGCTCGGTTCGCCGCTCGTACTCGACGAAGCCGTCACCGTCGCGGTCGCCGTACTCGTCGATCCACGCGAGCGCCTTCAGAGCGGGCTCCTTCAGCTCGCGCAGCATCGCCGCGTCGTCCGTCCAGCGCCAGACCTCGGAGAGAAGGATCAGGTAGAGCGGGGTCGCATCGACGGTGCCGTAATAGGTGTGGAACCAGGTCTTCGCCGCCTTGCCCTCTCGAACCTCGTGGACGATCTTGCCCGGCTCGGCGTCGATCGTCGGGTCGTCCTCGGTCGCCTGCAGGTCGGCGAGCACATCGAGCCCGCTCCGGGCGAGCTCGGGCCCGAAGAGCAGGGTCTGGTAGCAGGTGATCAGCGTGTCGCGGCCGAAGACGGTCATGAACCAGGGCATTCCGGCAGCCGGCAGCCGGCCGATCCGCCCGCCTCGCTGCATCCGCAGGGACGCGAGGTCGGAGACCGACTGGAAGAAGGAACGGCCGAGGTCGTCCCAGTCGGCGCGGATCTGCGGCACACGGAGCCGCCATGCCGCAAGCGAGTCGCGCACGCGCGTCATCTCGTCCCCGAAGCGCCGCTCGAGCTGGCGCGGGACGACATGGTCGCCCTCGAGCGACGGGATCACGTCGACCCTGAGATGCCAGCGCTCGCGCGGCTCGAGCTCGACCTTCCAGCGCACCTTCGTGCCGTCGATCTCGCCGCGCTGCGAGAAGATGACCTGCGTTTGCGCGCCGTCGTCGGGGTCCTCGAGCAGGAACTCGTTGTGCTCCTCCGAGAAGTGGATCGGCACTCGTTCGGGCAGTGGTTTCGCGCGCCTCGGGTCGCCGAGCGCGAAGTCGTGCGCCTTGACGGAGAGGATGTCCGCGAAGTCAGCCTCGATCTCGAGCTCGAGCTCGAACGACTGTTGTTCCATGCTCTGGTTCTGGGCGACGATCACGTCCTGCATCGACTCGCCGACGAAGCGCTCGCGTAGGATCGAGACCACGTCCTGCTCGAGCCCGCCCGCGAGCGGGTTTCGCAGGAAGAACGCGGCCGAGAAGTACTCGACCTTGCCGGAGGAGAGCAGGAGCGGCCGCGCGTCGTTTATCCGGAGGCGCAGCACCGAGAGAAAGCGCGTGTCCTCGCTGTAGAACCCGTGCGTGCGGCGGTCGATGTCGCCGACCTCGTCGCAAATGCAGAAGGTCGAGCCCTCGAGGATCGTCAGCTGCGGCAAGTCAGGTCCGGACGATGCGGACGGGGCTCGATTGGGCCAGGGCTTTGACGACGAGCTCGTCGATGTTGACGTGGAGGGGCCGGGTGAGCGCAAAGAGGATGCATTCGGCGATGTCCTCGGGGCGGAGCGGGTCGACGCCCTCGTATGGCTCCTTCGCCTTGTCCTCGTCGCCGCGGAAGCGGACGCGGGAGAAGTTCGACTCCACTAGCCCGGGATCGACGGTCGTCAGCCGGATCGGGCGACCCAGCAGGTCCTCACGGAGCGCGTAGGTGAAGCCGCGCACGGCGTACTTGGACGCGACATAGACCGCAGCGTTCTCGTAGGGCTGGCGGCCGGCGATCGAGCCCATGTTGACGATGTGCCCACCGTCGCGGATATGCGGCAGGCAGAGGCGGGTCATCCGGAGCAGTCCGTGGACGTCGGTTTCCAGCACCGTGTCCTCATCTTCTTCGGTCGACTCCCAAAAGGGATCGCGCCCGAGGCCGAGCCCGGCGTTGTTGATGAGGATGTCCAGGCCGCCGAGCTTGCCGACCGCTGTCTCGACGAATCGCTCGCAGCTCTCTCGGTCGGTGACGTCGAGCTCGAGCTTGATCTCCGTGTCGAGCTGGTCGACGCGGCGGGCGCCGCCGGCGACACGAGCGCCCTCGCGAGCGAGGGCGGCCGCCGTCGCGGCGCCGATGCCGCTCGAGGCGCCGGTAACTATTGCCGTCTTTCCGTCGAGTCCGCCCACGATCCGGCGGAGACTAGCTCGCGGCCGCCAGCAGGGCCTCGCAGCGCCGAAGGTACAGCTTGGCCCCCTCCGCCGCGAAGAACGGCTGGGCCTTCGCGAGCTCGGCGTCGGCCTGCGCACGGCGACCCGCGGCGGCGAGCGCCTCGGCCCCATGCAGACGTGCGATCGCCTCGGATCCCTTCGCACCGATTCGCTCGTAGATGGCCGCAGCGGACGTGAAGTCGCGCTCCGCTATTGCAACGCCTGCCTCGAGCCACGGCGTCGCCGGCATGGACTTCGCCTGCTCCAGGTACTCCTGCTCGCGGCCAATGTCGAGCACGAGCCACGGCAGGTCCTTGACGAACCACTCGTTGAGCTGGGGCGTGAGCGCGAGGAGCTCGTCGACGAGCTCCTCGGCCTCGCGGCGCTGTCCGTCGAGCAGAAGCGCCCTGGCATGGATTTCCAGCCCGGAATGCAACAGCTGGGGGTCCCTGATCGCGCGCGCGAGCTCGAAGCCGCGTTGGGAGTCGGCGAGCGCGGCGCGCACGTCGCCCTGAGCCATGAGGGCGCTGCTCGACATCATCAGGATTGGGCCGACGAGGTAGTGGTTTACGTCTCCCATCTCCGTCAGGAACTCGCGCGCCGCGCGCAGGCACTCCTTCCAGGCGCCTGACATCTCGAGCAGCATGACCTCTTCGCCCTGGAGCCATCTCATCGTTCCGGACTCCGGCGTCAGCCCGAAGCGGTTCTGGCTCTCCCGATCGAGCTGCAGCTTGCCGGCGCCTTCGGCAATCCGGCCGAAGTGCCAGAGCATGTTGGCGAGATTGTTGAGCCCCAGATGCACCATCAGCGGATCGCTGAGCTTCTCGCCTAACTCGACGCTGCGCTCGAGATCGGCGAGCCCGCCCTCGTCGCCCCGAATCGCGCGGACGGTGCCGATCCCTCGAAGTGCATTCGCCGCCACGTCTTCGGCCCCGAGCGCCTCGGCCTCTGCAAGTCCTTCGCGGGCGAGCGCCAGACCCTCGTCTTCTAGTCCGGAAATCCAGAGGCGGTTCGCAAGCGCGACTCGGACGAAAGCCTTCGTTCGAGACGGAGGGAGGTCGGCGACGAGCGCAAAGGCATCTCTGGCGAGCTGGATCGCCGAATCGATCTCGCCCAGGACCCAGCGCTCCTGCGCAACAATGGTCAGTGCCTCCGCAGCAACCTCGAGCTGGCCTGAAGCAAGCGCGACGTCGTGCGCGAGTTGAGCGAGCTCGACCGGAGCATCCCCCAATACCGACTTCGTGTGGGCGTACGTAAGGAGCAGGCTCGCACGTCCTGGATCGTCCTCGGCGGTCAGTTCCAAAGCCTGCTCGAAGAAGTCGGCCGCTGCGGTAGGCGCGTGGAGCGCGCGGGACCGTTCGCCGGCCTCGGTCAGCGCCTTGCGGGCGGGCTCGCGAAGCGTGCTCTCGTCCCCGCCGGTGATACGGAGAAGCTTGAGCGCCTCGAGGTAATGATGCGCGAGCATTTCCGCCCGGTCCTCGGACCGGTCTGCGGAAAGCGACTCGATCCACGCGGCCGCGCCCGAGTGCTTGTCCGCTCGTTCGGAGCGCGGAATCTGCGAGTACGCAACGTCCCGGAGCAGCAAGTGCAGGAAGGCGTACTGAGTCTCCCCCGCCACGCCCGACCGCCGTTCGCGCCGGACGAACTCCTTGCGCTCGAGGCCGTGGAGCTGCTCTTCGACGAGGAACGGCTCTCGGTCGGTGAGGGTGGCAAGGGCGCCGGTCCAGAAGACCTTCCCGAGCACCGCCGCGTTCTGGACGAGTTCCTTGTCGACGGCCTCCAGAGAGTCGAGGCGCGCTGCAATCATGCCCTGCACGGTCTCCGGCAAGGGGAGTTGCTCCCGCTCCTCGAGTTGCCAGCCACCTCCGGTCTGAACGAGAAAACCGCGGTCTTGCAGCATTCGGACGTACTCCTCGGCGAAGAGCGGATTCCCCTCGGTTCGCTTGAGGACAGCCGCCTGGACCTCCGCCGGAAGCAGCACCTGGTCGAGCAGCGCTGCGAGCAGCGCCGCCGTCTCGTCAGGCGCCAGCGCGGACACCGTGACCGTCGACGCGTTGCGCTTGCCTCCTCCCCAGCCGGGCCGGCGGCTGAGCAACTCGGGACGCGCGGTACCGACGATCAGCAGCGCGACGCCGCTGGCCCAGTCTGCCAGGTAGTCGACGAAGTCGAGCAGGCCGTCATCGGCCCAGTGCAGGTCCTCGAACACAAGGACGATCGGGTTTGCTTCGGCGACCCCCTCGAGGAAACGGCGCCAAGCGGCAAACGCCTCGGCTCGGCGATCTCCGCCCTCAGCCAGCGCGACGTCGAGCCCGACGAGGGGCCGGAGATGGCGCTCGATCCAGCCGGCCTCCTGCGGATCGTCGATCGCCTCGGTCACCGAGGCCCGAAGCTTCGCCTCGGCCGCCTCCGTGGAGTCCGTTTCGAGAATGCCGACCTGGGACTTGACGATCTCTGCGACCGCCCAATAGCTCAACCCTTCGCCGTACGGCAGCGAACGTCCCTGGCGCCAGAGAATGAGCTCGAGATCGCGGTCGACGATTTGAAACAACTCGGCGATCAGCCGGCTCTTGCCGATCCCGGGAACGCCGACGAGCGTCACGAGCTGTGGGCTGAGGTCCTGGCGAACGCGGTCGAGCGCGGCGGTCAGGACGTCGAGCTCGCGTTCACGTCCCACAAGCTGAGTGCGGGGGCGCTGCTCGACGTCGAAGCCGAAGCCGGCGCGTCGCGCAACCGCCTCCCACGCAGGGACGGGATTCGCCTTTCCCTTCGCCTCGACAGGCGCCGCGTCGCGGTATTCGATCACGTTAGTCGTGGCGCGATAGGTCGCCTCTCCGACGAGGATCCCGTCGACGGGGGCAGCGGTCTGAAGCCGCGCCGCCGTGTTGACGACGTCCCCGGATGCCATGCCCTCCCCGAGGTCTGGCCTGGCACCGAGCGCCACGAGCGCCTCGCCCGTGTTGACGGCGATCCGGACCTCGAGCTCGAGCGTCGGGTCGGCTTCGTTGAGCTCGACGATTGCCTCGCGGATCGCGATCGCGGCGCGAACGGCCCGCTCTGGATCGTCCTCGTGGGCAATCGGGGCGCCGAAGAGCGCGACGACCGCGTCGCCGATGAACTTCTCGACCGTCCCGCCGTGGCGCTCGAGCTCGTGCCGGAGACGGGCGTAGTACGGCGAGAGCATCGCCCTGACGTCCTCGGGATCGAGCTTCTCGGCGCGCGAGGTGAAGCCGACGAGATCGGCGAAGAGAACGGTGATGACCTTACGCTCCTCGCGCGCGGTCGCCGGCGCGGCGTCAAGCTCCGCGCCGCAGGCGCCGCAGAACTTGAAGCCGGCCGGATTTTCCTGGCCGCAAACCGGACAGTTCATGCGCTGAGTCTAGGGCTGTGGCTCAGCTGCGAGCTAGCGGTAGCTCGGTGCCGACCGGCCGCTGCTGCCGTGCGTGCTCGACCTGCAGCGTCGTGTGCTGGAGCCCGAAACGCTCGGCCAGCATCGCCGCGAGCTCGCGGCGCGCCTCGTGGCAGTCGCCCTCAGGCCGGACGAGCACGTGCGCGGAGAGCGCGGGGAAGCCGCTGCCGACCGTCCAGACGTGCAGGTCGTGCACCTCGACGACGTCCGGGATCGCGAGCATCGCCTCGGCGACCTCGTCGGGAGGCATCTCGCCCGGCGAGATCTCCAGCAGAATCCGCGACGACTCCCGCAGCAGGATCGCGCTCGACCAAAAGATCAGTCCTGCGACCGCGAGGCTCGCCAGTGGGTCGAACCGGTTCCAGCCGGTGACGAGGATCAGTGCGCCCGCGACCGCGGTGCCGACGAACGCCGCCAGGTCGGTCGTGACGTGCAGGAACGCACCCCGAATGTTCAGGCTGTTGCGGCTCGGCCCCGCGAGCAGCGCCGCCGCCGCGAGGTTGACGAGGATGCCGGCGCCCGCGAGCGCGAGCACGAGCCCGCCATGGACATCAGGCGGCGAGACGAGCCGCCGCACCGCCTCGAAGACGATCCAGATCCCGACGAGCGCGAGCGTGATCCCGTTCGCCAGCGCTGCGAGGATCTCGACGCGCCGGAAGCCGAACGTCCAGCTTCCGCCCGGCGGGCGTCGCGCGAAAGAGGCCGCGACGAGCGCGAGCGCAAGGGCGGCCGCGTCGGTGAGCATGTGCCCGGCGTCGGCGAGAAGCGCGAGCGAGCTCGCGGCGAGTCCGACGACGATCTCGGCGACGAGCAACCCGACGATGAGCGCGAGCGCCCCGGCGAGCATCCGCCGGTCGCTCGAGTGGTCATGGTCGTATCCCGCCACGAGTCCGATCGTAGCCCTCGATCCTCAATTGACGAGCACTCGGCGCTGGTATCGCGCCACTGCGCCCTGGTCGAGCGTGTAGACGATCGGGTTTGCAAGTAGGACGTCGTCGGGGAGCTGGGCCTTGAGAGCGTCGACCAGCAGGTTCTCCGCGAGCCACTCCATCGTCGGGGGCACATCGGCCCGCCCGCGAACGAGCCATGTTTCCTCTCCCAGCTCGCGCACTTCAACGACCGTCGGCGGCCGCAGGAAACGCGCTTCGCCCGCAGGCCCGCGTCGGCCGACACCCTCGATCGCGCGCTGAGCCGCGTCCGCATCGCTCGTGATCAGCTCGATGCTGTAGCGCCGGTAGCCCCGCGGGCTCCGGATCGCCGCGATGATCTGCGAGTTCGGTACGTAGACAAGATCGCCGTTCAGCGACTGGAGCACGGTCGTTCGCAGGCCGAACTGCTCGACGATCCCGCTCGCCTTCGTGGGCTCGAGCATGAGGAAGTCGCCAACCGCATACCAGCGCTCGAACCCGATCAGGATCCCAGCGACGATGTCCATCAAAAAGCGCTGAGCGGCGAAACCGAGCACGATGGCTATGAAGGCCGAGCCGCCCAGGACCGCCACAGGCAGGAAGATCGAGGCGAGCACGATCAGGACGACGATTGCGGTCGCGTACGGGATCGCGGTCGCGACGAGCACGATCGCCGTCTCGCGGGTGCGAAGTTGCTGCAGCTCGTGCTCTTCGCTCGGCCGCCGTTCGCCGAGTCGGCCGGCGATCAGCTTCAGCGCCCGCCCGAGCACGACGGCGAGCAAGATCGCGAGAGCACCCCAGATCAGGCGGTCGGCGCGGCTCGAGAGAAGCCCAAGCATGCTCAGCGCGCGCGAACCTTCCACGGTCCCTGAAGGTCCGGGTCCGCGGCGTTGGCGCTCACGTTCGACTCCTCCCCGGGAAGCCGGAAGCTCAACCGCACATGCGTTAGGTCGTGCCCGGATCGGGTAGGTCCTTTTTTTACTCCTCGAAAGATTGGAGATCGTGATGGCAGCCGAGCAGCATCTCTGCCAACGGCACGGTCGCCCCGCTGTCGCCTCGCGCGTGCGGCTCCGCCCGGACGGGACGCAGGAGGTCGAGTATCTCTGTGAGATTGATCTAGCCGAGGAGCGCATGGGCAGGCTCGGCGGGCGAGGCAGCCTGTTCGACGAGTTCTTCTCAGACTTCTTCGACCGTGGTGCAGGAGCGGGCTCGGCCACGCCCGCGCAGGAGCGCCAGGTCGAACGGGTCGACGTGACCCAGTTCTTCAGCGACGCCACGCGGCAGCTGCTGCAACGCGCTGCGCAGACCGCACTCGAATGGGGCAGCCTCGACCTCGACAGCGACCACCTCCTCTACGCCGCGCTGCAGGACGACGTCGTCCGGCACGTGCTCTCCCAGGTCGACGCCGATCCGGAGGCGATCATGGCGCAGATCGAAGAGGAGGCCGAGAAGGCCGAGCGGACCGATGTCGCTCCCTCGCTCTCGCCGGACGCCAAGGCGGCGCTGCTGGCGGCCTACCAGGAGTCTCGCGAGCTCGACTCGTCGTACGTCGGGCCCGAGCACGTGCTGCTCGCGCTGGCCCGCGACGAGGAGTCGGCCGCCGGGGAGCTCATGCAGCGCTTCGGGCTCTCGCACACGAAGCTTCGCGGAGCGGTCATCCGCGGCGTCGAGGGCGGCGCGGCGCGGGAGGCCTCGAACACGCCGACGCTCGACCAGTTCGGCCGCGATCTGAGCCAGGACGCCCGCGAAGGAAAGCTCGACCCCGTGATCGGCCGCGCCGACGAGATCGAGCAGACGATCGAGATCCTCTCGCGGCGGACGAAGAACAACCCGGCGCTGATCGGCGATCCTGGGGTCGGCAAGACCGCGATCGTCGAAGGGATCGCGCAGCGGATCGTCAACGACGAGGTGCCGGAGACGCTCGCCGATCGCCGCGTCGTCCAGCTCGACCTCGCCGGCATGGTCGCGGGCTCCAAGTACCGCGGCGAGTTCGAGGAGCGGCTGAAGAAGGTGATCGACGAGATCACCGAGAACGAGGGCAGCATCATCCTCTTCGTCGACGAGCTGCACACGCTCGTCGGCGCCGGCGCCGCCGAGGGCGCGATGGACGCCGGCAACATGCTCAAGCCGGCGCTCGCGCGCGGAGAGCTGCACGTGATCGGCGCGACGACCCTCGACGAGTACCGCAAGGACGTCGAGGGTGACCCCGCGCTGGAACGCCGCTTCCAACCGGTGCTCGTCCGCGAGCCGACCGTCGACGAGACGATCGAGATCCTGCACGGGCTCAAGGACCGATACGAGGCCTTCCACCGCGTCCGGATCTCCGACGAGGCGATCCTCGCTGCGGCGGAGCTTTCCGACCGCTACATCCGCGACCGCTTCCTGCCGGACAAGGCGATCGACCTGATCGACCAGGCCGGCGCCCGCGTCCGCCTTCGCACGAAGACGAAGGACGACGAGACGAGAAGCCTCGAGGAGGATCTCCGTCGGCTCGCCCGCGAGCGCGACCAGGCCACTACGGCCGAGGACTACGACCGGGCCGGCTCGCTGCGGGACGAGCTCGACAGCCGTCAGGGCGAGCTCGAAGAACGCCGCCGCGGCCGACAGCGGGCACCGGAGGTGACTGCCGAGGACATCGCCGAGATCGTCTCGCGCGCGACCGGGATTCCGGTCTCGCAGCTGACCGCCGAGGAGCGCGAGCGGCTGCTCCGCCTCGAACAGCAGCTGCATGAGCGGATCGTCGGCCAGGACGAGGCGGTCTCCGCGGTCGCCGAGGCGATCCGGCGCTCACGAGCCGGGCTCGGCGACCCCAACCGGCCCGTCGGAAGCTTCCTCTTCCTCGGCCCGACCGGTGTCGGCAAGACCGAGCTGGCACGCGCGCTCGCCGAGGTCCTGTTCGGCGACGAGAGCCTCATGGTCCGCTTCGACATGAGCGAGTTCCAGGAACGACACACGGTCTCGCGGCTCGTCGGCGCTCCGCCCGGCTACGTCGGCTACGAGGAGGCGGGCCAGCTCACTGAGCAGGTGCGACGTCGTCCGTACTCGGTGCTCCTCTTCGACGAGATCGAGAAGGCGCACCCCGACGTCTTCAACATCCTGCTGCAGATCCTCGACGACGGCCGCCTGACCGACGCCCAGGGCCGGACGGTCGACTTCAAGCACGCGGTCGTGATCATGACCTCGAACCTCGGCGCCGACCGGATTCAGCAGTTCGCGCGGCAGGGCGGCGACTTCGAGGGCCTGAAGGAAGACCTGATGCAGGTCCTGCGCCAGAGCTTCAGGCCCGAGTTCATCAACCGGATCGACGAGATCATCGTCTTCCGCGCACTCGACGACCGTCAGCTCGCCGAGATCACGAGGCTGCTGCTCGACAAGCTCGCGAGGCGGCTGCGCGCGCAGCACATCGAGGTCGAGTTCACGGACGCGGCGGTCGAGCTGCTCGCGCACGAAGGCTTCGACCCCGAGTTCGGTGCTCGGCCGCTGCGACGGACGATCCAGCGCCTGGTCGAGAACGAGCTCTCACGGATGGTTCTCTCCGGAACCGTGAACGAGGGCGACCGGATCACCGTCGATGCCGCCGACGGCGAGTTGAGCTTCGATGTCGACTTCGGCGCAGTGGAGAAAGCGGAGGAAAGAGAGCCGGCCGCGGCGACAGGCCGCTGATGGACCTCCGGAACCTGATCTGGATCTTCTTCCTGCTGGCGTCGCTGCAGCCGGTCGTGCACCGCGGCCGATCGCTAGTCGACGTCGCGGAACGTCCCGGCAGGCACGACGACCAGACGCTCCGGACGAGGAGCGGGCGCTGATGGATCTCTACCCACAGCCGAGAGACGGAGGCCGCAGTCGAATACGTTCCAGCCCGGCCGGGAGAGCGCGCGTTCTCGCCACGGCAGGGGGAGGCCGCCGGCCGATTACGGCGCTACGCCGCTAGGAGGAGAGAGCCGATGGGAAAACAGATGGAG
>WNGK01004586.1_pt1 | contig 19462 bp, 24 predicted proteins | sample 5400601 | NCBI WGS metagenome assembly WNGK01 (sample SAMN13153376, study PRJNA577476) | soil metagenome | isolation source: 60 cm soil or saprolite under Garry oak tree replicate 1 | place: USA:California | collected 2016-06-15
CGCACTTCGAGGCAAAGCGCAATCGCTTCTTTGATGTTAGCGAGTGTTTCCTCGCGCGTTTTACCCTGACTGACGCAGCCGGGAATCGAGGGACACTCGGCAATCCACATTCCGTCCTCGTCGCGGTCTAACACTGTGGAGAATTTCATCAGGTGAATCTTACCAGCACCACGCGTTCCCGTAAATCCGTATCTGAGATCACTCGGATACGCTCGCTTCCTACCGTCGTGACGTCGTGTCCGGCCACGGCAAGAATCTGCTGACCGCGCCGGCCGAGATTTTCGTCCAGCTTGAACTTCACACTGCCGGCTCCAGCGGCACTTTGACAAAACGCTCGCGCGCCATCTCCGCGCCATAAGCGATGCACGTCTGGATGTCGATCTCAGTCAGATCAGGATAGTCCTCCAAAATTTCAGCGACCGTGGAGCCTGAAGCCAGAAGATCGAGAATCAGCGACACCCAGATGCGGTGACCACGAATGCACGGCTTGCCGAAGCAACGCTGCGGATCGATCCAGATTCGTTGAAGCAGCTCCTCGCGTGTCATGAGGTATTCTTAACCCGATTATGCCTTCGCGTAAACCGCAGTCAGCCTTGAGAGGTAAAGTCCGTTTCGGCGAGCCACCGAAACTAAGTCGCCGCGGCGACTACTCGTCAAACATTATTTCTTTGAACTGTTCGGCCCGCCGCGGCGGGTAAACTTTTCTGGTGCTAGCTCCCGAATAAACGACCAGGATACCTCGGCGGTCTGGCCGTTGTCGTAGTGGACGAAGAAGCCGCTACGGGTCCAATCTTCGATCTCAAGTCGGTCGAACTTTGCGTCAGGCGAAATCTGGTTTGCCGCGCGAATTGTTGAATGGGGCTCCAGAATGCACAGGCCGTCGTCGAACTCGACATCGAACGCGTCTTCCCAACTCACATAGCGCACGTTTTTAACCGGCGAATACTTGGCCGCTCCAAATGGCACTTTGGCGTTCTTGGTGGCTTTCAAAACCGGCCCTCCTCACGAAGTTCGCGGATAAGTTCGACAATTCTCTTGTCCATTTTCGGCACGTCGATTGGTTCCATCGTATCCAGATTCACACGCGTAATGATTTTACCATCCTTATCGAATACGTGCACATGTCTCGGTGGGTGATCGCTAATCCCACCAGATAAAAATGTAACCGCCACGACGAATCCGGCCCATTCCTCAACATTCTTCGGGGCAAGAGTTGATTGTCGATGTTAAAGCAGTTCGCGACGGCGAGGGCGCCGTCGCCAACACGCGACCCGCCTACGCAACGCTTCGGCGTGGCGGGGGCGCGTGCTCCCCGGACTTTGCGGTCGCCACGGCGACCGCCTCTACAGCAGACATCCGCGGCATCGCGAAGCCTATTTTTGCGCGGAGGCGCCAATCAGTTTCTGGAAGCGCGGATCTTTGCGGAGTGGGTCAAACATTGGATCGAGCCGCAGCAAGGCGGGAGTGAGCGGCGGGTTTGCGGCCAGGGGCGCCTCGTATGGGATCGAAAGCAGCTTGGTCAAGGTGGAGATAGCGCGGTCCGGATCGCCGATGCGAGCCGCGACCCGGGCGAGGATGTCCAGCGGCCTCGGACCCGTCAGCGCGTCTTTCTCAATCGAAATCATGGCGATCGCGCGCTCGGCCAGAGTCAGTGCAGCGACGTTGTCGCCAAGACCCATGCTTATAAGCGCCAGATCTCCCATCAGAACAAAATTTTCAGGCTGTTCTTTGAGGAAAGGCTCCAGTTCGCTGCGAGCCTGACTCCAACTTTCGCGGGCGGCGGCATGGTCGCCGGCAACTTCCTGTGCCCAGCCTAACCAAAAGCGCAGTTCGCCATTGTAATAACCCAATGCTTGATCAGGCTTGGCTAATATTTCCTTTAGCTGAGCAATGACCGCTGCGGGGCGCGACTCCAAGATTGCCTGGTAAACTTGTGTTTCCAACGCGTTGGCGTAGTCGGCTCCCAGCCGGAGGGGAGCCAGAATCGCCGAAGCACGCGGAAGGTCGCCTTCCGCTTGTGCAATTCGCGCCTTTAACACAAGAGTGTCTATGTCGTCGGGTGTTATGTTGAGAATCTGTTCAAGCTTAGCCAGGGCTTCGGGGAAACGACGAAGGCAGATGTAGGAACGCGCGTGTTGCGAGAGCAGGTTAACGTTGCGGGGGTCGAGCTTCTCGGCTTCGTTGAAATAGGCGTCGCTCTTCTCCCAATTGCCTCGCCTCCGTTCGACATACGCCAGAGCCTGTGGGATACGACTGTTATTGGGCAGAAGGCGATGTGCTTGCTCAAGGTAATTCACTGCGGTGTCGTAGTTCTTAAGGCAGGCGTAGTAATAAAAGCCCTTGGCCAAAACTGCCTCGCCAAGATTGGGCTGCAGAGTAAGAGCCGTTTCGGCCGCCTCCCGCGCTTCTTCGCGGACGCCGACGGTTGGTTGAAGACTCTGTGTGAGGTAGCCACTCGCATCAACGTAAGACAGCAGCGCCCAGCCAAGTGCGAACTTCGGGTCCAGCCGCACTGCTTCTTTGAGGTATTTCTGCGCGCCAAGGGAGTTCGCCGGTGTGAATCCAGTCTTTAGCGTGTAAGCAAGGCCGCGCAGGTAGGCATCGTAGGCCTGGGGACTGTCGGTCGGTTTGGCGGCAATGACTTCCGCTTCTTTGCCGGTGAGTTTAGCTCGTAATTGGTCCGCGATGCTTTTGGCCACTTCGCTTTCGACCAAAAAGAGGTCGGTCAGCTTACGATCAAACGTATCCGACCAAAGGTGGGAATCACTGGCCGCCTTGATCAGCTGCACGTTCACCCGCACGGCGTCTGCGTTCTTCTGCACACTTCCTTCCAGAACGTGAGCAACGCCGAGTTGCCTTGCGATCTCGGGCAGGTTTTTCGGGGCGCTTTTATAGTTCTGTGTCGAAGTTCGCGAGATCACCTTTAGATCAGCGATCTTGGATAAGCGTGTCAGGATTTCGTCCTGTATTCCCTCAGCAAAATAAGCGTTCTCCTTATCGCTGCTTAGGTTTTCAAAAGGCAGTACCGCAATCGATCGTTCCATCGGGGCGAAGGACCGCGTGCGTTGGTACAACCAAGTCCCAAGTGCAACCGCTGCAATTGCCAACGTCAATGCCGCGCCCGCCAACACACCTGTCCGCCGCCGCGAGCGCGCTTCGGGCTTAAATCGTTCGTAGCACCGGTGAACAGCAGAAAGTAACTCGCGTGCGGTCTGCGGTCTGTCCTTCGGGTCAGGAGCCAGCATCGATTTCAACAGCGTAATAACCTGCCCTGGGAGGTGCAGGCTCCTGAGCTGTTCGAAGGGTAACTCACTGGTTTGTCTCGCGCGGATTTCTTCCATCGTGCGTCCGACAAAAGGCGTCCGGCCGCTAAGCAGATACCAAAGGGTAACGCCTAGTGAGTAGATGTCAGAACGCGTATCAATCCGCGATTGCCCAGCGCCAGCGAACTGTTCTGGACTAGCAAAAGCCGGCGTCCCAATGAAACCCGCCTGGGTTTGCTCGGCGCCAGGCTCCGTCTGAGTCCCCATTACTTTCGCTACCCCGTAATCAATTAGCTTTACCGTGACCGTGCCGCTCGCGTCGGATTGGAGCATGAGGTTGGATGGTTTGATGTCGCGATGCACCACACCGCACACTTCCGCGGCAGCCAATGCGAGCGTGGCTTGCTCAATTACTTGTAAGGCGAGGGCAAGCGGCATTGGCCCATCACGGCGCACACGGGCTTCCAGCGTTTCGCCCTTGACCAGTTCCATGGCATAGAAACATTCGCCGTCTTGCTCGCCGTAATAAGTCACCCGAGCAACATTTGGATGATGAATGTTCGCAGCCGCGCGCGCTTCGCGCAGAAAACGCGACCGCGCGCCTGGATTCTGCGCCACACTCCGATCGATCACCTTAAGGGCAACAGTCGAGTTCAACACCGTGTCGCGAGCGCGGTAAGTTATAGCCATCGCTCCCGCACCGAGCTCGACCGGAAAACCATCCGCACCTACCTCAACTTCGAAGTGCGCGTATCTCAATGGTCCGGGTGTTAGTCGACCCCGTGCCGCTGGTTTTTCCGCGTGTTCGCCGTCTGCCAAAAAGCCAAGACTAACGAGACAACGCAGGCATTCCCCGTTCGGACCGCATTGAGTCAGCGGCCGTCCGCATGTCGCGCAGGTTCCCGCAGTTCTAGCGTCCGCATTCGCAGTTCCGGGACCAGTGCCGTTGTCGTCTATATCCAAAATCAATTTATGCCATCAGTATCTGATAAAGATGGTGTAGCTCGGCATCGACATCTGCCGGATCAGAGACGGTGCTAGCCACTTCAGTTCTCAATGATTCACGGTAACGCTGGCGGAGACGTGAAAGCCAGGTGCGCAGAGTCGCGATTGGCACTCCGAGTCGGCCCGCAGCCTCCTCCTGATTCAGCGGCGTGACGCTTCCGCCCGCGACGAACGGTCTTAATTCTTCGAGCCACTCAGCTTTGCCTTCTGCCACAAATGCGTTTTGCAAATTTTGCCAGGCTCGCGAAACAATATTTGACGCCCAGATAAGATCGTAGCAACGGGCGTCACTGAGATGAGAGGTCGCCAACATCGCTGCCTCGGCCTCTGGCAGATGTTCCTCGATCGAGACGATCTGACGGCCGCCACCTCTCTTTAGTGCTCGGGCGCGGTCATACTCATTGTACAGGAAATTCTGCAGAGATCCCAACAGGAACGTGCGAAGGCGGCCCTTTTGCCGATCCGCGCGGGTCAACGTGTTTTGCTCAAGGAGATGGGCAAAAAAACCTTGGACGAGATCCTGTGCATCAGCAGATGAATAACCGCGGTGGCGAAGAAAACTGTAAAGCGGTGGCCAATAGGCTTCGCAAAATCCGGAGAGTGCCTCCCGAGCGGACTCCGCTGACTCCGTCTCCCGCGCACGCAACACCACGGTCCAATGCGTCGTTTGAAACGAAGCACCGCCCTCCTGTAGCGTTCCCGGAACACTCTACAGCACGCGGGACACCGGCCAGGTTCTTTTTTCCGTCGCCGTCGCTGTCTTTAATCAGTAGAGCCCGAGAATTTGGTCCTCGCCCTTCCCGTCGTGCAGCCCGGACAAAGAACTCTCAGATCCTCGCATGCTCACGCGGCTAAACGCGGGGCTGTCTGTCGGGCTATAGCCATTCGGTCCGCTGGTCCTACGTTGGCTCTGCTCTTGCGCGATGGCGCCTATGCTCAAGACTGCAAAGGCGACGGCTACGGCCGCTGCTACTTTCGCTTCGATTGATAACTTCATATCGCGAATCGCTCGTTAATGAGAACGATGGCGGCTCTTGCGATCATGCGTTTTTGAGGGAGGCCTTTAGAAGGAGTCCTCTCCATCCGCCGCCGAAATTGAATGAAGCCATGCTGTATACGAGAAACGGATCGTGCTTGCGGCCGGCCGTCCGAACGAGCGACCGCCAAGTGGAGCGCAGCCGTTCAACAGGTCTCATGCAGCGTTTTTTCATATTCTCTCAAATAGATGACCCAATTGGCTGGTGTCGGCACTCTTCGGATAATGGCAACCTGCGAAAACCCGAACAAAAGAGGCCCGCAGTCTCCGGGAAAGGCGGCCGGCACGGCGTACCCAATAATCGACGCAGCTTAATGACGCGTCCGACAAGAGTTCCGCGCGGATAACTTCCGGGCAGAGATCCAACAACTTACAAACGTTCAGGAATGAGTACGGCCAGGAAAAATCATTCGCGTTGATCCAACTGTAGGCATCGAGATAGATCTCCCGCTTGACGCCCGTGGTCGCGGCACGGAACCGGCGCAAATCGTAGGCTGCTTGTTTCAGCACACCGGCCGCCAGATCTTTCTCAGGCGTTGGCTTTGGCGGTTCGGGTGGAGGAGCAAAAAAATGTGTACTGCTCAGTTTGGCAGATTCCGCCTTTAAAAATGCCTCCAGCTGGTCGCGCGATAACCGCGACACCGGTTCTTCTCCCCGGTTTTCGCGCCCGCAACGGGTCGGAAACAACACAAATTGATTGGCGAAATCCCGTGTCCCACTAATGCGATCGTCTATTAGGAGGTTCATATCATTCTCGATTGTAATTGATTGCCGTCATCCTTTCTCAGGATTTTGAACCTCGACATTTCAAAAAAAATTGAATTTTTTTCCAATGCTGCGGCGCGAAGGACGGACGTGCCGCTTTGCGATCGAGGACGTACGGCCTGAGTTTACTCTGCAACCCACCGCCTCGACAGGGGGCAGACTTTACGCAACGAGTTAATTGTCACAGCCGATTTGTCGGCTGCTCATTGAGTCGGTGGCAAACGCTTCCTTGTTTACCACGTATGGCATCTTGGTTGGGTCGCCGCCGTAGTTGCGTTCGAGGACGTCGATCAATCCTTGGACGCAGCGCCCGGCCATGCCTTTGTCGGGATCGACTGAGAGACGCGTGATTTGCGCGCCACTGGCGAAGTGATGGAAGACACGGCAGCGGTCGGCGATTTTGGGATCGAGCAGCGGTGAATCGGGTGAGAGCGGTTCTTTCTCGAACACGTCGAGCGCCGCGCCGGCGATAGTTTTTTCTTTCAGTGCCTTAGCGAGCGCTTTTTCGTCCACGACCGGGCCGCGTGAACTATTTATTAAGTATGCGGTTGGTTTCATCAGCTTGAGGGTGCGCTCGTTGATGAGGTGGTAAGTCGGTTTGTCGGTCTCGCCTTCGCGCAACAGCGGCACGTGGATGGTCACGTAATCCGCGCCGCGCAATGCTTCCTCGAAATCGACGTATTTGATCCAGGTTTTCTCCTTCTGAATGCCGCGCGCGTGGCGCAGGTCCATCAATTCCTGAATGGCGGCGATGAACTTGTCGTTGTGATACGCCGGGTCGTAGCAAAGGATGTTCATGTCGAACCCCGAACATTTCTTGATCATCGCCAAGCCGATGCGGCCGGTGCCGATGACGGCGATAGTTTTGCCTGTGACCTCGTCGCCGAGGAACGGCAGGAACGGGTGCCACGAGGGCCACTTCTGTTCACGCACCAGACGCTCGCTCTGCCACATTTTGCGCGCCAGCATGCCCATCATGAAAAACGCGAACTCGGCGGTCGCTTCGGTGAGCACGTCGGCGGTGTTCGTGAATGGGATTTTGTATTTGTTGGCGTCGTCGCGGTTGATGTTGTCGAACCCGACGGCGATCTGCGCCACGACCTTAAGCGTCCCCTTCCCCGCTTCGAAAACTTCAGCGTCGATGGGATCGCGCAGCGTGGTGATCAATCCGTCGATGCCGCTACTCACCTTTTCGATGATCAATTTCTTTGGCGGCGCCTCGGGGCCTTGGTAAACCTCGAGCTCGTAACCGCGCTCACGCAGTCGGTTCTCAGCCGGGTCGCCGATGCGCGAGGTGGCAAACACACGGAATTTTTTCTTCTCGGTCATATCTGAAAGAATGGAAGCATGTGTTTAGCGCGGCGACAATGCGCCAAGGGCGCTATGTCAATGCAAGCCTGGAGCATCGCCCCAGGAATTCAATCGCATCACAAACAAGCGCTGAAAGCGCGATTCAGTTCAACACTTCTCAATCCCAGACGTAGCGTTCATCGAACTCAACGCCGTGCCTCCGTAGCAACTCGCGGTGTTCTTCCTGAAATGTGCGAGTGCGATGATGTTCTTGTTGCGCGTCGACGTACTGCAGCACTGCATCGAGCTGGCTCGGGCTCACCGAGAAGGCGCCATAACCGCGCTGGCAGAAAAATCCGCGATAGCGAGCGTCAAGCGCTTCGATCCATTTCGAGGTACCTTCTTAATCTTTTCGATGAGCTGAGCCTGGGAAACAGTTCGCGGCAGCCTCGTGATAATATGAACGTGATCAGCAATGCCGCCTACGTGCACCAAATCGGCACCGAGATCGCGGCAGAGCATCGCCAGATAAGCGTGTATGCGCGGCCGCACCTCGACATCGAGCCAAGGCTCGCGATTCTTCGTGCTAAAAATGATATGAAGGATGACTTTGCTAAGCGATTGAGGCATGGCGCGAATGATGATCGAACTGGTGTCGCAAGTGAATCGCGCTTTTAGCGCTGCCGTTTTGACTTCCTCGAATCCTGGGGCGTTGCCCCAGGCTGCAGGCGAATCGCGCCGATGGCGCTGAGCCCTACAGGTTCTTTTTCACCAAGGCGCGGATGCGAAAACCCTCGTCCCTCAAAATTTCCGAATCTCTTCGACTTGGATCTGCGCGAACCCGGCGCGCGCAGTTTCCTTTCCTCTGATTGTAACAATCTTCGCGGCGTAATCAGCAAGCTCGGCGTTCACGTGGGCGTCCTTACCCGTCAACAAATAAACTTTTCCGTTCTCACCTTTTATCCCAACCGGCAACCCGCTTCTGATGCAGTCCCTCGCGCACGAAGCGTGTTCCGGACCACTCGCGTTGTAGGCGACGTAACAGGTGAGATCGAGCACTTCGCCCTTCACTACGATTTCTCGGCCCTGGATAAGCCGATGCGGGTCGCGCTGCCACAATTTCATCGAACCGGCGGTTATGCTCGCTGAAATAATTATCGCTGCTGCAAGCTTCAGTATTTGCTTCGAGTCCCGGCGGAATAGAATCGGCCGATTCTGCATAATTTTCTCGGCGAGATCGCCGGGAGGCTCAACTTCACGAAGTTTCGATCGGATCACGTGGTAACAACTGGCCTGTTCACGCAACCATTCTGCAAGTTCTGGATCGCGTCGGGCCTGCGCGAGGGCTTCTTGAAATCGCGGATCGGCGTCATCAATTCGCCCGCGATAAAACAACAACTTTTCTTTGGCTTCGCTCGTGTTCATTTACTAGACGGCAGTGCGGGACTTGGTTTCACTTAAGAGCTGAAAAAGCTTAATCTTCGCGCGCGCAATTCGGGACTGCACCGTCCCGAGTGGGATTGCCAACACGTTACCGATCTGCTTGTAAGACAAATCTTCGAGGTAGTACAGCACGAGCGGGGCACGATAACATTCGTCAATCTGGCCAAGAAAATTTAACAATGTTCGTGCGTCTATTCGGTTGACGACGTCGGCATACACATGCGGAAGATTTTGTGCGCCTTCATTGATTGGTTCATACACAACGCGTTTCCGATGACGGCAGATTTTTAGAAACTCCCGATGCAATGTTGTGAAAAGCCAGCCTTTGACGTTCGCGGGATTCCTAAGCTGGTGTCTTTTGTTCGCCCAGATGTAAAAGGTCTCCTGAGTAAGGTCAGTGGCATCGACCTCGCTTCCGGTAAGACTGAAGCCGAATCGGTAAAGATCGCGGTAATAAAGTTTTACTAAATTTTCAAATTCCGGGTCCGCGGACATGTCGCCGTTATCCCAAAATAGGAGTCCTCAGACGGGCGTTTGTTCCCGCAGCTAAAGAAAAATTCTTAACGCTGACGTCGACCGGTCCGTGACCATGTCCCGAATTCTTTTCGTCGGCGGGAACAATGATGATTCTCGTGCATCTCATCAGTGACGAGCCTGAACCTAAAGTGAATCTATGCAATCCATAGACTTAAAGTCCCGTGACGGGGAAAAACGTACCGCCCTAATTCAATCGCCCCCGCCCCTGAAAGTGAGCACGATTTTGAAAGCGGCAGTTCGGCATCCGTTTAAGATATTCAACGCCCGTCACAAAAAGGGAGGTTCCATGCACAAGAAAAATGATCAATGCACTCAACGAAACCTACAAATCTCATCCGCAATCACAAACGCTTACCCGGCCCTACTGGGTGCTAGGATAATACTAGCGTGCGCGGCGTTGTTGGCTGCACAAGTGAAAGCGCAAGAATCGACGCAGAGCGCACCCGCAAGTGATCCACGACGCGATATGATCAAAGCGCTCGGGGCGTTGAGCCCTCACCCTTCTTTGGGTGAGGAGGCGCGCGTCTTCGATCGCCTCGTTGGCACCTGGGATTGCGACTATAGCTTCCACCTCGATGATGGCAGCGTTCGACATTCAAAGGGCGAGTTGTTGCTCGGCTGGATCCTGGAAGGTCGCGCGGTGCAGGACATCTTTGTTACCTACCCGAAAGATGGCGAGAAGGAGCGCCGGATGGGCACGACGCTTCGGTTCTTCGATACTGCTCTCAAACAGTGGCGCATCGTCTTCGTAGGTCCGCAGTTCAACTACCTCGTCACTGTTCAGGGAGGATCGGAAGGCCGCGATCGTATTGTTCTTCGTGGTGTCGATATCGACGGCGCGCCGATACGTTGGTCTTTCAATGACATCAAGCCCGATTCGTTCGTCTGGCGGGGAGAGAAAAGTCATGACCATGGAAAAACCTGGAAGCTCGAAGAGGAACACAATATGAAACGACGCTCCGGAACTGGAGGCCAGCAATGAGAACCAGCATGAAAAGTTCAGGATCACTTCGGTGGATTGTGATGAGAAGGATTGCGACGATTCTATTGTTCGTCCCAGCGGTGCTAGTAATGGCGACGGCGCAACAGCAAAGCCGTCGACAGGCTAAGGAGTAAACGACGCTTCTTCGGGCGTCGCAAACAACGAATCAATCAGGACGCAATATGAATAGAACTCATCGATACCTAATACTCGCTGCCGTATTAGGATTGGCGTTGATTGGAGCGGCCATCACATCGGCTGCGGAAAAATCCAATAGTGTTCTGGCATTTGAGCAATTGGCATCGCTCGTCGGGGAATGGAAGGGAGTGCAGGGAAACACCGAAATCAAATTAACCTACACGCTGACTGCAAACGGTAGCGCGCTGATGGAAGAATCTCAGCCCGCGGGAGAAGGAACGATGATTACCATGTTCACCGTGGATGGAGATCATCTTATTGCAACGCACTACTGTATCGCAGGAAACCAGCCACAGATGGTCACAACACCGATCACAGAACCGTTGCCAAAGAGTTTGGCGTTTTCGCTTTCGCACGTAACCGGAATGAAGACGCCGGGCGATTGGCATAACACGGGGTTGACGGTCACGCTCGAGGACACACAGCATCTTACCCAAGTGTGGACTTATGAGTACAACGGCAAGAAGGGCACTAACACGTTTCGCTTCACGCGAGCGCGGTAGAGCGAAAGACGTTATCCAAAATCTACCTACTAAGTTGAAGAATAACCTCTTCAACCGTCGGCGAGAACTCATGTCTAATTAAAACACTTTGCTCTGTGCTCCTGATTCCTCTTCGATAAATTCACTCGTCGTCCGAAGCGAGTCACGTCAATGAAACAAGCGTTCTTGCTGTTCGCAGCGTTCATCTTTACTGCGACGGCTCTTCGTCTCGCTAACGTGAAAGCAAACGACCTCGCTAAGGCGAAGCCGGGAACGGTCTTCCGCGATTGCGCCGATTGTCCCGAGATGGTCGTAATTCCGGCGGGTTCATTCACTATGGGTTCGCCAGGGTCGGAGAAAGCTTGGGCGGCGGAGCACGGTGCTTCGCCTCAATCAGTTTCCGATGAAGCGCCCCAACATCGCGTTGTCCTGCGATCCTTCGCGCTGGGCAAATACGATGTTACGCGGGCCGAATACGCCGTTTTTGTCAGAGAAACGGGCTATCCACCCGGCGACGGATGCGGCAAAGACAGTTTCAAGTGGGATAAGCAGCCGAATTTGAATTGGCAAAATCCCGGCTTCAGTCAGACCGATCGCGATCCGGCGGTGTGCGTCAGCTGGCAGGATGCGCGGGCCTACATCTTGTGGTTGAACAGCAAGTTGCGTGGACGCGTTTCGAAATCAGGTGACGGACCGTATCGGCTGCCCAGCGAAGCAGAGTGGGAATACGCGGCGCGCGCTGGAACAACAACTAAGTTCTACTGGGGCGATGACGACGCTGCCGCTCCTGTCCACGCCTGGTTCAATGCCAACTCCGGCTGCGAGAAAGTGGAAGGTCTTTTTTGCGACCATGGCCAGACACACCCGGTGGGCGCGAAGCCGCCGAACGCATTCGGCCTTTACGACATGGCAGGGAACGTTTGGCAGTGGACCGAGGACTGCTACGACAACAACTACGCCGGGACTCCCGCAGATGGGCGCGCGAACGAGACCCCCTCGAGTGATGTCCACGCGAACGACAGCCAGGGCAAGTGCCTCCGCGTGGATCGCGGCGGCTCCTGGATGTTTCCGGCGCGGCTTTTGCGCTCCGCTACGCGTGAGCGGAATCCCGCCGATTATCGCGACGCGATCATGGGCTTTCGCGTGGCAAGGACGCTGCCGTGAAGCCTGCGTTTATGTGCAAATTTTTGATCGAATGAAAGGAACACGAATCTTTTTGGTGTTGGCATTTATCAGTGCCGCTGTGATCACCTTCATTGCCGTGCGACTACCCGCTGACGTCGATAGCCGCGCGAGTAAAAGCCCTTCGGAGGAAGCCGATCGCATTGCAATTGAGCGGCTGCATCAGCAGGATGTCGAAGCAACTCTGTCTGACAAAGCTGATGAGTTAGCCAGGTTGTGGGATAACGAAGCTGTTCGGATCCAACCTGGGCGCCCGGCGGAGATCGGCAAAGCAGAGATTTACGCAAATGATAAGCGGTGGGAGTCCAAAGCGGACAGAGCGAAGACACTTTGCTACAAGTCCGAAATCAAGGATGTGCAAATCGCCGGCGGCTGGGCGTTTGAATGGGGCTATTTGTCTTACAAAGACTCCAGCAATCCGAAGCCGATGCGAGGTAAAGTGCTGAGAGTGATGAAGCGACAGCCGGACGGCTCGTGGAAATTCGCGCGCGTGATTGTGTTCAATGAAAACAAGGAATCTGCTGCTCCAATGTCGGATCCATGCCAATGAAAATACCGATCTTAACTCTTTGCTTATCGTCGTTCGTCACCGTTGCTGTCAGCGCTACGGGCGAGCGCCCAAATAGCGCCCCACGCGTCGTTGATCTTAAATCGACTGACGGGACAATCCTAAAGGCCAGCTACTTCGCTGCCGCGAAGCCCGGTCCCGGTGTGTTGTTGTTTCATCAGACCAACCGCAGGCGGGAATCGTGGGAGGATATCGCGCGTCAGCTTGTTGCCGCTGGAATTAATGTGTTAACGGTCGATACCGATCCGAAAACAAGAAAGCAGTGGTGGCCAGGCGGCCTTGACGCTGCGTTTGAATACTTGATCTCTCAGCCCGGGGTGAAGCGCGATGTCATAGGCATCGGAGGAGCAGGGGTAATCGGCGTTGAAAATTCCGTCGAAACGGCACGCCGACATTCCGATCAGGTAAAATCGCTGGTGCTACTTTCTGGAGAAACGTCGCGCGACGGGTTGCAATTCTTGCAACAAGCATCGCAGTTACCCGAGTTGTTCGTTTTCTCTGACGACGACGAATACCCTCCAATCCAACAGGCGATGGGGTTGCTCTACGTCACAGCCTCCAGCCCGAGCAGGAAGCTCGTTCATTACTCAGCTTCGAAAGATGCGCCTTGGAAATGGTACGAACCTTTCGACATCGGAAAGGTTCCCGCAACGGGCGGTCATGGGACCGATTTGTTCAAAGGTCATCCCGAACTTCCCGGCATTATCGTGGATTGGTTCGTGACCACGCTGATCAAGACACCGGGTCACGCGCTGGCGGACACTCTCGCCTCTGCATCGACAATTAACGAAATCCAAACGCCCGGTGGCGTTGCCAAAGTCACGCAGCAGCTGATTGAAGCTCAAAAAAAAGATCCGCAGGCGCAGTTGTTCCCGGAAATCACCGCCAGCACCATCGGCCAAGGTTTTCTGCGCGCAGGCGACACAAAATCGGCGATCGACGTTTTGAAGCTGGTCCTTCTCGCTTATCCCGATTCGGCTGATGCAAACGAGAACTTAGCTGAGGCGTACTTGAAGGACGGCCAAAAAGATCTGGCACGGCAACACGCCGAAAAAGCATTGGCCATTCTTGATGCTCATACCGTACCGGCGTCATCATGGACCGATACCGAAGAGTACCGAGGCGAGATTCGCCGCAGTGCGCAGAAAACACTCAAGAAGTTAAATGAGAAGCAAGGCTAGCCTTCGTCGCTCTTCACTTTTCGCGCTCTGCTACAAATTCTTCTTCGCCCAGGGGCCGACGCGATCGAGTGCTTTCTCGATGTTCTCGATCGAGTTGGCGACACTGAAACGCAAATAGCCTTCCCCGAAGTCGCCGAATGCGGTGCCGGAGAGCGCAGCGACGCCGGCGTCATCGAGCAGCCCGTCGGCTAGTTTCTTCGATAACCAGCCAGTCTGCGTGATGTTCGGGAAAACGTAGAACGCGCCATGAGGCAAGCGGCAGGAGAAACCTTTGATTTTGTTGAGACCAGCGACCATCACGTCGCGACGTTTCTGAAACTCGGCACGCATCGCGTCCACCGCCGCTTGCGACCCGCGGAGCGCTTCGATGCCGGCGACCTGCGTGAAGCTGGCGGTGCACGACGCCGAGTTGGTCATGAGGCGGGCGATGTGCGTCGCCAGCTCGGCGCGCATCACGCCGTAGCCCATACGCCAGCCGGTCATGGCGTAAGTCTTGGAAAAGCCGCCGAGCAGGATCGTGCGCTCCTTCATGCCGTCCACCGACATGATGGAATGATGTTCGCCGTCGAAAATGAGGCGGCTGTAGATCTCGTCGCTCAACACCATGATGTTGCGATCGCCGATCGCGCGCGCGATGCCGTCGATGTCCTTCTTCTCCAGCACGCCGCCGGTCGGGTTTTGTGGCGAATTCAGGATGATCAGTTTCGTGCGATCGTTGATCAATCCGGCGAGCTCATCGACGTCGAGCCGGAAATCCAGCTCCTCGCGCAACCGGATCGGCACCGCCTTCGCGCCGACGTAGTTGATCATCGATTCGTAAATCGGGAATCCCGGATTCGGGTAGATGACCTCATCGCCTTCTTCCACGAGTGCAAGGATGCTGAAAAATATGATGGGCTTGCCGCCGGGGACGACGACCACTTCGTCGGGCGTAACGCTTACTTGGCGCGTTTCGCTCACGTGTTGCGCGATGACTTCGCGCAGCTCCATCAAACCAGCCGACGGCCCATAATGGGTGAAGCCTTTGTGCAGGGCGTCACATCCCGCGTCGATGATGTTGCGCGGCGTATCAAAATCCGGTTCGCCGATTTCGAGATGGATAATGTCGCGGCCCTTTGCCTCCAGCGCTTTCGCTTTGACCAACACTTCGAAGGCGGTCTCGGTGCCGAGACGCGCCATGCGCTTTGCGAGGCGAAGTTCATGGCCCTTAGTCATAAGAGTGAAATCAGCATTATCAAAGCAGTGGCGCAACTTGTCTTTTATCAAGTTCGCGATCGCGGGGCGCATCGCTCTCGAGAATTTGCAGCTGACACAGGCGTCTCTACAGTTCAGTACTTTGAAGCGCGGTTTGCCTTTCATCATTCTCGTTGGTGTTGTTGTGCTTATTGCTGCGCTCGGGGTGCACATCGACTGGACCTGGAAACGAAAACTCTCGCCGCGCGGTGGGCGTTATTTTTTCCATCGCGTCGAACTCGCAGTGCCGTCATTCCATCAGTCGGAAGAAAAATGGCGCGATGATCCGCTTGGCGGAGTCGCAGACAACGGCACTCTAGGCGGCGAAGGCTGCGCAGTGGCCGCCGCGGCGATGGTATTCAAATTTTATGGTATCGATGTCGATCCGCAGCAGTTAAACTGGTTTCTGACATCCGTTGGCGGATACACGGATCGCGGCTGGCTTTACTGGGATCGCGCGGCTTGGTTCGCGCCCAATCATGTCCGGCATGTCTACGAAGACCTGGCTTCGTATGATCTCATCGATTCGAATCTCGCCCGTGGAAACCCCGTCATCGTGCGAGTGCGACTGCGAGGCGGCGTCACGCATTTTGTCGTCATTGCTGGCAAAGACGGGTTCGATTACCTTATTGCTGATCCCGGCGCTGGCTCTGCGAGAGGTCTCTACCCGCTGCGCGAGCTCGGCAGCGATATCGAGGCACTGCGATTCTACGAGCCGATCGCCGCCGCGAATTCGCAACTCTCCGCGAAGCGGGAAACATCAAACTAAGACTTCCCTGATCCTTTCGAATGTAGCTCGCCAACGCTGACACACACGAAAACGACCGCGAATTATGGGTGTCATGTTACAAGCATTTTATTGGGATTGTCCCAAAGCGGAAAATTGCGATCACCAATGGTGGGTGTTTATCAAATCTAAATTGCCGGCAATCGCGCAGGCCGGTTTCACGGCCTTGTGGCTTCCGCCGGCAAACAAGGCCGCCAGCTGGAAATCGATGGGGTACGACCCTTACGATTATTATGACCTCGGCGAGTTCGATCAGAAAGGCGGCGTCCCCACGTGGTTCGGTTCCAAAGCTGAATTATTCGATCTTATCCAGTCTGCTCACACGGCGGGATTACAAGTGTATGCGGACCTCGTGTTCAATCATAACAGCGGCGCGGATGGTCAGGAACTAAATCCAACCGACGGCCAGTTGCGGTGGACGAAATTCGCGCCGACAAGCGGCAAGTTTCCTCGCGACTGGAAATGTTTTCATCCGAGCCAATACGAGACTTGGGACGGAGCGACTTTCGGTGACATGCCGGATCTCTGTCATCGCGCTCCCCTCGTTTACACCGAGCTCATCAACTACGCTCGCTGGCTTCTGGAAGAAATCGGTTTCGACGGATTCCGCTACGACATGGTGAAAGGTTATGGCGGTTGGATGGTCCGGTCGATTCAAGAACTGCGCGCACTGCGCGGCGGCACCAGCTTCAAGCCGTATGCAGTGGGCGAATGTTGGGACAGCGAACGCACAATCGATGATTGGCTCGATGAAACCAATGCATGGTCAGACAATCCGGTGGGCGCATTCGATTTTCCGCTACGCTGGCGCTTGCGCGATTTGTGCGACAGTTACGGTTTCATTCTTCGCAATCTCGCCGAGCACGGAGTCTTAATGTGGGACCGACCGGCGCAGGCTGTCACCTTCGTCGAGAACCACGATGTTGTGCGCGACAGTCCTATCATTAACGACAAGCTGCTCGCGTACGCATTCATCCTTACGCATGACGGTTATCCATGTGTTTTCTGGCAGGATTACTTTAACTGGGACCTCGCGCAGCCAGATAATCAAACCGGCATTGACGCGCTCATCAAAGTTCACGAACAAAATGCCGGCGGTCCAGCGCAAGTGCTCTTCGTCGATGACGACCTTTATATCATGCAACGTTCAGGCCTCGCTCATCAAAGCGGACTGATTTTTGTTTTGAACAACCGCGGCACCTGGAATGGCGCGTGGGTCCAAACGCCGTGGAACAGCAGGCGGCTTGTCCCGGCCGCCTGGCGCGGACGCGACGACTCCGGCGTGCCGCAGGAAAAATGGACTAACGACTCCGGCTGGGCCGATCTTTGGGCACCACCGCGAGGCTATGCAGTGTACGTGCCTGCATAACGCTCCGCGAATGACTAACGCCGCCATGCATACATGGAAGTATGCGGCGTATGCGCTAAATTACACCGGTGTTCGGGAATGCATTTCGCGACCGAATTTTGGTTAACCCGGCTTTGCTTTCAGCGCGCGCTCGGGCTCATTTACCTAATCGCGTTTCTCACTGCGGCTAATCAATTCATCCCGCTGCTGGGTGAGCGCGGGTTACAACCGGTGCGGCGCTTGTTGCGTCACGTACGTTTTCGCCACGCGCCGAGTTTGTTCTGGATCAATTGTTCAGATCGCTTCATCACGGCGACGATCTGGTGCGGCATCGCGTTCTCAGTCTTCGCCATCAGCGGCTTGTCGGAGTCGTTTGGACTCGCCGTATCGATGAGCACGTGGGCGTTGCTCTGGATCATTTATCTCTCGCTCGTCAACGTCGGCCAGACGTTCTACGGCTTCGGGTGGGAAACGATGCTCGCCGAGACCGGTTTTCTCGCGATTTTTCTCGGTTCATCTGACACGCGCCCGCCGACGGCGGTAATGTGGTTAATCGTGTGGGTGCTTTTCCGCACCATGTTCGGCGCGGGCATGATCAAGATGCGCGCCGACCCGTGCTGGCGCGATCTGACCTGTCTTTTTTACCACTACGAGACTCAGCCACTGCCCAATCCGCTGAGCTGGTATCTCCATCATTCACCGCGTTGGATGCACAAAACTGGTGTGCTCTTCACTCATTTTGCCCAACTTGTGGTGCCGTGGTTCTACTTCGCGCCCGCGCCGATCTGTTACTGGGCAGGCGCACTAACGATCCTCTTTCAAATTACCCTCATCCTGAGCGGGAATCTTTCGTGGCTGAATTATATCACCATCATGCTTTGTATCCCCTGCTTCGATGATCGCTTGCTCGCGCGGTTGATCTCGATCCCGCATTCGGTGCCGGAAAAAATGACCTTGCCACACGAGATCGCAGTGATCGGCTTGGTCGCCCTTGTGCTCTATCTGAGTATCCGCCCGGCACGCAATTTGTTTTCGCGCCGGCAACTCATGAATGCGAGCTTCGAGCCGTTGCATCTGGTCAACACCTACGGCGCGTTCGGCGCCGTCACGCGCCAGCGACTTGAAGTCGTGATCAAGGGAACGGACGCCGAATTTCCCGATGCTTCTCCTGAATGGCGCGAGTACGAGTTCAAAGGAAAACCAGGCGACGTGCAGCGTCGTCCCTGCATCGTCTCGCCGTATCATTGGAGGCTCGACTGGCAAATGTGGTTTGCCGCGATGTCGCCGCCGGAGTTTCACCCTTGGATTTTTATACTGGTACAAAAACTCCTTGAAGGTGAAAAAAGAATTCTTTCGCTGCTTGCGCACAACCCATTCCCAAACGCGCCGCCAAAATACATCCGCGCCGATTGGTATCAGTATCGCTTTACCAAGCCAGGTGAGCACGCCTGGTGGACGCGAACGTTCGTCGCCGAATACTTTCCACCGATGACCCTGCACCGCGCGCCAGACGAGGGGCATCGACCTTCACTTTAAGCGCGCCTAAAACTTTCGGCCGCTGTTTGCCGTTGCTTGGAGCGCGCCGCGCTGGTTTAGCTGGCCAGATTGTGATCGTCCGCCATCATCTAGACGCTTCACGCGGCCATTCGCGGGTTTCTTCCAGCGATTCGCCGGTTTCCAAGAGACTTTTGAGACTGGCTAAAATGTGCGGCCATCCGCTCGACACCGCTTCGATGAACTTCGAGCCTTCTTTCTCGATTTCGTGAATGACGGTGAGCTTGACCGAGTTGCCTTCCTTTTCCAGTTCGTAAGTCATGCGCGAATAACCTTCGGCTTTCAATTCAGGTCTGAATTCATTGCGCCACTTGAGAACGAGCCGGCGATTCGGTTCGATTTCAACGACTTCGCCGCTGTCAGCAACGCGTTCGTCAGGCATCAAAATCTTCCACGACGCGCCCGGTTTCCACTCGGATTCCTGCGTTGTGTTGCACCAAAACCGGCGCGTGAATTCCGGTTCGATGAGCGCCTTCCACAATTTCTCAGGCGTCGTGCGAATGTAGGTTACGTAAATGAATTGATCTTTCTTCATAGAATTACTTTCTCTTGGTTTTCTGTTTGGTTTTGGTTTGTTCGAGACCTTTTTTCAAATCGCTCAACGCCTG
>WNGK01005236.1_pt1 | contig 19455 bp, 14 predicted proteins | sample 5400601 | NCBI WGS metagenome assembly WNGK01 (sample SAMN13153376, study PRJNA577476) | soil metagenome | isolation source: 60 cm soil or saprolite under Garry oak tree replicate 1 | place: USA:California | collected 2016-06-15
TAGGCGGTACTTAAACGTCTTTCTGATTTTCAACATATTGCTTTATGACCGCCAGTGGTGCCCCGCCAACCGTGGATACGAAATAGCTATTCCTCCAAAGTGTGGGTAGCCGTGATTTCAATGTGCGAAACTCTTGCCGCAATGTGTGCGATGAAACTCCCTTGAGATTCTTGACCAATCTGTGGATGCCGAACTGCGGGTCCACTTCGACGAGCACCTGCACGTGGTCGGGGCTGATTTCCAAGGCGATGATTTCAGCCCGATATTTTTCAGCGGTCTGTCTCATCACCTGTTCACAGCGTTTTGCAATCGGACCAACAAGCACACTGCGCCGATACTTGGGCGTACACACGCAAGGATATTTGCTGGAATACACCACATTATTGTTCGATTTGTACCCTTCTCGTGCCATGCTTGAACCGGAATCTATCTAATACAAGCGAAATCGGTTTTGCTTCGCAAAATCTTAGCGCCCTATCGACAAGCGCGCCGGCGCCCAGCGGTCCGCGTTGATCCGATTGTTTCACGCCGGGGCGCTTGCGATAGGGGGATTTGGATGAAGCCGCTGGCGTTTGCGGCGGATGCGGAGGGCTATAAATATATAGTATGGGTTTTCAATGGCCGTTTCGCCATTTCATCGCCTAAACCACGCCAAGATGCCAGTTTTCCTTGAAGCCAAGAGTTCAGCACGGTCCGAATATTATCATCCATTGTCGACCGCGGAGAAGAAATGTTGATCCGCGCAAAAAGCAGCCCTACGAACACGCGGTAGCGTCCGCCGCGCCAGCGGCTTCGTCCAAATACGCCTTATATCCCCAGCCCTGAAGGGCGGGGGCTTTACGGCGCCTTTTCGGTAATTCATTTACGCCCGGCAGTGGCCGAACCTGGGCCACCATCCGGCCGTACGCTTCGGCATGAAATCGTGGCAGTTGTTCCGCCTGCTCGGACGTCACCGGGTGTCCCGTCTCTCTCAGTAGCGCATTTACCAGAAGCCCGCCACTCATCCCGATGCGCCGGTGGATGCGCCACACGGCAAGCTCGATGCCGGAGCGCTCCAGGGCTTCGCGCCATGCCAGCACGTGCTGGTAAACGCTGTCCACCAGCGTGCCGTCCAGATCGAAAAGGAATGCCGGCGGGTTGCTCGAGGCTTCCATCTTACGGCCACTCCCGCGATGCGAAGGCTATGGCTGCACGTGGCAGGTCAATTCAAGCGAGTTGAAAAACGGTTACCGGTCCAGGGACTAAGTCGGGACCGTCCGCGTGGCACGGAAGTGAACATCGAAACTTTCGCGCGGAATTCATGCGAGCCTGGGCGGAGGAAACTACGCTCAGCTGCCTCGGACAATCAGGACCTTCCGGCTATTCAGATCGTAAAAAGCCCAGATATCAATCATTGTGACCAGAATGAGCAGTTCCTCGCAATACAAACAACTCTGTATATTTTGGGAATCATCGGTCGCCTTGCATGGCTGGATCGAAGAGCGCAAGGTTCCAGATTCTCGCAGTCGACGCTGTCCACGCCTTAAGACGGTGCCTCAAGTCTGCCTCCGACCAACACCGCAGATGCGCGTCTGATTCCTTCGTGGCCCGTGCCCGGACTATAATCGCTGAGAACAATCGCTTTCCCTTGCGATAAACTCTAGCGACTCTGAGACTTACCCTACCGATGGCACTGCTTTGGCTCCGCTTCGCGCTGGCTTGCTACTTACTGGGACTGGTGTACGCCTTCGTCGCGCTCACCCGCACCAGCGATCTGTTCAGCCGCATCGCACTGCATGCGGCCAGTCTGGGGATGGTGTTTCATTTCGTGTCTCTGGTTGAGGTTTTCCTTTCCGATCATGTTGTCTGGGCCTCGGTGCACAATGGCGAATCGCTGTTAGGGTTCGCTTCGATGACGTTCTTCATGATCGTCTATGCGATTTATAAAACAATTTCACCCGGTGTGGTGGTCTTTCCGATTGTCTTTTTTCTCACCTTCGTCGCGGCTACGGGACAGCAGCCCTTCGTCTTCACCTCCGCCGTCCCGCAGAAAGGATGGCTGATCGCGCACATTGCCCTCATTTTCACTGGATATTCCGCGCTCGTGCTAAGCTTCGGGGCCAGCCTGCTCTATCTCCTGCAGGAGAGAAGACTCAAGGCCAAGAAACCGAGCAGCTTGTTTGGGTACTTGCCTGCGCTCGAAGTCATTGATCAGATCGGCTATCGCTCGCTGCTGCTCGGCTTTCCATTCATGACGCTCGGTCTGCTCACCGGATCCGTACTCGCGGTCTCTACCTACGGCAGCGTGAATTTTCTCGATCCCAAGATCTTGCTTTCGGTGCTGATGTGGGCGGTTTACATGGTGATGGTCTTCACCCGCTGGAACTCGGGATGGCGTGGCCGCCGCGCCGCTTTTCTCGCCACGTTCGCCTTCGTGGCCGCGATCGTCGCATGGGCCGCCAATTATTTCAGTGTTATGCACAGGTTTGCCGCCTCATGAGATTCCAGCTTATCGGCGTGAATCACAACAGCGCACCGGTCGAGATGCGCGAACGCCTGGCTATTCCTGAATCGCTTCTGCCCGATGCGTGCCGCGACCTCACGGCGCATCCCGGAATCGAAGAGGGCATGGTGATCTCCACCTGCAACCGCGTGGAGCTCGTGACTCACACCACAAATGGTGCTGCCGACCTGCGCGGTTTTCTGCGTGAACACTTTCAGGTAAAGGCGGACGAACTGGATCCCCATCTCTACGAGTACCGCGAGAAAGATGCTGTCCGGCACGTCTTCCGCGTGGCCTCGAGCCTGGATTCGATGGTCGTAGGCGAAGCGCAGATTCTTGGGCAGGTTAAGGAGGCCTATGCCACCGCCCGTGCCGTCGGCGCGGTGCGCGCTCAACTAGAACAGTTATTTACGCGCGCCTTCGCCGTGGCCAAGCGCGTGCGCACGGAGACTGCCGTGGGATCGTCCTCGGTCTCCATTGCATCGGTGGCAGTCGAGCTGGCCAAAAAGATTTTCGGGACGCTGAACGGCAAGACCGTTTTCATTGTGGGCGCGGGCAAGATGAGCGAACTGGCGGCGCGCCACCTGATGGCGCATGGCTGTGCCGCGATTTTCGTCTCCAATCGTACTTACGACCGCGCCGTTGGCTTGGCGCACAGATTCAACGGCGAAGCCATCAAGTTCGACGACCTCTACGACACGTGCGACCGCGCCGACATCGTCATCACCTCGACCGGATCGCCGCACGCCATTTTTCGCCGCGAACACGGTGAGCAGTTCCTCGCCCGCCGCAAAAACCGCCCCATGTTCTTTATCGATATCGCCGTGCCCCGCGATGTCGCACCCGAGATGGGCAAGCTCGACGGCATCTTCATCTACGACATCGATGACCTACAGCAGGCCGTCTCCTCGCACGTCGCCGACCGAAGAAGGGAAGCCGAGCGTGCCGAAGCCATCATCACCAGCGAGGTGGCAAACTTCGAAGCGCGCCTGCATACCCTCGATGTAGTACCGACCATCGTCTCGCTGCAAGATCATCTCGAAACCATCCGCCAAGCCGAAATTGACCGCGTACGCGGCCGGCTGGGCCCGCTGTCGCCCGAGCAGGAGATTGCGGTCGAGGCCCTGACCCGCGGCATCATCAGCAAAGTCATGCACACGCCGATCACCACGCTAAAGACTGCCGCTCGCGAGGCCGAAGCCACGACAGTGATTGAGGTAGTGCGGAGACTCTTCAATCTGCGAGAGAAAGAGAAAGAATCGGAAGCGGCGGATCGGAACCAGCGCGACGAAGTGAAGTCGCGCCCCAGAAGAGGTGGCATTTGACTGTCCGTAAACCTGGACGGGCAATCGCCGCTAAGCTCGACGCGGCAACGGCGGGAAGCCACCTTTTCATTGAGAGGCCGCTTCCGCCGAAGTCTCGAAACCGCTCAACATGACAGAACCCCGCAACGTCGGTGTAACTCCATTCACCCTTCGCATCGGTTCCCGCGGCTCACAACTCGCGCTTTGGCAGGCTAACCACATCGCGGCGTTGCTGCGCACGCGGGGCCACGAGGGCGAAATAGAAATCATCCCCACTACTGGCGACAAAATCACCGATATACCCCTGGCCCAGGTCGGTACCAAGGGCGGACTTGGCAAAGGAATTTTTACCAAGGAGATTGAAGACGCCCTGGCCGCCGGGCGTGTCGATCTCGCCGTGCATTCGTTGAAAGATTTGCCCACCGAGCTTCCCGCAGGATTCGAAATCGCTGCCCTCACCACAAGGGAAGACCCGCGCGACGCCTTCTGCTCGCGACTTTATTCCACCATTGAAGATCTGCCCCAGGGCGCGCGCGTAGGCACATCGAGCCTGCGGCGCCAGGCGCAGCTCAAGGCCATCCGTCCCGATCTGGAGATCCATCCCCTGCGTGGTAACGTCGACACCCGCTTGCGCAAACTGGAACAGGGAGAGTACGCCGCCATCCTCCTGGCCTTAGCTGGGCTGAAGCGTCTAGGCAAGATGGAACTGGTGCAGCAAATCATCCCTGCCGAGATCATGTGTCCGGCAGCGGGCCAAGGCGCCCTGGCCATTGAAATTCGCCGCGGCGACGATGCCACGCGCCAGCAGGTAGCCTTCCTCGATGATGCTAACGCCCGCGCTACAACCACCTGCGAACGCGCCCTGCTCGAGAGCATGGGGGGAGGCTGCCAGGTTCCAATCGGCGCATTTGCCCAGGTGCGGGAGGTCAACGGCACGATCAAGCTCCATCTCGAGTCCATCGTCGCACATCCCGACGGCAGCAAACTATTACGCGAATCAAGAGAGGGAAACGATCCCGAGAAACTGGGCGCCGAAGTCGGACACGCTCTGCTGCGCCGCGGCGGCGACGCCATTCTCGAACAAGTCTATGGCAAAGGCTTCGCGCTGCCTTCCCAGCCATGAGCGCAAATCCACTTCTCCGCCTTCTGGGAGGCCCGAGAAGCGCCAACCGTCTTCGTCTCTGGATCAACCTGTGGCCTCCGTTTCTGGGTGTGGGAATTCGGATCCCGCGTATCGCTTCGGACATGAAATCCATCGACGTCGAAATGAAGCTCCGTTTCTGGAACGCAAATTACGTCGGCACGCACTTTGGAGGTTCACTGTTTGCCATGACCGACGCTTTCTATATGCTCATGCTGATGCATCACCTGGGACGCGATTACACTGTCTGGGACAAGGCCGCGACCATCCGCTACAAGAAGCCGGGCCGGGGACCGGTCCGTGCGGAATTTCGTTTGAGCGACGCACAGGTCGAGGAGGTTCGCCAGAAGTTGAAGACGCTCGAGAAGTGTGAGCCTGTCTTCGTGGTCGAGGTGAAAGATGAATCCGGTGTGGTGATCGCGGAGGTTGAAAGACTTCTCCACGTGCGCAAGCGTGCTGAGGGGCGAGAACAGCTGCGCAGCGGCGGAGGAACGCAGCCCATGGTCCTTCGGCGGAGCCAAGGATAGACTGCAGCCGTCGGAGGACGAGCAGGCATTAAGCAAGGCCGAGGGAATAGAGGACAAGGCCGTGTACATTCCAGAACATTTTCGTGCCCGAAATGACGCCGACGCCCTTCGATTCATGCAGGCCAACCCCTTTGCCATCCTCATTTCAAACAGCGATCGAGAACCTACCGCCTCCCACGTTCCTATCAGCGTGCATGCGGCGGAAGATCAGCTCATCCTGCGCGGCCACGTTGCCAAAGCCAATCCTCATTGGCGTTGTCTCGAGCAGCAGCCCGTATACGGAACTGCGCGGGTATTTTCAGCACCAGACGCTCTCGCGGGCGTGCTCGCCGAACTGATCGCGATGTTCGAGCCGGCATACGCCAAGCAGTGGGCTAATCTCAGTGACAGTTACCGCCAACGCATGCTGGGCCACATCGTCGGATTCGAGATCACCGCTACGAAGATCGAAGCCAAATTCAAGCTGAGCCAGAACCGTAGCCGTGGCGAGCAAGAGAATGTGATCTCGTCCCTGGACAAGGCCGAGGACACGGTGGTCTCCGGTGTAGCGCGACTCATGCGAGAACAAGGCCTGGGATCATCCACGAAGAAGGAAGTCGAATGAACCGGCGCCTACTTTCTGGGGTACGAGTGCTCGTCGGTCGAGCGCGACATCAGGCGAGCGGGCTGTCGGCCGAATTGCGCAAACAGGGCGCGCACGTAATCGAGATTCCATTTATCGAAATTCGCCAGCCGCGATCTTTCAAGCCGTTAGACAAGGCGCTCAAAAGTCTAGGGGAGTACGATTGGCTTATCCTCACCAGCGTCAACGGCGTTGAAGCGATGTGGGAGCGACTCGGTAAGCTGAAAGGCGGCCGCGCAGGGCTTGGGGAAGGGCACGACTTCCGTCGTGCCCAAAGCAGAAAGCAGAATACGCCTTTACCCGCTGAGACTTCACGGTCAAAACGCTTGCGGGTCGCCGCCATCGGTCCGGCCACAAAACGGGCTATCGAACAACGCGGCATCAAGGTTGAAGTCGTTCCGCGGGAGTATGTCGCCGAGTCTGTGGTCCGCAGCCTGCGACGGCGTGTCAAAGGGAAGCGCGTGCTGCTGATTCGTGCCAAGATTGCCCGCGATGTGATTCCGCGCGAATTGCGCCAAGCTGGAGCGCATGTCGATGTAGTCGAAGCCTACGAGACCGTCGTGCCTCGATCTTCACGCTCCCGGCTGCGCGGTGCGCTTAAAAATTCGAGGCGGCCTAATGTAATTACGTTTACGAGCTCTTCGACAGTTCGTAACTTTGTGGCGCTGCTCGGAGGAAGCTCACTCCAGCCAACCGTCCATAATCAACGGTCTCGCGGGTGGGGGAGCCCGCACCACACATGGATCGATGGCGTCCAATTCGCTTCTATTGGGCCGATCACTTCAGCAACGCTGCATGAGCTCGGCTTCCCCGTGCATATCGAAGCGAAGCAGTACACCATCCCGGGACTGGTCGATGCCCTTGTCAAAAGCGTTGGGTGTTCATCAGCACATGGCAAACCGTGATCTACCGTAGAGATGTGATCGTTACCGCTTCTCACTAGAAGACCGAAAGAGTCCATCCCGATACGTTGTGCACTTCCGAAACTAACAAGCTAGGTCTCTACCATGCCAAGGTTTCCGGCGGCATTAGCCGAAAGCGTCATCGTAGCCGGGTGCAGCACGTGTCCCGAATCGGTGGTGAGCGTGAAGCCGTTCGGGGAAACAGATGCCACGCTGACCGACACGTTTATCCTTCCCACAGGTCGAATTGATAGCAGCTCCCTTCCAGTCCGCACCTGCTTAATCAGAGCCTTCTTCCGATCTTGAAGACAGCCCTTCCAATCGGGGTGGACCTTGGAGCAGCCGTATGAGAAGATTTCGTATGCTCGAGGGCGCAGTCGGTCTCTAATGTCATTGTGGGTTTCCAGCCAATGTGCCTTTCGTTGCTGGCTGATTGCCCGGTTCGTCGCAATCCGAACCATCTCGCTCACGCTGCTTGTTGGCCCCCTACTTGCACAGCAGGCGGAACCCGCAGATATTCCGGGTCAGCAGACCGGGATGAGCACCGGCGTGGCGCACGCTCCAGTCAAGGATGCGTTGTCGCGTCCTATTACGGCCGGCGGCTTTCTCGATAACGCACCCGTTATCTTCTCTGATATCACCCACGCGGCTGGCCTGGATAAGTTTCACCATAAGGCCGGCACTCCGGAGAAGACCACGATTCTAGAGACGCCGGGATCCGGGGTCGCCCTGCTCGACTACGACAACGATGGATGGCTCGACATTTATCTTTTGAATGGTTCTACCTTTCCCGCACTCAAGGGCAAAGAAGCTCCCCCGCGGGCGATGCTGTTCCACAACAATCACGATGGTACTTTCACCGACGTGACGGATAAGGCCGGAGTGGCCAATGAGCGTTGGGGCTTTGGGGTTGCGGTCGGCGATTACGATAACGATGGCTGGCCCGATATCTACGTTTCCAATTTCGGCAAGAACCGCCTCTACCATAACAATCATGACGGTACTTTCACCGACGTCGCTGAAAAGGCTGGAGTCGCGCTGGGCGGATGGTCGGCGGGCGCAACCTGGGGCGATTACGACCGCGATGGCTTTCTTGATCTTTTTGTTCCCGGCTACGCGAGATTCGATCCCGACAATCCGCCAATCGCCGGCAAAGGTGGCCTGCCGCCCGGGTTCTGTCAGTTTCGCGGGGTAGCGGTGATGTGCGGCCCGCGCGGATTGCCGGGCGAGAGCGACCATTTGTTTCACAACAACGGCAATGGAACCTTTACCGACGTTAGTGTGAAGGCCGGTGTCTCCGACCCCAGGGGTTACTACGGCCTGGCGTCGGTCTTTGTTGACGTGGACGACGACGGTTGGCTTGATCTGCTGGTGGCCAACGATTCCGTGCCGAAGTATCTTTACCGCAATAAGAATGACGGGACATTTGAAGACGTCAGCTATCTCTCAGGGTTCGCTTTGAATGACGAGGGGCGCGAACAAGCTGCCATGGGGATTGCGGTCGGCGACTACAACCGCGACGCCAAGGTTGACTTTTGCATCACGAATTTCTCCGACGACTACAACACGCTCTATCGCAACGACGGAGGCGCCAGCTTCACAGACGTAAGCTTTGCTGCCGGCATCGCCAACGCTACCACTCCGTTCCTCGGCTGGGGCACAGGCTTTCTCGATTATGACAACGACGGATTCCTCGACCTGTTCTTTGCCAATGGGCACGTCTATCCCGGAGTGGACAAGCAGGACTGGGGCACAACCTGGGCGCAACGCCCGTTGTTGTTTCGGAACCTGAACGGGTCGAAGTTCGAGCCGGTGGCTCCGGCTACGGGCAGCGGTCTGGCGGTCGTCGTTTCCGCACGGGGAGCCGCTTTCGGCGATCTGTTCAATGACGGCCACATTGACGTGGTGCTCAACGTGATGGATTCGACCCCTGTGCTTTTGCGCAACCGGGTCAATAATTCGAATCACTGGTTGACTCTAAAGTTGCTCGGCGGCCCCAAGAGCCCCCGCGATGCGATTGGAGCAAAGGTATTTATCACGACCGGGTCAATCCGGCAGCGCGCGGATGTTTTCAGCGGCGGTAGCTATGCTTCCAGCTCCGACCTGCGGCTGCACTTCGGGTTGGGCCCGGCCGCAAAGGTCGATAAGGCGGAGATCCTGTGGCCGGACGGAACCAAGGAAGAAATTAAGGTCCTGCCGATCGACCTCATCGTAACCATCGTGGAAGGCAAAGGAATTGTGACGCCGTGAAGCGGGAACGGGCAAAGGAGAAGCGACCTATTCGCCTGACACTGCTGCTCTGCTTCTGGTTTACTTCAGTCCCGCTGCTCACGGCACAAAAAACTGCGCCGGTATTGTCAGCGCCCAGTCCTGTTGAGGCCTTTGTCGACGCCACGCAACGACTCGGCGTCAATTTTCAATATCGGGCATCCCATACTTCCAGGAAGTACCTTCTTGAAACCATGGGAGCTGGAGTCGCATTGTTCGATTATGACAATGACGGACGCCTGGACATTTATCTGGTAAACGGCGCCCCCCTCAGCGACCCCACTCCGAGAGGCACAGTGCCGCAGAAGACCGATTCTCAATACTGGAACCGCTTGTACCATCAAAAAGCAGACGGCACATTCGAGGACCTGACCGAAAAGGCGGGCCTCGAGGGAGCAGGTTACGGAATGGGCGTCGCCGTTGGCGACTACGACAATGACGGCTTCGAAGATCTTTACGTAACCGCATATGGCGGTAACAAGCTCTACCACAATAACGGCAATGGCACATTCACCGATGTGACCCAGAAGGCGGGCGTGGCAGGAGGCGGCTGGTCTACCAGCGCGGCTTGGGTCGATCTGGACCGGGACGGATTCCTTGATCTGGTTGTCCTACGCTATCTGGATTGGGATTTCGATGATGTCTGGTGCGGCGAGCACAAGGAGGGCTACCGAGCATATTGTCATCCCGATTTCTTCAAGCCCGTTTCCCCGCTCGTCTACCATAATAATGGGGATGGAACCTTCACCGAGGTCACACAAAAGGTGGGCCTCGGCAAACCAGGGAAAGGACTTGGTGTGGCGATTGGCGACTATGATCGCGATGGCCATATCGATCTTTTTGTCGCCAACGATTCCATGGTCGAGTTCCTCTATCGCAACAAAGGGGATGGCACTTTTGAAGATGTTGGTCTCGACTCCGAAGTCGCGGTCGATATAGACGGGCGTACCTATGCCGGCATGGGTGTGGATTTCGCCGATTACAATAACGACGGTTGGCCTGACCTTGTGGTAACTGACCTGGCGAATCAGCGCTATGCCCTCTACCAGAACAACGGAACCCGCTCCTTCACCTATGCCAGCAACACCAGCGGAATTGGCCAGATGACAATGGCTCACTCAGGCTGGGGAGTCCGCTTCCTCGATTACGATAACGACGGATGGAAGGATCTTCTCATTGCTCAAGGCCACGATCTGGATACCATCGAGTTGAACTACCCCAATCTGCGCTACCGCGAACCCATGCTACTGGCACGCAATACCGGGCACGGGTTCATCGATGTTTCCGCGCAGTCCGGGAACGTCTTCCATCAAGCCTGGGTTGCGCGCGGCTTAGCCGTCGGGGATATTGATAACGATGGCCGGCTCGACGCGGTTGTAACCACCAACGACGGCGCGGTTCACGTTTTCCACAACGAATCGGTAACGCAGAACCATTGGATTCTTCTCCATTTGGTTGGGCACAAGAGCAACCGGGACGCGATTGGCGCAGAAGTCACTGTTTTGACGGCATCCGGCCCACAATACGCGACCGTTTCGACGGCGGGCAGTTATCTTTCTGCCAGCGACAAACGGGTACATTTCGGACTGGGGCAGCAAGCCGTTGTGCAGAGAATCGAGATTCGCTGGCCGAGCGGGATCAGGCAAACGCTTAGAGACATCCCTGCTGATCAAATTCTTCAGATCGATGAGCCCGCCACTCCCTCTACATCACAGAAGCCATGAAGGGCCTTGCCAATCCCGGGTTTTGGCTGCCATGGGTGGCACTCTTGTCTCTTTGTGGATTTCGAGCGTCGGCGCAATCGAGCAGTGCCTTTGATCGTGGCCTGGCGGAATTCCGCGCGGGAAACTATTCCTCGGCTGCCTCGCTGTTTGCTGGCGCTGAGAACGCCTCTCCTGGTGCCACGGATGCGCTTCTTTACCAGGCAAAATCGTTGGTACACCTTCAGGATTTTGCCGGAGCAGAGCGCGCGCTACATAGTTACATTGCGTCGCATCGTGATTCTTCCGACGCGCTCTATATGCTGGGTTTCGTTCTGAACCGCGAGAACCGGCCGTCGGAATCGCTTGCGTTTTATACGCGGGCTGCGGCCATCACGCGTCCCACAGCCGATGATCTGAAGATCGTCGGCCTGGATTACGTCCAGCTAGATGACGATGCCGATGCCATCAAGTGGCTGGAAAAGGCGGTCCAGTTCGACGCCGGGAACGTCGATGCCTGGTATTACTTGGGCCGTGCGTACTACACCAAGTCCCGCTTGATCGAAGCACGAAAAGCGTTCCAGACGGTGCTCAATCTGGATCCGCACGACGCACGGGCGGAGAACAATCTGGGATTGATCTTTGAATCCGACGCTCAACCCGAGGCGGCCATCGATGCTTATCGCAAAGCGATCGCGTGGCAAGAGCAGAGCCTCCATCCAAGCGAGCAACCCTACGTGAATCTCGGGAACATGTTGATCGGACAGGACCGCCCCAAAGAGGCCGTCGCACCCTTGGAAAAAGCTGTCAGGCTGGCCCCAAGCAATGGTTTCTGCCGCCTCAAACTTGGCGTCGCCTATCTGCGAGCGCGGCAACTGGAGGAAGCACAGCGTGAGCTGGAGAACGCCACGCAGCTTGAACCGGACAACGCCCAGGCTCACTACCAGCTAGGTAAACTGTATAAGGAGATTCACGCTCTGGATCGCGCCAAGGCCGAGTTTGATCGCACCGCCGAACTCCAGAGTCATGCCGCGAGTGCGAAGTCCGACTTGTCGAATCATTAGGTCAAGACAGTTTCCTACTGCGGACTCTGCGAGGGAGGTGGCGGTACGGATCTATCGGGGTGCTCCGCCTGATAGTCTTCCAGCGACTTCTGCGCTTTGTGTGCTTCTTGATCTTTGAGCTCCTGATACTTGGCCATCGCAGTACGAGCTTCTTCTGTGCGATGCAGGCGCCGGTAGGCCGTTCCCAGCTGATACCAGGCCTGCTCGGCGACTTGCGGATCAGTATCGGTCTTGACCGCGCGTTCTAAGTGACTCGCGGCGGCGGCGGCATTACCTAGCAGCATCTCTGCCCGGCCCAGGTTGTAATCCAGATGCACAAGACCCGGCTTCTCTTGGGCGGCCGCTTCGATCAGTTCTTTTCCTTTGGCGCCATCGCCCTTTTCCACCTCAATCGCGCCCAGCTTATACCTCGCCAGAACGTTTTGCGGATCGATCTCCAACTCGCGCTGGAAGGCCTGTTCGGCTTCCGGTATTTTGTTCGCGTTGCGGTATTCCGATCCCAGTTCTTCATGCAGTCCCGGCTGCGTGGGCGCAAGCTTGATGGCGGCTTCATACTCTGCGATTGCGTCCACATGCCGATCGGCTTCCGCGTTGGCTTGCGCCAGCACGCGATGCACTCGCCAGGAATGCGGATCGATCTTGAACATCTTCGCGTAGCTCGCGTTGGAAACCAGCAGATGAGCCCGGCCGCGATGATACAGAATGTCCGGATCGTCGGGGCTGAGTTGCGCGGCCCTGTCGAGAGCCAGCGCCGCCTCTTCGGAACGCTCCTGTGCCAGGCGCACAACGCCCAACCACATCCACGCGGCGGCGTCTTTGGGATACACATCGGTCTCTTTCTTGACCGCGGCCGCAGCAACCTCGAGGCGGTTCAGCCGGAACTCGGCGATGCCAAGAAACAGGTTCGCCCCATGCAGCCGGGGCTTGAGCACCAGCGCTTTTTGAAAACTGCCAATGGATTCTTCGAATTTGCCTTGCTCTTCGCGGACCAGCCCCAGATTGAAATACGCTTCAGCAAAGCTAGGCGACTGCTTGACGATCGCCGCAAAACCCGCCGCCGCGTCTTCGATCTTGCCTTCGCGCATCGCCTGCGTCGCCTGATTGAATGCCACAGCGGTGTCCGGGCCTTGCGCGTGGATGAAGGTCGAGGCGATAAGAGCGCTGATCAAAACCAGGTACTGACGGGCGTACTGCATCCCGCGACAACCGAGTCGGGACGTTGTGCGTTCAACCAGGCGAAAACGATGGGCAGTAGTGACCAACACCACTAAATTTTATACCTCAGCAAAGTTGAGCCGAACAAAAAGAAGCCCCTGTCGAGACTCATGACAGGGGGATTTCTGATTTGCTCTGCGGGTTGTGAGTTTCAGAACTCGTAGCGCAAAGTGGCCTGGATCGCCCTCGTCCCGTTTATGACACTATGCCCGCTTCCTCCAGGAACCCCGAAGAACTGGTCAGCCGGCCCGCCATCGATGCTACCGAAGATGTGACGGTTAAATGCGTTTGGAATGTCCAGCTTGAATACGATTGAACTGGACTCTCGAATCTGAGTGCGTTTGATAATGGCGAAGTCTTCGTTGAGATAACTGGGACTTCGCAGCCAGCCCTCGACAGCCGGCAGGTTGCCGAAGACGTAGCCCGCTCCGGGCACCGACCCGACAACCTTGCTTGGATCCAACAGCGCCGCGCAATTGAGGATCGGCGAATTTGCCATTGAAGAAAACGAGAATGTGCCATCGGAATTCTCAGTGCAGCCGCTTTGGAATCCAACCGAATTCGGGCCCTGCGTGTTAAACGAGCCGTCGATGGCGGCTGTCCATTGGGCGGGATGGGGCAAGAATAGCGATTGCCCAGGGCGCAAGCTGTAACGCCAGTTGCCCCCGTAAATGTTTGGGGGAGAGGTGGCACCCGCGCTAATGGTGGTTGGCGACCCTGATTGATACCGTTGTACGCCGCCAATTTGCCAGCCACCCAATATCTTGCTGGCCACTCCGTGGTTCAAATATCTCTTCCCTGGTCCCGCCGGAAGCTCATACAAATAGCTGAGTACGAAGGTTTGTGGAATGTCCTGGTAACTGACCGCTTTTTCCGCTCTGAGATTGTACGGATTCTGGGCGCCAAAGACGTTGGAAGCGAAAGCGGAAAACGGAACGGCGTAGTTGCTGTCCGAATCCGTCAGGGTCTTCGAGAAGGTGTAGGCGGCGAGCAGATTCAAACCGTTACGGAAACGCCGCTCCACCTTAGCCTCCAGCGCATTGTAGGTTGACTGACCGACATTTTCGAGGCAGCAGTTTGTCCCGATGCTGCCGAACTGCGGAAAAGGCCGCAACAACTGTCCGACAGTATCCCTGCCGCTGGAACCCCATCCGGATATGAACCAGGAAGGCACTGTTACGCCCAACTGGGAGAGAATTGCGGGTCCATTGAGGCCATCCGACCCGTCAACCAAATACCCCAGTCCGGCGCCCAGTGAGTTGTACTTGGGATTGATCGTGTTGATCTGCGCCAGGTTCGAGTGCAATCGCGTCGCGTGCTGGCCCACGTAGCCGAGGGTAAAGATTAAGTCTTGGGCAATCTGCTGCTGCACTTCAAAAGTCCAGTTCTGAATCATCCCAGGCCGGTTGTAAGACGGCAGCACCGTATTGCCGGAATCGGAGAAGTTCACCAGAGTGGGGTCGGTATTGTTGCTAGGAGCGGTGTAAGTCGGAAACCCGACATCCCACGACTGAACGGGCGTGAAGTTGTCGGAGGAGTTGAAAGTCGGATTGACGGTTGTTCCGCTGGCTAACTGTGAACCAAAGTCAGAATAGCTCAGGGGTGCGTAGTAGATGCTGTAACCGCCGCGAAGCACAGTCTTCGGCATAAAGTTATAGGCAAATCCTATGCGCGGGCCGAAGTCCTTGAGGTATGTAGTCGTACCCGTGGCGTTCTTGCCGTAGATCAAGGCGCCGGGGAAACCCGGCGTTGCCGGATTGGAAGCTTTAAGGTCAAGCACGGACATCGCACTGGTCGCCTCGTGCCGTGGAGTATCGACATCCCAGCGCAAACCGAGGTTAACCGTCAGGTTGCTGCGTAACTTAACGTCATCCTGCGCGTAGAGGGCATAGTAACGCTGATTCCAGCGTGGGAAGTGGGAACTGATCTGCAGGCCCTCCTGGTTCGGCAGGCCAAGCAGAAAGCTGGCGACTGGGCTGCCTGTCAAGTTCGCGTCGTTGGTCTGGAACGCGGTCTCAAAGTTCGCGAAAGTGTAAGCGGGCGATGTAGCGGGATTCAGCACAGAAAACTGCAGCCCTCGGATTTCGCCGCCAAAGCGCACAGAGTGACGGCCGTGCACCCACGAAATGCTGTCCGCCAGCACCACGCTGCTCGGAATGTTCTGGTTGTAGTTGTTGCTGCCCAACCCTGCATAGCCGATACCGTAAGGACCGCCATTGAAGCCAATCGGCGGGAACGTCGGGCCAAACGCGTTGTTGATGCCAAGCACCTTTGGCCAATCGTTGCCGTTGACGCCCTGGGCGGTGCTGGAATTCCACAGCCGGTTGAAGCCCACGACTAGGTGGTTTAAGACAGTAGGGCTGGCGATGAAGTCCCAGCCGAAGCGGAGAAGGTGGCTGAAATTGGAATTAAAAAAATTGCCATCCAGGGGTGGAGGCAGGGCGGGCGTCCCATTCAGGACTTCCTGATCGCGGCTGCTATAGGAGAAAAACAGCTTGTTCTTGTCGCTCAAGTTTTCGTCGATCCGGAAGCTCATTGTGGTGTCGCGTGTGGGTATATTACCCGCGAAGAAATAGTTGAGATTCCCTTGAGCGTTGCCGCTCAGATTTCCATGCGGCAAGTAGGTCAGGACTTTCTGAGCCACAGGACTGATATTGGTGATTTTGTTGCCCGGGAAGGGAAAGCGGCAGGGCACGCCGCCGACCGTGGTTGTGGTCGAAGGATCAAATATTTGTCCCAGCAGAACTGGTTGCCCAGTGCAGGGATTGGTCTGCCCCGTAGGTGGGCCCAAGAGGGCGGAAAAGTCCCCGCCGCGTTCCGCATCCGTGGGCACAGTCGTGATGTTCCTTGTTCCTCGATTATTGCGATATTGCTCCCAGGAGAAAAAGAAGAAAGTCTTATCGTGGCCGTTGTAAACATGAGGAACGTGGATCGGGCCACCTAGAGAGCCGCCAAAATCATTCTGATGGTCGGGACGCTTCTCCGCAAGCGGCTGCACGTTCTGGGGCTGACCTATCGACAAGTAGTAGGCGTTGTTCCTGGCAATCACTTTGTTCGTGAAATCGTCGGCCCAGGGAAATGCGTCCAGGGCCTGGTTGCGGAACAGGTCAAAAGCGGCCCCGTGATAGCGATTGGTTCCTGATTTCGTGGTAAAGCTCTCGACGCCGCCGGAAGTCCGGCCGAACTGAGCAGTAGGAGTGGAGGTTGTAACCTTGAACTCGTTGATGGCTTCCACCGACGGAGCGATCTGGTCAAAAGCTGAAACCGTGTCCATCCGCTGGATGCTGACTCCGTCGAGGAGAACTTCCGTACCGAAATTCTGGCCTCCGGACAGCTTCGATTCGAAAATACCGTTATTTGAACCGCCCGTTCCCGGCCCCGTCGTGCCCGGGGTCAAGAACACAAAAGTTTCAGGGGATCGCAAGAAGCTCTGGCCGGTGGCAGCCAACGCCAACGGCAATTCCTCAATCTGCCTTTTATCGACCACCGTGCCCACGTCGGAGCTCTCGGTCTGCAACGTAGGTGCATCGGCGAGGACGGTCACTTCCTCCTTCACGTCGCCGGGTTGCAGCGTGATGTTGAGAGCCGCAACCGTATTGATCTGAACCGGCACACCTTTTTGCAACGAGACCTTGAAGCCCGGGGCTTCAACCGTGACGTCGTATCGGCCGATGGCAATGTCGGAGATGCGGTAAAGACCCTCCGCCGTAGAAGCCGTCTTGTAGGTGCTGCCGGTGTCGGCGCCTTTGACCGTTACCGTTGCTCCGCTAACCGCCGCACCGGTGCTGTCCAGGATTGAGCCTGCGATCGTACCGCGGTCTGATTGCGCTGCTGCAGTGCCAAGCATCAGCAGGCACAGCATTCCAGCCCCTAGCCCCATCAGCCAATCCTGCTTCATATCGATGCCCCTTGGAATCTTCAAACACATCGTTGGCTTCCGAAAACCGTACCGCTCGGTTCCCTAGTCGCGTCTGCGTCCAGAGGAAGTAAAAACAAACTAATAGAAAACAACTAGGGAGCGATGTCAACTATACTTTCGTACAGCCTCAGGGTCGCTTTCGCGAAAAGCTTCAAGAATGGGCGCTCGCCGCCGCACCCGTTCCAGATTGCGTGATGATTCAAACGATCACTCGAGCGCGATGATCCCTCGATGCAGTGCAGCTGTGGCCGCCTCGGTACGATCCTTCACGCTGAGCTTCTCCAGCACGTGGCTCACGTGCAGCTTCACCGTCACTTCTGCGATGTTCAGTGCACTTGCGATCTCTTTGTTTCCCAGGCCTTTGGCCACCATCCGCAGCACTTCCACTTCGCGGCTGCTCAACGTGCGATGGGAGCGGCGCTCGGCGAGATGCGCAGCCACAATTGGATCCAGATATTGTCGCCCTTGATGGACCTCACGCACAGCGCGCAGCAGTTCTTCGCGTAGGATGCTCTTCACGATGTATCCGCGAGCCCCGGCCTGCATCGCACGATAGATCTCCTCCTCGCCCGAGTGGGTGGAGAGCATGAGGACGCATGCGTCCGGGAATTCGTGAAGGATGGCGACGGTGCAGTCGGTGCCGCTCATTCCCGGCAGGCGAAGATCCATCATCACCAGGCTGGGATGGTGTTTGCGGTAGGCCTCAAGTGCGGCCTCGCCGTTACCGGCTTCGGCCACTACCTGCATGTCCGGCTCGACGTTCAAAGACGCAGACAGACCCATCCGGACCATGAAGTGATCGTCAACCACCAGAATACGAATTGGTTTTGAGTTCTTCATCGATCACATGGCTTGAGTGCACTGCAACTTCTACGGCAAGGCGCGTGCCGCGTCCGCGCTCGCTCTCGACCTTCAACTGGCTGCCCATCGACAGCGCGCGCTCGCGCATATCGAGGAGTCCGAAATGCCCAGTGGGCAACGCCTGGTTTGCCATAAATCCCTCCCCATCATCCGTCACAGTCAGGCATACGGAAGTAGGTGCATAGTGCAATTCGATGGAGACCTGCTGTGCGCGCCCGTGCTTCACAGCATTGGCCACGGCTTCCTGCGCGATGCGCAGCAGGTTCATCTCTACCGGCCCGGGGAGGCGCACGGGGCTGCCTTCGATCTTGACTTCCACCTTCGCCTGCCCGCGTGGGACAAGGGGCTCGACAACATGGGTTAGTGCCGAGATCAGATCCCCATCTTCGAGGAGTTGGCAACGCAGATCCCACACCGAACGGCGCGCTTCAATCATGCTATGGCGGCTCATGCTGCGCGCCGTTTCGAGCGCATGCTGGGCAACCACCGGCGCCTGCCGGAAGCAATCGACGGCCAGATCCAGTTGCATGGTGATGCCGGCCAGTTCCTGCTCCAGCGTGTCGTGAAGCTCGCGAGCAATCCGATTACGCTCTTCGAGCACGGCGCTGCTTCTTAACTTCTGGCGGATGACGGCCATCTGTTCTTTCAGGCGTCGCCCGAGCACGACCACCCACGTCATCACAGCCAAAAGAATGCCCCCCGTGATGGCCAACAACCAGATTGTGTGACGAAGATTCCACCACGAGGGAGTTGTAAACACCACTACATCCTGGGGTAGGCGCAGCAGCATACGAAATGACTGCGGAAGTCGCCATAATCCCCCGCTGCGAACCAAACAAATACCGGTGAGCCGCACTTCGCTATCCAGCGGGATGGAGAGGAGGCCATCCCATGAAACTTCCGGCGGCAGGGTCGCATCGAAAAACACGTCGCCGCGTTGCAGCAGAACGCGAAGGCCATCTGGCTGCGCCTGCCGATTCAGTAAAATCGCATCGATGGTGACTAGGGCGCCGTCGAAGCCCTCCCATGGCGCCTCAAGGTTCAGCATCACCGGTTCGGGCGCCTGCTTGTGTCTTAAACGATGAAAGACGGCGTCCTCCAACATGGGCGCCGATTCGCCCATCGCGGGGAAACCCAGCACGTCGACCAGATCGCCGATCTCGAGAGGCGCGGCCTGCTGGGTGAGCACGCGAAGTCCTTTGCCCTGGCTCTCGAGGAAAATCGCATTGGCATGCTGCTGGTATGCGACGATGCCGCGCACTCGCACCCGGTGCCGAGAGACCTCTCCCGCCGAAAATCGCAACAACTCGGACAATGGAACTTCTGTAACCGAGGCTTCCACTTTAATGAAGCTCAAACGGGGAACGTAAAACAGGATTCCTGTGAGTTGCCGATTCGCGTTGTACAGACTGCCGCACACGCCCTCGATCAGAACTTCGCTGTCCACCCA
>WNGK01013454.1_pt1 | contig 19451 bp, 12 predicted proteins | sample 5400601 | NCBI WGS metagenome assembly WNGK01 (sample SAMN13153376, study PRJNA577476) | soil metagenome | isolation source: 60 cm soil or saprolite under Garry oak tree replicate 1 | place: USA:California | collected 2016-06-15
CGTGCACTTCGTCATGCTTGGCCTGGGCCTGTGGTTTTTCGGCGCCGAGGGCTCGCGCACGCCGGCATTCACCAATGCTTCATTTCAGGTCGGCGAGGTCAACGTCAGCGGCCAAAGCTTGCTGGTGCTGCTTTTCTCGCTGCTGCTCATCGGCGCGCTGTACCTCTTCTTCGACCGCACCCTCTATGGCAAAGCGCTGCGAGCGACGGCGCTCAACCGGGTTGGCGCGCGTCTGGTCGGCGTCAGCCCGAATCTCGCGGGAAGTCTCACCTTCACGCTCGCGGCACTGCTCGGGGCATTCTCAGGTGTGCTGATCGGGCCGATCACCACGATCTACTACGACTCCGGCTTCCTGGTGAGCCTCAAGGGTTTCGTCGGTGCGATCATCGGCGGGCTGGCGAGCTACCCGCTCGCGGCCGCCGGGTCTCTTCTCGTCGGGTTGCTGGAGTCGTTTTCGTCGTTCTGGGCGAGCGCCTTCAAGGAAGTGATCGTCTTCACGCTGATCATTCCGGTGCTCCTGTGGCGATCGCTCACCACGCATCATCATGAGGATGAGCAAGAGTAGCCCGGCGCTGCGAGGTGCTGCGCTGTGCGCGGTCGTCGCTACGTTCATTGCCGCGCCGCTGTTCGCGCCGCCGTTCTGGATTACGTTGCTGAACTACATCGGGCTCTACAGCATCGTCGCGCTGGGGCTCGTGCTGCTCACCGGAGTCGCCGGCCAGACCTCGTTTGGGCAGGCCGCGTTCGTAGGCATCGGCGCCTACGTGACGGCGTATCTGTCGACGCGCTTCGAGACCTTATCGTGGCTGCCATGGCTCAACCTCGTCTTCGGGCTCGCTCTGACGGCGCTGATCGCGCTCGCCTTGGGCTTCATCACCTTGCGCATGCGCGGCCACTATCTGCCGCTGGCGACGATCGCCTGGGGCATCAGCCTTTATTTCCTGTTCGGCAACCTGGAGTTCCTCGGCGGCCACACCGGAATGACCGGAATCCCTGCGCTGTCGGTGGCGGGGCTCGAGCTTCGCAACGAGCGCTACTTCTGCTATCTGATCTGGGCCATCGCGGTCGCGGTGTTGTGGACGACGCGTAACCTCCTCGATTCGCGGCCCGGGCGCGCCATCCGCGCACTCAAGGGCGGACTCGACATGGCCGAGGCCTTCGGCGTCAACACCGGACGGCTCAAGATCGTGGCGTTCATCTACGCCGCGCTGCTGGCGTGCGTTTCCGGCTGGCTGTACGCCCACCTGCAGCGGTTCGTGAATCCGACCCCGTTCGGCCTGAATCAGGGAATCGAGTACCTGTTCATGGCGGTGGTCGGCGGCGCCGGCAGCGTATGGGGGGCGGTCGTCGGGGCGACGCTGGTCACGCTGCTCAAGACCCAGCTCCAGGACTGGCTGCCGACGCTTCTCGGCCGCAGCGGCAACTTCGAGGTCATTGTGTTCGGCATCCTGATCGTTCTGCTGCTTCAGCGAACGCGCGACGGCGTGTGGCCATGGCTCGCCCGAGTGTTGCCGGCTCGCACTGCGCCGCCGCTCCGGTCAGTCGCGGAACCTCTTTCGGCGCATGCCGGGACGCCGCCCGGGCGGCCTCTGCTCGTGGTCGAGGGCGCGCGAAAGGAGTTCGGCGGCCTGGTCGCGGTCGACGATCTTTCGTTCGAGATCCGCAGTGGCGAGATTCTCGGATTGATCGGCCCCAACGGCGCGGGCAAGACCACGATGTTCAACCTGATCGGCGGCGCGCTGCCGTTGACGCGCGGGACGATCGCGTTCGCTGGCGAGCATATCGCCGGGCGGGAGCCATACGTCATCGCTCGTCTGGGCATTGCCCGCACTTTCCAGCACGTGCGGCTGCTTCCTGCGATGTCGGTGCTCGACAACGTCGCCTTTGGCGCGTACCTGCGCGGCAGCGCCGGCCTCTTTCGGGCCGCGCTGCGGCTCGACCGGCGGGAGGAGGCGCGAGCGATGGCCGAAGCGGCGCAACAGATCGGCCGGGTCGGCCTCGCCGCGCAATTGCATGTCCCGGCCGGATCGCTCCCGCTCGGGCGGCAGCGTCTGGTCGAGATTGCGCGCGCGCTGGCGGCGGATCCGCGGTTGCTCCTGCTCGACGAGCCCGCGGCCGGATTGCGTTACGCGGAGAAGCAGGAGCTTGCCGCGCTCCTGCGCACGTTGAAGCGCGAGGGAATGACCATCCTGCTTGTCGAGCACGACATGGATTTCGTGATGGGCCTGACCGATCGGCTGGTGGTGATGGACTTCGGCGAGAAATTGGCGGAGGGGCTCCCCGTCGAGATCCAGGAGAATCCTCTGGTGCGTGAGGCCTATCTCGGCGGGGTGGTCGAGGAAAAAGCTTGAAAGATTTGGTATGAGCCTGCTCGAAGTCCGCGATCTGCACGTCTCCTATGGAAAAGTCGAAGCCGTCCACGGGGTATCGCTGACGATCGATGCGGGCCGGATCGTCACCGTGATCGGGCCCAACGGCGCCGGCAAGACGACGCTGCTCGGCGCGATCATGGGACTGTTGCCATCTCGCGGCGAAATCCACTACGGCGGCGAATCGGTCGCCGGTCTCGCCGTCGAGCAGCGCGTCGCGCAGAGGCTGTGCCTGGTCCCCGAACGCCGCGAGCTGTTCGCAGCGATGAGTGTGGCCGACAATCTCGAGCTCGGCGCATTCGCGCGCCATCGCGCCGGCGACCGCTCGATCGGGCAGACGCGCGAGGAAGTCTACCGCCGCTTTCCTCTGCTCGCCGAGCGGCGGCAGCAGTTTGCCGGAACCCTTTCCGGCGGCGAACGACAGATGCTCGCGCTCGGGCGGGCGCTGATGGCGAAACCGGCGCTCCTGATGCTCGACGAGCCGAGCCTGGGCTTGGCGCCGTTGATCGTGAAGGAGATCTTCAGCATCATCTCCGCGCTGCGCGAGACGGGCGTGGCGATCCTCCTGGTCGAACAGAATGCGCACGCGGCGCTCCAGGTCGCTGACTACGGGTACGTTCTCGAGACCGGCGAGATGGCGATCGAAGGCGAAAGCGTCGCCCTGGCGCGCGACCCGCGCGTCGCCGCGACCTATCTCGGGCAGGCGGTCGGGAACGCGGCGCGTTAGAATCCGGTCTCACCACCAAGACACAAGCTTTCGCTGCTGCCCCGGCAGCAAGGGACATCCGTGACTGACCTCTCCATTCCCGTCCTCAACCCCGCGCTCCTCGATCAGGCCACGCAGCTGCTGCTCGCACCCGCGGCGCTCGAGTTCCACCAGCTCTCGCGGGTGCTCGCCGATATCCACGGCCACCGCATCGACTACGCGGATCTGTACTTTCAATACTCCCGGGTCGAGGCGTGGAGCCTGGAGGAGGGCATCGTCAAGTCGGGCTCGTTCTCGATCGACCGCGGCGTCGGTGTGCGCGCGGTATCCGGTGAGAAAACGGCCTTCGCCTACTCCGATGACATCAGCCTCGAGGCTCTCGCGCAAGCCGCGAGCGCGACCAAGGCGATCGCCCGACAGGGCCAGAGTTCGGTTGCCGCGCTCGAGCGCGTCGGCAACGCTCGAGCGCTTTACCCGGCCCGCGATCCGGTCATGGCGCTTACCGATGGCGCCAAGGTCGCGCTGCTGGAGCGGCTGGAGCGGATCGCACGTGCGCGTGATCCGCGCGTCACCCAGGTGATCGCCTCGCTCGCGGGCGAGTACGAAGCGATCGTCGTTGTCCGTAGCGACGGGTTGATCGCGGCCGATGTACGCCCGCTGGTGCGGCTTTCCCTGAACGTGATCGTAGAGGACAACGGCCGCCGCGAGCAGGGCATGGCCGGAGGGGGCGGGCGGCTCGACTATGGCTACTTCACGGAAGCGCTGCTGCAGGACTATGCGGCGCAAGCGGTCGATCAGGCGCTGCTCAACGTGAGCGCCCGCGCGGCGCCCGCGGGGACGATGACCGTCGTGCTCGGGCCGGGATGGCCCGGCATCCTGCTGCACGAGGCGATCGGGCACGGGCTCGAGGGGGACTTCAATCGCAAGGAAACGTCGGCTTTTTCGAATCGCATCGGGCAGCGCGTCGCCGCTCCTGGCGTGACCGTGGTCGACGACGGGACGATTCCGGATCGTCGCGGCTCGCTCAACATCGACGACGAGGGCAACCCGACACAGCGGACCGTGCTCATCGAAGACGGGATTCTCAAATGCTACATGCAGGATACGTTGAATGCGCGCCTCATGGGTGTGCCACCGACGGGAAATGGACGACGCGAGTCGTTTGCGCACATCCCGATGCCGCGAATGACCAACACGGTAATGCTGAATGGCGATCGCGATCCCGCCGAGATCATCGCTTCAGTCGACGACGGCCTGTATGCGGTCAACTTCGGCGGCGGTCAGGTCGACATCACCAACGGCAAGTTCGTGTTCTCTGCGGCCGAAGCGTGGAAGATCGAGAAGGGCAAGCTCGCCTACCCCGTCAAGGGCGCGACGCTGATCGGCAACGGCCCCGATGCGCTCACCCGTGTGTCGATGATCGGCAACGATCTCGCGCTCGACCCCGGTGTCGGCACCTGCGGCAAGGATGGCCAGAGCGTGCCGGTCGGAGTCGGCCAACCAACCTTGCGGATCGACGGGTTGACCGTAGGTGGAACAGCGTAGGAGACGACGTGATAGCGGAGCGGCGCCCCGGGTATCGCTCCGCTCAACCCGGGCTACACCTAATGCAGCGGCCCGGCGGGGGCAACCATCGCGGCCGCCGGCGCCGGCGATGAGTGGTGGACGACGATCCGCCAACCCGAGGGCGTGCGCAGGAAGACATTGGTTGCAATCGCCGCGCCACGCGGCTTGGGGTCATCGCCGACCGTGACGTGCTCCACCGCGCTTTGCAGCGCGAGGCCGACGGTTTCGATGGCGACGATCTCATCCAGACGAAACGAGAGCTTGGTATTGCCCGCGAAGAGTTGTTCCCAGCCCGCGCGCACCGCGTCGTAGCCGACCAGTCTCGCCCCACCGGGGTGGACGCAGACGATGTCCTCGTCTTCCGCCCAGGTCGACATCATCGCGTCGATGTCCTTGGCCTCGAAGGCGCGATAGAACGCGATCGCCGCGTCCTGCGGCGAGGTGAGAATCGTCGGCGTGCGTGGCGTGCCCATTAGCAGGTACACGCGCTCCGGATCGAGATCCCGCATGCATTTGAAGTGGCCAAGCGGGCATTCGCGCTGATAGCATGGGCTGCACTCGATGTCGATTCGGGCGACCTGCGCGACCGGCGAGAGCGGCGGCGTGTAGTCGGGCGAGGTGGAACCGAACAACGCGATCAATGGCCGTCCGACCGCGGCCGCGGCGTGCATCAGCCCCGAGTCGTTACTCACCACCACCGCCGCCAACGAGAGCAGATCGATTGCCGTGCCGAGGTCCGTGCGGCCGGTGAGATCGCGCACGCCCGCGACCGCCGCGGCGATCGGACCCGCCACTGGCTGATCGTTGGGCGAACCCAGCAACCATACCGCATAACCGGCATCGAGCAGGCGCCGGGCGAGCGCGATGAAGTGCTCGGTCGGCCAACGCTTTGCCGGCCCGTATTCGGCGCCCGGGCAGAGGATGGCAATGCGCCGATGCGTCGACAGGGTCAGTCCGCGCATCGCCGCACCAGCATTGGCAATGTTGGGAACGAGCATGGGCGCGGGTGGCGTCGGGATGAGTCTGCCCTTGGGAACCGCGAGTGCGACGTACCGATCGACCAGCCGCGGCAGCGCCTTGCGATCGAGCCGCAGCGCGTCGGTGAGCAGGAGCCGGCGCATCTCGCCGGCGTAGCCGATGCGTCGTGGAATCCGCGCGAGCCATGGGATCAGCGCGGATTTGAAGGAGTTCGGAAGCACGAACGCCAGCGTGTAGCCGTGCGATCGGAGTTCGCGTGCCAGCAGCCGCTGGTGCGCGAGGCCCAGTTCCTTGTGGCGAAGTGGACTCTCGATCACCCGACCGATGCCGCGCACCCGTGCATAGATCGGTGCACACCACGGCGGCGCGAGCACGTCGACGATCGGCTCTTCCAAAGGCTCGCGCAGGACCGCGACCAGCGGCTCGGAAAGAATGGCGTCTCCGACCCACGACGGCGCGATGATCAGTATGCGTTCGGCCATGGTCGTCATTCCCGCGGAGGCGGGAGTCCAGTGTCTTTGCGGCGAACGACGCTGGGTCCCCGCTCAGTTACGTGCATGAGCGGGGACGACGAATCGTCGTTACGCATTGCGTAGTTCAGCGCGACGTCTTGCTTGGCGCAACCCGCATTCGGTACCGCGTCCCGCAGTACGGACACATCGCTTCCCCGTCGGGAGCGATCTCGAGAAACACCCGCGGGTGGCTCGACCACAGAGGCATTGCCGGATTCGGGCAATACAGCGGCAGATCCCGCTCGGTGACCTCAACGATGGGCAGCGCGCTGGCCCCGGGTTGCGCCATAGTCGATTGAGCCTGCGTCGGAGTCGACGGGCGTCAACCACGACTTGTACTTCGGGTTTCGCCCGTTGACGACGTCGAAGAACATCGTCTGCAGCTTCTGCGTGATCGGCCCGCGACGGCCTGAGCCGATCGGGCGGTTGTCCAGCTCGCGGATCGGCGTCACCTCGGCTGCGGTTCCGGTGAAGAACGCCTCGTCGGCGATGTAGAACTCGTCGCGAGTGATGCGGCGCTCGATCACCGGGATGCCCAGCTCCGCGGCGAAGGTCATGATCGTGCCGCGGGTGATGCCGTTCAGCGCGCCGCCGGACAGATCGGGCGTGTGGAGCTTGTCGTCGCGAACCAGGAAGACGTTCTCGCCCGAGCCCTGGCAGACGAAGCCCTGCGGGTCGAGCAGCATCGCCTCCTCGTAACCATCGTGCGTCACTTCCTGATTGGCGAGGATCGAGACCGCGTAGTTGCAACCCCATGGCCACGCCGCGATCGTCACACGGATCGGGTTCGACTTGGCGGCCACGCCCATCGCCTCCGAGCCGTAGAACACCAGCGGACGGAGATAGCATGATTCAAGCCCGTTGCGACTGACGCACTCCTTTTGCGCCGCGTCGAGCTCGTCCTTGCCGTAGGGGATCTTCATCCCGAAGATCTGTGCCGAGCGAAACAGGCGATCGGTGTGATCGCGCAGGCGAAAGATCGCCGGCCCCGCGGCGGTCTTGTAACAGCGCACGCCCTCGAACACGCCCAGGCCGTAATGCAGCGTATGCGTCAGCACGTGCGTGGTCGCGTCGCGCCACGGCACCAGCTTGCCGTCGTACCAGATGAACCCGTCGCGGTCTGCCATCGACATGGCGGCTATCCCAAGCGTTCTAGAAAGTCGCTATTTTAGCCGAAATCGGGAGCTCGACCTCCGTCCCGCCAGAATGCGCCGAAGACCCGAGACCAGAGCTCGGCGACCGCGGCGCGCGCTGCGCTCTGTGGCGAAGCATCGACGCGGGCGGAGGGTGCGCCTTGCAAACGGATCTGATGCTGTCGCCGCCGGTATTCCCGATAAGCGTCGGCGACCGTCGCCGCCAGCGCCCGCGGAACGAGTTCGAGCTCGCCAGCGCGCGCGAGCAGCGCGATGTTGCCGACGTTGGCCGTGAGCGGCGTGTGCTCGCGACTGTGCGCCAGTACGAGATACTGGACGATGAACTCGACGTCGACCATGCCTCCCGGATCGTGCTTGAGATCAAAAAGCGGCGTTTTGTTGGGATGCCCGGCGTACATCCTGCGGCGCATTTCGACCACGTCGTCGCGCAGTCGCCGGGGATCGCGCGGCAGACGCAAGACAGCTTCGCGTTCCGCTTCGAACGCTGCCCCGAGGGCGCCATCGCCGGCGACGAAACGCGCGCGGGTTAGCGCCTGGTGCTCCCAGGTCCACGCTTGCTCGCACTGGTAGCGACGAAACGCATCGAGGCTCGACACTATCAGCCCGCTTGCTCCATCGGGTCGCAGCCGCAGGTCGGTGTCGTAGAGGCGCCCGGCGGAGGTGGTGGTAGTAAGCCAGGTATTCAGACGATGCACGAGCCGCGTGTAGCGCTCCGCAGCGCTCTCGTCCGGGTCGTCGTACACGAACACGAGATCGAGGTCCGACGCGTAGCCGAGCTCCTTGCCGCCGAGCTTCCCGTAACCGATGATCGCGAATCGTGGCGGCGCGACCTCCTTCCGGTCGTGCATCTGCGCCCAGCAGTACTCGAGCGTCGCCGCGAGCACGATGTCGGCCAGCGCGGAGAGATGATCGGCGAGCCGCTCGACACTGAGCAGGCCGTTCAGGTCCTGGGCGAGCAAACGGAAGGCTTGCGCGTGCTGAAAATGGCGCAGCGCGTCGATTTGCCGCTCGGTGTCGCCCGCGTGTGTGCCGAGATCGGCGTGGAGCTCGCGCCGCCAGGCGCTCCAATCCGGCTCCTCCAGAAGCACGCGGCTGTCGAGTAGCTCGTCGAGCAGGATTGGATGTCTGGTGAGGTAATCCGCGGCCCACGCGCTTGCGCCCATGAGTTGTGCCAGGCGCGGGAGCACCGGAGGATGTTCGACCAGGAGCGCGAGGTACACGCTGCGGCCGCTGATGGTCTCGAGAAGCGCGAGCAGGCGGCCAAAGACCAATGCAGCATCGACCGGCGAGGCTGATTTTGGAACTTCCGCAGCGGCGCGCAGGAGCTGCGGCACCAGGGCATCGAAGCGCTGCCGCGACAGGGTCGGCAGTTGCAGATAGCGTGCGCTCCGGCGTACGCGGGCGAGTTTCTCGATGACCGCGAGCGGCGCCGCATAGCCGACGGCGACGAGCGCCGCATACTGGGCATCCTCGGGCGTCGGGTCCAGCCAGACGCTGGCAAGCGGATCGTCGCCGGACGCGCCGCCGGTGGCGAAAACGGCGTCGAAGTGTCGCTCGACGGCGTTACGATGCGATTCGATCAACGCGTCCAACGCGCTCGCGTTGGCAGCATTGCAGGCACGGGCGAGCGCGTTGCGCTCCGCGTCATCGCTCGGCAAATCGTGCGTCTGTCGATCGTCGCGATACTGGAGCCGGTGCTCGAGGTTGCGCAGGAAGACGTACGCGGCCGACAATTCGGCAGCGGCGGGCCGCGGCAGCAAGCCGCGCGCGCCCAGTGCGGTAAGCGCCGTCAGTGTCCCGCGCGCGCGCAGCGCGGTTTCGCGACCTCCGCGCACCAGCTGCAGCGCCTGCACGATGAACTCGATCTCGCGGATGCCGCCCGGCCCCAGCTTGATGTTGCGTGCGTAGTCCTTGCGGCGCCCCTGCTCGCGAATCTGCCGGTGCACGTCGCGCAAGCCGGCATAAGCGTCGTAGTCGAGGTACTTGCGGAACACGAACGGCGCGATCAAACGCTCGAGCTCCTCGCCACGATCGCCGGTCAGCGCTCGCGCCTTCAGCCACGCGTAGCGCTCCCAGGTGCGCCCCTGAGTCACCAGGTACTCCTCCAGCGCCGCAAACGACGACGACAGCGGCCCGCTGTCGCCATACGGTCGCAAGCGCATGTCGACCCGAAACACAAAACCCTCGGCGGTGACGTCGCCGAGCGCGGCGACGATCCGCCGTCCGAGGCGGTCGAAAAATTCCTGGTTGGCCAGGGGCTTCGGCCCCGTCGTCGCGCCGTCCTCCGGGTACGCGAACACCAGATCGACATCCGACGAGACGTTGAGCTCTGCGCCCCCCAGCTTGCCCATGGCGACGACGATGAGTCGCTGCGGCGCGCCGCTGTCCGCGCCGAGCGGCTCGCCGTGCGCGCGGACGAGGAGCTGGTGATGCGCGTCGACTGCCGCGCCGATCGCGAGTTCGGCGAGCCGCGTCTGAGTCGCGCAGACCTCCGTCAGATCGGCGCGGCCGGTGAGGTCCCGCAGCAGTGTGGCGAGTCCGACGCGCGCTCGCAGCGTGCGCACAGCCGCCGCGAGCGCGGCGGCGTCAGCGGCGGCGCCAGGAGCCTCGAGCTCGCCTGCATCGACCGTGGCCGGACGATCGATCGCCGTGAGAACCCGCGCCGCGAGCTCGGGTTGCGCCGTGCGTAAACGCGAGGCGTAGCGACTGAACTCGAACGCTGCATCCAGGTCCATGAGGGGAGAACAGGGCGGCCTGAGGTTCCAAGGGTAGAATCACTCGCCCAAGCCTATCATGCCGTTGACGAGCGCCCGCCCCGACACAGCCCGTGCCGCGAAATCGCTGCCGCTCGCGATCTTGAACATCGCGGGTCGCGTGCTCGTGGCCTTGATCGCCGCCTTTTGCATCCTGCTTCTTGCAATTCGCTACATCATCTTTCCCCAGCTCGAAAGCCATCGCGGACAGATCACCGAGCTGCTCACGCAGCAGATCGGGCAACCGGTCGAGCTCGGCGCGCTCGCCTCGGGCTGGGATGGCTGGAATCCCCGCCTCGACGCCAAGGACGTTCGTATCGTCGACCGCGAGAGCGGTGCGACGCTGCTGAGCTTGCCGGCAATGCACTTGACCCTGGCGTGGACGTCGCTGCTTTTCGTCGATCTGCGTTTCAAGGAGCTGGCGCTGGAACGACCGGAGCTCGCGGTGCGGCGCGACGCCTCCGGCATGCTGCACATCGCGGGCCTGACGTTCGGTCTCGACCCGGCCTCCCGTAACGAATCGAAACTCGCAGACTGGCTGCTGAGACAACGGCGGATCCTGATTCACGACGCCGCGGTGGTGTGGATCGATGACCATCGCGACGCGCCGCCGCTCACGCTCAAGCGCGTCGAGTTCCGCCTCGAGAACCGCTTCGGTCGCCATCGGTTCGGACTAACCGGCGTGCCGCCTGCGGAGGTTGCAGCGCCGCTCGACATTCGTGGCGATGTCAGGGGACGATCGCTCGGTGAGTGGCACGCTTCGTCCGGTCGACTCTACGCCAGGCTCGACTACGCCGATGTCGCGGCGTGGCGGGTGTGGCTGCCACTTCCGGTCGACCTCAGGAGCGGCAAGGGCGCGCTTCGCGTCTGGCTCGAGTACGCGGGCGGCGAGCCGCGCGAAGTGGTCGCGGATCTGGTGCTCGCCGACGTGGAAGCCCGGCTCGCGCCCGAGCTGCGGGAACTGGCGCTCTCGCGGGTCGAGGGACGCATCGGCTGGCGCAGCGGACCCGGAATGCGCGAGTTCTTCACCCAGCAGCTGGCGTTCGCGGGCGTCGGCGGGGCCCGCTTCGATCCGACGGACTTCAAGCTCACTCTCCACGACGCGACGGCGCGCGACGCAGCATCCGGGGCGATCGAGTTCAACAACCTGCAGCTCGCGCCCTTGACGCAGGTCGCGGAGAACCTGCCGCTGCCCAAGCGCTGGCGGGAGGACCTGGCACGCTACAACCCGAGAGGCACGCTGGCCGAGGGCACGCCAATGGAGCGGCGAAGCGACGGCGCCGCAAGGCTACGCCGCCCGCGGACGGTTCACCGACCTGGGCCTCGCCGAGCAAGACGGCTGGCCCGGCTTGAGCGGCGTATCGGGCAGCTTTGAGGCAACCCAGAAGGGCGGTTCGGTGAAGCTCGCCAGCCGCGCCGTCAACGTCGAGCTGCCGCGGATCTTCGACGAGAAGCTCGCGCTGGACAGCATCCAGGGGCGAATCGGCTGGGAACGCGCCGATGGCGAAACCGCCATCACGCTCGACCAGATCACCTTCGCCAATGCTCACGTCGCCGGTTCCGCCAACGGCACGTATCGCCTTGCGACCGAGGGGCCGGGATCGATCGATCTGACCGCGCAGCTCGGGCGCTTCGATATCCGGCAGGCGTATCGCTATCTTCCGCTGAAGTTGCCGCCGGCCGTACGAGGCTGGCTGCGCCGCAGCCTGGTCGCCGGGACCGCAAGTGACGGCCGCCTGAAGATCAGCGGCAATCTCGCCGACTTTCCGTTCGCCGACGCGAAGAAAGGCACGCTTCAGCTCACGCTCAAGGGGCAGGGCGTGACCCTCGACTACGCCGACCAATGGTCTCCGCTGAGCGAGCTCGAGGGCGAGCTTCACATCGACGGTCCGCGCCTCACCGTCGAGGCACGGAGCGGCCGGGTGTTCACCACCGCCATTACGCATGCGAAGGCGGGAATCGCCGATCTGCGCACACCGAGCCCGGTGGTCCAGATCGAAGGCGACGCGGCCGGCCCGACCAGCGATTTTCTGCGCTTCGTCGCGGAGAGCCCGGTGGCCGAATGGACGAGCCACGTCACGGAAGGCGCCCAGTCCAGCGGCAGCGGCAAGCTGGCGCTGAAGATCGAGCTGCCTCTTGCCAAACCGAGCGCCACGCACATCGACGGGGAATACACCCTTGCAGGCAACCGCCTCAACCTTACCGGAGCAGTACCCGTGCTCAATCAATTGAGCGGCAAGCTCGTATTCACCGAGCGCGACATGCACGCGCAGCAGCTCACCGCCGACGTGCTGGGGGGTACGGCGCGGTTGACGATCGCGAGCAGCGTCGGCCATATCCATATCAGCGGACAGGGCACCGCCGATCTCGCCCAGCTTCGCGTCGAATTTCCCAAGGCCGCGATGGCCAAGCGCGTGTCCGGCACGACCGATTGGCAGCTGGCGATCGACACCAGCGGTGAGGCGTCGACGGGAACGCTCGAGACCAGCCTGCGGGGTGCCAGCATCGATCTTCCTCCACCACTTGCCAAGGCGGCCGGCGATGCGGTGCCCCTCCGGCTGGAACGCCGCATCGCCGAGCGCGGCCGCGATACGGTCGCGGTGCGCTATGGTCGCGTCGGGCAACTCACCCTGCATCGGCGGATCACCCCGACCGCGACGACCGTCGAACGCGGGGTGCTCGTTCTCGGTGAAGGCGGGGGTGAACCGGATCGCCCGGGTTTATGGATCCGCGGCAACGTCGGCGCGCTCGACGCCGATGCCTGGCTGGTCGTCAGGCACGACGCCGAGGCCGCCGCGGCGACCGATGATCTCCCGCTCCGGGGCATCGACGTCACGGTGCGCGAGCTTGACGTCTTCAGCCGGCGCTTCAACGATCTTCATATAGGCGCGACCCGCGGCGCCGATGGCTGGCAGATCGATCTCTCAGGGCGCGAACTGGCCGGCGGCGCGCAATGGCAGGGCGCCTCGCCGTCGCGTCCGAACGGTCGTATCGCCGCGCGGTTGCAGCGACTGACGGTCCCCGCGCCGGCCCCAGCACCGGAGGTTGCAGCCGCAAGCGCAGCATCGGCGAAGGCCGAAGCGACCGCTGCGCCCAATCCATGGCCGGAAATCGAGATCGTCGCCGACAGCTTCCTGTTGCGCGGTCGCGATCTGGGCAAGCTCGAGCTCACCGCGCAGCCGCGCGGCCCCGATTGGCAGATCCAGCGCCTTCAGCTCGCGAGCGACGACGGCAAGCTGTCGGCCAACGGCTGGTGGCGCGCGTCGGAACGCGCGCAGCTCACGACGCTCGATGCCGAGCTCGACCTCGCCGATGCGGGCAACTACCTGGCGCGTTTCGGCTTGCCCGACGCGGTACGGGGCGCCGCGACCAAGGTCCGTGGCCAGCTCGGATGGGCCGGCGGGCCGGAGGCGTTCGACTATCCCACGCTGTCCGGTGCGTTTCGCATCGATTCGGGCGCCGGGCAATTCACCAAGCTTGACCCGGGCGTGGGAAAGCTCCTGGGCGTGCTGTCGCTGCAATCGCTGCAGCGCCGACTCTCGTTCGATTTCCGCGACGTCTTCGGCGAGGGCTTTGCTTTCGATGAGCTCACCGGCAACGTGAGTATCCAGAATGGCGTAATGCATAGCGACAATCTGCGGATCGTCGGACCGTCGGCGCGCGTCGCGATTTCCGGCGAGACCGACATCGCGAAGGAAACGCAACGCCTCAAGGTGCGCGTACAGCCGTCGCTCTCCGCCGGCGTGTCGGTTGGCGCGGCCATGCTGCTGCTGGCCAATCCGATCATCGGCGCCGCGGTTGGAGCAGGCTCGCTGCTCGCGCAGAAAGTGCTGCAGGATCCGATCGAGCAGATGTTTTCCTTCGAATACGTGGTGAGCGGCGGCTGGTCGGACCCGGTGGTCGAGCGCAGCGGACGCCAGCCGGCCAGCGTCGTGGGTCCGGCAGCCGAGGCGAACGGGAACCAGCGATGAGCGGCGAGCGCTTCCGCGTCGCCGCCGTGCAGACGCTATCCGGTGGCGAGGTCGAGGCAAACCTCATCGCGGCCGAGCCGCTCATCGTCGACGCGGTGCGCCAGGGCGCGCGACTGGTGGTGCTGCCGGAATATTTCGGCATCTTCGGCGCACGCGCGAGCGACAAGGTTGCTGTGCGGGAGGCCGATGGCAACGGAATGCAGCAATCCTTCCTCGGCCGCGTCGCGCGCGAGCATGGAATCTGGCTCGTCGGCGGAACGGTGCCGCTAGCGATCGCCGACCCTGCGCGGGTGCGCAGCGCCGTGCTCGTCTTCGATCCCGACGGCCGCCGAACCGCGCGCTACGACAAGATTCACCTGTTCGCTTTCAACCAGGGCGATGAGCACTACGACGAGGGACGGACGATCGAGCCTGGAACCGAGCCAGTGGCGTTCGATGCTCCGTGCGGCCGCGTCGCGCTGTCGGTGTGCTACGACCTGCGGTTCCCGGAGCTCTATCGACACTTCCGCGACCTCGCTCTGATCGTCGTCCCCTCCGCGTTCACGGCGGTGACCGGCGCGGCGCACTGGCACGTACTGCTTCGCGCGCGTGCGATCGAGAACCAGTGCTACGTGCTCGCCGCGGCGCAAGGCGGCCTGCACGACAACGGCCGGCGCACGTACGGGCACAGCCTGCTCATCGATCCGTGGGGTGTGGTGCTCGCCGAACGCGACGAGGGCCCCGGCGTGGTGGTTGGGGACATTGACCCGGGGCGTCTGGCGCAAGTCCGGCGTGACCTGCCCGCGCTCGAGCATCGGCGCCTGTGATGCACGCCGTGCTCGCCGCGGTCGCGTAGCTTCAGCTCGGGCTACGCGCCTTCAGCAACACGAGCACCGCGCCGGAGCCGCCGGCATGGCGCGGAGCTTCGCAGTACGCCAGCACTTCGTCGCGCTGCGAAAGCCACCGCCGCACCTTGCCCTTCAGTACCGGTTCGCGGTTCGGCGAGGACAATCCCTTGCCGTGCACCACGCGCACGCAGCGCAGGCCACCATTGCGGGCTTCGTTGACGAACTCCGTGAGCGCGTCGCGCGCTTCGTCGCGATTGAGGTGATGCAGGTCCAATTCGGCCTGAACCGACCAATGCCCGCGCCGCAGCCGGACCAGCACGTCGCCTGACAGTCCCTTGCGCAGAAAAGTCTGCTCGGCCTCATGCTCCTGGCCCGGCTCCCAGGCAAGCGGTGAAGGTTCGACGCCATACTTGCTCGCCGCCAGCGCGTCGGCTTCGTCGGCAAGGCGTTTCGAGGGGATGGTCGCCGGACGGTCGCGTGAAATCGTGGCCCGATTGCCGGCGCGCAGCGGCTTCACATCGGCGAACGCCTGCTGCAGATCCACCTCGTCGGTGACGCTGGGGCGGGGCGCCGGACGCGGCGTCGGCAACGCCCTGACCTTGGGCGGCGCCGGCGCAGATGCCTTCGCTTGTGCAAGCAAGGTCTTGAGCTCGCTCAGCTTCGCCATAAGGTTCCGTAATTGTTTCCCCGGTCGCCGCGCTTCGCGCGGCTGCTGCAAAGCGTACCGCGTAACGGCCGCCTCGGGTGAGAGCCGATGCGCTTACCCGACGGTCTCCAGATGGGCCTCGGCGTCGAGCGCCGCCATGCAGCCGGTGCCGGCACTGGTGACCGCCTGCCGATAGACGTGGTCGGCGACGTCGCCTGCGGCGAACACTCCGGCGACGCTGGTGCTCGTCGCATCGCCTTCGCTGCCGCCCTTGACGTGGATGTAACCGTTGGTCATCGCCAGCTGGCCTTCGAAGATCTGAGTGTTCGGCGTATGGCCGATGGCGATGAACACGCCTTGCACCTCGAGCGCGTGGATCGTGCCATCGCCAAGGTCCTTCACGCGCACGCCGTGGACACCCGAGGTGTCGCCGATGACCTCGTCGAGCACGTGATTCCACAGCACGCGCACATTGCCGCCATCGCCGGTCTTGGCGAGCAAGCGGTCGACCAGGATCGCTTCCGCCCGAAACTTGTTCCGACGGTGTACGACGGTCACCCGGCGCGCGATGTTGGACAAATACAGCGCCTCCTCGACCGCGGTGTTGCCGCCGCCGACGACCACTACGTCCTGCCCCTTGTAGAAGAAACCATCGCAGGTTGCGCAGGCGGACACGCCCTTGCCCATGAATGCCTGCTCGGACGAAAGACCCAGGTACCGCGCCGAGGCGCCGGTGGCGATGATCAGCGCATCGCAGGTGTACTCGCCCGCGTCGCCTATCAGGCGCAGCGGCCGTTGGTTGAGCCTGGCGGTATGAATCTGGTCGAACACGAGCTCGGTCTCGAAGCGCTCGGCATGCTTCTGGAAGCGCGTCATCAGCTCGGGGCCCTGGACGCCGAGAGCATCGGCGGGCCAGTTGTCGACGTCGGTGGTCGTCATCAGCTGGCCACCCTGCGCAAGGCCGGTGATGAGCACCGGTTTCAGGTTCGCGCGCGCAGCGTATACTGCGGCGGTGAACCCCGCCGGACCGGAGCCCAGGATCAGCAGGCGCGCGTGTCGGGTGGTCATGGCAAGTGCTCGAGGGTCGTCTTCGCGGCAAGAAGCCGTGCGATTCTAACTGATGTGGGGGCCGTTCCCTCCGAGCCAAGGGAGCCGCGTTCCGTCATCGCCCTCCATGTATAATGTTCTGCGTGAGCTATAACACGCAACAAAATGATTTTACAGAGAAATAGCGTGGCGACTAACCGTCGGCGCCTGGCATCGGACGCGCGTCTCTCGCCGCGGCATGCGGCGCTGATCCGCGAGTCGTGGTGGTTGCTGGTGGTCGCGGCAGTCGGGTTTCTGGCGCTCGTTCTGGTCACGTATCACAAGACCGATGCCGGTTGGTCGTTCTCCGGCGCCGGGACGCCCCTCCAGAACAAGGGCGGTGTCGTCGGCGCCTGGATCGCGGATGTTCTGCTCTACTTGTTCGGCGTCTCAGCGTGGTGGTGGGTTTTCACCGGCATCGTGCTCGTCGTGGCAGGCTACCGCCGCATGAGTGGCCCAGCCCGGCTCGATGGCACGTCGCGGGAGCGCCATCACCTCTGGCTGACGGCCCCGGGGTTCATCCTGGTCCTGCTGGCCAGCGCGGGGCTCGAAGCGCTGCGGTTGTATCGCCTGCCGGCAACGCTGCCGCAGTCGCCGGGCGGTGCGATCGGCGATCTCATCGGGAACGGTCTCGCGAAGGCGATGGGATTCAACGGCGCAACGCTCCTCCTGCTCGCCCTCTTCGCGGCAGGCTGGTCGCTGCTCACGGGGATGTCGTGGATCCGGCTGATGGAACGTATCGGCGGCGGTCTCGAGATGGCGGTCATCTGGGTACGGAAGCAGCGCGAGCAGCGGCGCGACCGCGAGATCGGCGCCGCGGCGCTCGAGCAGCGCGAGCACGCCGTCGGAATCGCCCGCGAAGTCGACGACGACCGCGAGCCCGTGGTCGTCGTTCAGCCGGCGCTCGAGGTGCCGAAGTCGGAGCGCGTGGTCAAGGAGCGGCAACGGCCGCTGTTCAAGGAGCTTCCCGATTCGGCGCTGCCGCCGCTGGCATTGCTCGAGGACGCACCGTCGGCGCAGGAGCAGGTGAGCGCGGAGACACTGGAGTTCACCTCGCGGCTGATCGAGCGCAAGCTCGCCGACTTCGGTGTCGCGGTGAGAGTCCTCGCCGCGTATCCAGGGCCGGTGATCACGCGCTACGAGATCGAGCCGGCGGTCGGGGTCAAGGGCAGCCAGATCGTGACCCTCATGAAGGACCTGGCACGCGCGCTGTCGGTGGTCAGCATCCGTGTGGTCGAAACGATCCCCGGAAAGTCCTGCATGGGGCTCGAGCTGCCGAATCCGCGCCGCCAGCTGGTGCGGCTGGTCGAGCTGTTGTCGTCGGTTGCGTACAACGACATGCCCAGCCCGCTTTCGCTCGCGTTGGGCAAGGACATCGCGGGCAAGCCGGCCATCGCCGATCTGGGCCGGATGCCGCATCTGCTCGTCGCCGGCACCACGGGGTCGGGTAAGTCGGTGGCGCTGAACGCGATGATCCTGTCGCTCATCTACAAAGCGGAGCCGCGGCAGGTGCGGCTGATCCTGATCGATCCGAAGATGCTCGAGCTTTCGGTGTACGAGGGCATTCCGCACCTGCTGGCGCCGGTCGTCACCGACGTGAAGCTCGCGGCGAACGCCCTCAACTGGGGCGTGGGCGAGATGGAGCGCCGCTACCGGCTGATGTCGACGCTGGGCGTGCGCAATCTGGCGAGCTACAACGCCCGCGTGGTCGAGGCGCGCAAAGCGGGCAAGCCGCTCACGAACCCTTTCTCGCTGACGCCGCAGAGCCCGGAGCCGATCGAGGAGATGCCGCTCATCGTCATCGTGATCGACGAGCTGGCGGATCTGATGATGGTAACCGGCAGGAAGACCGAGGAGCTGATCGCGCGCATCGCGCAGAAGGCGCGCGCCGCCGGCATCCACCTGATCCTCGCCACGCAGCGCCCGTCGGTGGACGTGATCACCGGGCTCATCAAGGCCAACATCCCGTCGCGCATCGCGTTCCAGGTGGCAAGCAAGATCGATTCGCGCACGATCCTCGATCAAATGGGAGCCGAGACCCTGCTCGGCCAGGGCGACATGCTCTACCTTCCGCCAGGCACGGGCAATCCGCAGCGGGTGCACGGCGCGTTCGTCTCCGACGGCGAGGTCCACCGGGTCGTCGAGCATTTGAAGGCACAGGGCGGCCCGCAGTACCTCGAGGGCATCCTCGACGCCGCGGGCAACGGCGACGGCGAGGAAGGCCTCGGCATCAACGGCGCCGATAGTGAAGCCGACCCGATGTACGACCAGGCGGTCGCCGTCGTGCTCAAGACTCGCCGCCCGTCGATCTCGCTGGTCCAGCGGCATCTTCGCATCGGCTACAACCGCGCCGCGAGGCTGATCGAGCAGATGGAACGCGCCGGCCTGGTGTCGGCGATGCAAACCAACGGCAATCGAGAGGTACTCGTGCCCGTCGGCAAGGAATAGAAGGCATCTCAATAACTGCCGTGCGCCCCGATTGCTTTGTCGTGCTTAGTTGGCAAATAAGGCTCGCCCCTCGCCGTACTTCTCGGGTACTGTCTCGGGGCTCGCTGCGGGCCCTCATTTGGCAAATACGGCACTCGTGGCTGCTCGCGACGCTCTTGAGACGCCTTCCTACGCGGCACCATTGGTCTTCCCGCGTTGTCTCACTCCAGGTGCCACGCAAACTCAAACGCTATGGTCTGTTGTTGCTGTGTCTCGTCGCGTCGCTCGCGGACGCTGCGACGATCGAACGGTTACGCGCGTTCGTGCGCGATACGCAGACCGCGCGCGCGACGTTCACCCAGACGGTGACCGACAGCAACGGCCGCACCAAGCAGGAGGCGAGCGGCGAATTCGCAATCGCGCGGCCGGGCAAGTTCCGCTGGTCCGTCGACAAGC
>WNGK01014948.1_pt1 | contig 19446 bp, 19 predicted proteins | sample 5400601 | NCBI WGS metagenome assembly WNGK01 (sample SAMN13153376, study PRJNA577476) | soil metagenome | isolation source: 60 cm soil or saprolite under Garry oak tree replicate 1 | place: USA:California | collected 2016-06-15
GGGTGGCCACCTTGCCGCCCGCCTCGGCCGCCCGGACGGCCGCGGTTCGGGCCCGGGCCCTGGCCCGGCCGGCCACCTTCTCCCCACGCTCCACCGATACCTCCACCGCCTCGCTCGCGGATTCGGCCGCGCGCTCAGCCATGGTCCGGAGGGCGTCCGCCTGTTCCTTGACGGCCTCGACTGCGGCCTCGGCCGCCCCGAGCGCCACGAACCCCGCTTCCTTCGCGGTTCTCTTCATTTCCTCACCTCCCGAAGTGGCATGCATGCCCGAAATGAGAATGCCCGAAACCGCACCGGGAAGCGAACGCGACTCAATCGAGCAGGGCGGCCAACTGCCTGGCGTTGTTCACCGCGTAGTCGCGATAGCAGTTGTTCATCACCACGTGGGTCTCCCGCGCCTGGGAGGCCAGCTCCTGGATCTTCGGAACCCACGGCAGCAACTCGCGCCGGGAGTACTCGTACTCGAAACGCTCCGCGGCGGTGTTCGTCTTCTTCTCCCACGTCTCCCGGTTGCGTCCGTGGAACCTGACCACCGCGAGCTCCCTCGACGTGGCCGCGGCCACCGGCGGCAACGAGGTGACGAACCCCTGGGGCATGTCCACGCACACGTAGGGCAGGTCGTGGTCCTCCAGGAACGAGATGGTCTCCTCCTGGTTCCGCTGCTCCATCCACGACTGGTGGCGGAACTCCACACAGATCCGGTAGTCCGGCAGGCGCTCCTTGCACTCCACGATGTACTCCTTGTTCTTGCGTGAGATCACGAAATACTGCGGGAACTGGAACAGGATGCACCCCAGCTTTCCCGCCGAATGCAGGGGCATCAGCGCCGAACCGAACCGCTCCCACACCTGGTCGACCAGCTCGGACGGCATCCGTTCCGCGTAGACGTTCCGCTTGGCCGCCAGCTCCTGGGGGAGGGCCTCCCGAACCTCCTTGAACAGCGAGTCGACCTTCGTGGGGTGCTGGGTCAGCAGCGAGTAGGCCTTGACGTCGAACGTGAAGTCGGCGGGGCTCCGCTCCGACCACAGGGCCGAGTTCCGCTCCGACGGCGGGTAGTAGTAACTCGAATCCACCTCCACGATGGGGAACTGCGACGCGTAGAACTTGAGGCGGTCCTCGGCGCTGCGAGCCTCCTTCGGATAGAACGTTCCGGCCTTGACCAGGGTGGGCTCGGTCCACGAGGAGATCCCGACGAGGATCGTGCCACGTTTCGGGTTCGAACCGGCAGGCGTCACGTGCCCGAGGGCGGCCGGTCGTACCCGCCCTGGATCACCTCGAGGTCGTCGAACGACACCTTGCCGCTCATGCAATCCGAGGTGACTCCGAGGTCCGACCACCGACCGGTCTCACCGTCGAGGCCCACGTTCTCCAGATCGACCGTCAGGATGTTCGCGTAGTCGTGTCCGCCGGTGTCACCGATGACGCCGCCGTAGTACTGGAGTCCCTGCGCGATGGCCAGGCAGCCGCCGGTGAGGCCTCGCGCCGACAGATCGATCTGCGGCTTGATCCGCAGCATGTACCCCTCGCACAGGAGAGGGTCCGAGTGCCCCTCGTCGCCGGCCATCGGCCAGAGGTGGCAGGCGGCGTTGTCCCACGAGACGAGCTCGACGACGTGCTGCACGGGCGATCGGGCCGCCACGTCGGCCGCGACCTCGTCGTAGCGCAGCGTGAGCAGCGATCCGGGGAGCCCCCGCCAACCGTCGTTGCGAGCGTCGCAGTCGAACTGGCAGGCCACATCGCCCTCCAGCCCGCTGCTACCCATGAAGTAAACGCTGGACCAGCAGGCCGACCACGAGTAGTGCCCGGGGCCGCCGCTCTTCACCGCCTCCCACAGGCGAACCACCTTCCGCTGGACCTGGTCGTAGACGAGCAGCTCCGAGTCGTTTCCGGACCCCGGCTCGGCGTCGTCGGGGATCCGGAGGGGATTCAATCCCGGCGGGAGGTCGCACCCGTCGGCCGGGGCCACCGTCTCCGCCGGGTCATTGCTCGTTCCCAGCCATACGCCGCTCCCCCCGTCGGTGGCGAGGTAGGGATACTGATAGCCGGAGAGCCCGTCGAGCTCGGCGACGATGCCGTCGCTTCGCCGGTCCACGGGGGCGTCCCGGGGAAGGGGGCTGTTCCATTCGCTGGTCTGCGAGAAGGGGAGCCAGCTCGGGTTGGCGGCTCGCGCCGCCGGCGTGCTCACGGCCACCAGGACCATCGCCACCAACGCGACTGCTCTCTTCACCTGGCCTCCCGCGCCCAACCGGCCTGAGGGCGAACGACGCCTCGACTCCTGAAAGCGCGCGGTACGTATACCCCACGGCGACCAAACCAAGCACATCGGTCCGGCGCACCGGCCTGGACCCGGTCAGATCCAGCCGGCGGCGTTGATGATCTCGGAGTTTCGAAGCTTCCGCAGGGCCTCGCGTTCGATCAGCCGGACCCGCTCGCCGGACAGGCCCATCTGCTTGCCCACGTCGCGCAGGCTCATGGCGTGCCCGTTGCCCAGGCCATATCGGAGGGCGATGACCCGGCGCTCCCGGGAGTCCAGCACGTTCAGCACGGCGTTGCCGATCTCCTCCCGGAGCATGGCGTCCTCCACGGCGTCCAGGGGGGACTGCTCGTCGGCCTGTTCCAGCAGGTCGCCCAGCTCGGTGTCCTCGCCCACGGGCGCCTGCAGCGACACGGGCTCGCGGCGTTCGGCCTCCAGGAGCCGTTCGATCTCCTCCTGGGGCAGGCCGAGGGCAAGACCCAGCTCCTCGGGCGTGGGGTCGCGGCCCATGCGCTGGCTGAACTGGACGTAGGTCCGGCGGAGCTTGCGGATCTGGTCGTGCACGTGCACGGGAAGCCGGATCTGCCTGCCCCGGTCGGCGATGGCCCGGGTGATGGCCTGCCGGATCCACCACGTGGCGTAGGTGGAGAACTTGAACCCGCGGCGCCAGTCGAACAGCTCGACCGCCCGCATCAGCCCGATGTTGCCCTCCTGCACCAGGTCCAGGAATGGCAGCCCCTGGCCCTGGTACTTCCGGGCGATCGACACCACCAGGCGGAGGTTCGCCCGGATGAACCGCTGCCGGGCCTCCCGCCCCTTGCGGACGTTCTCCTTGGCCCGCCGGATGCTGACCTCCGACTTCAGACGGCCCTGGGCCAGCTTCGCCTCGCCCTCCTCGCCCTTCTCGATGGCCATGGCCAGCTCGACCTCCTCCTCCTTGGTGAGGAGAGGCTCCCGGGCCGCGGCCTCCAGGTAGAGCCGGACGTCGTCGGCCTCGCCCAGGGCCCGGGTGGGCTCGGAGCGCCGGGACGGCTTCGGCTTGACCTGCGGCGGCGCCGTTTCGACGTCTTGTTCTGTGGGTTCGGGATCAGCCATGTTCGATTTCAAGGGTCGCCTGCCCAGCCTTCCCAAGTGACAACGCTCGACCGGGCAGTGGGGATTCCTGCTCCTGGACGCACGAAAAAGACCGGGCTCGCGCCTGGTCGGTCCGCTTTCGCGATTCTACCCCGGCAGGGCCCAAAAGATGAAAGTGGCCGGCGCCTCCGGAGCTCAGCCCGCCGGCTGGACCAGCACCTTCACGCCGCCCCGGCCGTCGGTCAGGTCCTCGAAGGCCCTGGCGATCTCGTCCAGGCCCACCACGTCGGTGATGGCCCTGCGACCCTCGGGGCGGTCCCTGAGCAGGCCGATGGCCCGGCGCATCGCCTCCATCGAGGGGCCCTGGATGCTGAAGGCCGTGAGCTCCCTGAGGGTCATCCGGAGCAAGAAGGCCGGCCCCATGGGGATGCCCAGGATGCCCACCACGCCCTCGTAGCCACACGTGTCGAAGACCTGCTGAAGGGACTGGGGGGCGCCGGAGCACTCGAAGGCCAGCCTGGGACCGTGGGGGTCCATGGCCAGCGTGGCCGTGACGGTATCCTCCTTCGTCGGGTCGATGACGGCCTCGCAGCCCACCTCGATGGCGAGCGCGTGCCGATCCGCCCGGGGATCGGCCCCGAGGACGCGGCAGCCCCGGGCGACCAGCCCGGCCACGGTGAACAGGCCGATCGAGCCGAGGCCGCTCACGTAGGCGAAGTCCCCCGGCCGGGCACCTGCCAGCTCGATGCCCCGCAGGGCCACCCCGAAGGGCTCGGCCGCGGCGGCGGTCTGGTCGTCGAGGTCGTCGGGGAGGGGGATCACGTTCTCCACCGGGGCCACGGCGAACTCGGCGAAGCCGCCGCCGTGGTGATCGGGGGGGTTCAGGCAGTACCGCCGCTTGCCCTCCCTGCACCACAGGCACTCCCCGCACCCGCGGTTCGGGTAGACGGTCACCCGGGCCCCCGGCTGGAAGGTCCCCGTGGGGTCGGCGTCGACGGCGGCCGAGACCTCGTGGCCGAGGATGACGTCGGGTCCGGCCAGGACCCCGGTCTTGTACAGGGACAGGTCGGAACCGCAGATCCCGCAGTACCGAATCCGCAGCCGGAGCTCCCCCGGCCCCGGCTCGGGCACGGGCGCGTCGTGCACGCTGATCGAGCGGTAGCCCTCGAAGAAGGCCGCCCTCATGGTCGCCCCCACCAGTACCGGACTATAGGCCGTCCGGGAGCGGCCGTTCGTACACGCCGAGGGTCTCGTATTCCTCCGGTGCGGCTTCCCTGATGGTGACGCCCGGCCGATCCATCCCGGCGTATCCCTCCGCTGGATGTGATGAGCGGTCTCTCATGATGGGCCCGAAGCGCTGAACTCGATGCGAAGCGGCCGGCCCGGCCTCGCCGATTCCGGCGAGATCCGGAGCGCGATGGAGATTGACTGGCCCGTCCCACTTACGTACGCTCCTCCGGATTCCTGTCGTTCGAACGGGAGCGTCATGGGGAGATCGCGTGGGGGCACGACGGCGTGTTCGGCCGGCGGCCTCTGAGAGGGGGAAGCAGATGAAGGGTCCGAGAGGCACCGTCGCGACCGCCATCGCGTTGGGGATGCTGGCCATCGGGGTGCTCGCAGGGGCCGGCCCGGCGTGGGNTGCCAGGTGGCCCACACGGGCGACACAGACCTGGAGCTGTATCCGCCCGACACCGTGCCGGGGGACTGCGGCACCTTCCTCGTCGTCCAGGGCACCGACACGCTCTACGCTCCCAATTTCCGGGCTCACGGCGGGACCGCCACCGGAAGCCTCGGCGACTACACGCCCTGGACGCCGGTCTCGCAGAGCGCCGTCAGCGGGTCGGGGACGAGCAGCGACCCGTACAAGGTGACCACGGTCGCCGACGCCGCGGTCACCGGGCTGGAGGTCACTCAGGTCGACACCTACGTGATCGGGCAGGAGTCGTACACGTCCACCATCACCGTGGACAACGCCGGCGCCGCCTCCCAGAGCCTCGTCCTGTACCGGGCCGGGGACTGCTTCCTGGGAGGATCGGACAACGGCACGGGCAGGGTGACCGGCACGGCCATCGCGTGCGTCCAGCCCGAGTCCGGACGCATCGAGGAGTGGGTCCCCATCACCGGGGGCAGCAGCTACTACGAGAATTTCTACGACACGACCTGGGGGTACATCGGTTCGCACCAGGCCTTCGACAACACGTGCACCTGCTCCCAGGAGCTGGACAACTCCGCCGGCCTGAGCTGGACCTTCTCCCTCTCTGCCGGGGCATCGCAGACCTTCTCGCACATCACGACGTTCTCGCCGACGGGCAACGAATCACTCACCACGTCGAAGACCGCCGACAGCTCGACGGCGGCACCGGGCGGACAGGACGGCTACACCATCACGATCTCGAACCCCAACGCGGAGGACGTCACCCTCGACACGATCACCGACACCCTGCCGGACGGCTTCAGCTACGTGGCCGGCTCCTCCAGCGGCGTGACCACCTCGGACCCGGACGTCTCGGGCCAGGACCTCACCTGGAACGGCCCGTTCACGGCTCCCGCGAACGGCGACGTCACCCTGCACTTCCTGGTCACCGTGGCGACGGTCGCCGGGGATTACACGAACAACGCCGGAGGCACGGCCGAGGGCGGCTTCACGGTGGCTCCCACCGGGCCCACCGCGCAGATCACGGTGGAGTCGGGGGCGGACCTTTCGATCACGAAGTCCGACTCCCCCGACCCGGTCTTCGTCGGGAACGACCTCACCTACACGCTCACCGCCAGCAACGCCGGCCCCGAGACCGCCTCGAACGTCGTGGTGACCGATGCCCTGCCTGCGGACGTGACGTTCAAGTCGGCGTCGCCGTCGAGTTGCACGGAATCGGGCGGGACCGTGACGTGCGACCTGGGGGACATGGCCGCAGATACGGACGTCTCGATGACGATCGTGGTCACGGCGGACAGCGTGGGCACCGTGACCAACACCGCCACCGTCTCCTCCGACACCGCGGACCCCGACACCAGCAACAACTCCGATTCGGCCAAGACGACGGTGAACGCCAAGCCAAGCGGGGGTGTCCAGACGGGTATCGCTCCGGCTGGCGGAAACTCGATCCTGCTTCCGCTCGGGGCCGGCCTCGCCCTCGTCCTGATGGCGGGCGCCGGTTACGCGGTGAGGCGGCGCCGGAGGGCCTGAGCTGTGGGGCGGGGGCGAGGGAAGCACCGTCGAAGGCGCGGGTGGTCACTCCCCTCCAGACTGTTCGTGCCGCTGCTCATCGTGCTCGTGGCAGAAGCCGGGGCGTCCGTCTCGGCGGGTTACCCCGGTAACCTCGCGAGCGGTCTCCGGGCGGGCGGGGGAGACGTCGCCCGCTCCGGGGCGATCTCGCGTCGGAGCCCTTCGACCGTCCCGGCGCGACTTGGATCGTCGCCGAATCCTGTGCTGGTGGTGAAGCTTCGAACGGGAAGCCCGCAGGGCAAGGGGCTCAAGGGCCCTGCCTCCCACACCGGGGACGGTGCGCCCGAGCGCCTGGTGATCCCGGCGATCGGGGTGGACTCGGGGTTCATGCCGCTCGGGTTGAACCCGGACGGGACCATGCAGGTTCCCAGCGACTTCGGCGAAGCGGGCTGGTTCACCGGAGCGCCCCAGCCGGGCGACCCGGGACCGGCCGTCGTGGTTGGCCACGTCAGCTCGAGGTCCGGGGCCGCCGTGTTCTACCGGCTTGCGGCGCTCACCCGGGGAGACGTGGTCGAGGTGCTTCGCCACAAGGGAACGGTGGCGAAGTTCGCCGTGGACAGCGTGCTGGAATACCCGAAGGACGCCTTTCCCACCGATCGGGTCTACGGCAACGTCAGCGGGTCGGCGCTCCGGCTGATCACGTGCGGGGGGACGTTCAACAGCTCCACCGGGCATTACGACGACAACATCGTGGTCTTCGCCCACCTGGTGAACTGAGCATCCTCCGGAGGCTGTCTTCGCGCCTGGGCTGCCGGATCGCTCGAGTCACGGCATGCCCTGGAGGCCGGTAACCTGTCCCGATGGACGCTCTCGAGGCGCTGGGGCTCCCGGAGGGCCGGTGGGCCGACGTCGAGGGCCCCGTCCACTACCGGCAGTGGGACGGTCCGGCCGCGGGGCCCACGTTCGTCTGCGTGCACGGGTTGGGCGGGTCGTTGCTGAACTGGGCGCCGGTGGCTCCCGGCCTGGCCGGGCACGGGCGGGTGCTGGCCGTGGACCTCCCGGGATTCGGGATGACGCCATCGGCCGGGCGCAACGGCAGCCTCACGGCGCACTGGCGACTGCTGGGTGGGTTCCTCCGGAAACTCGACCTCCCTCCCGTGGTGATGGTCGGCAACTCGATGGGCGGGATGCTCACGCTGATCCAGTCGGCCCACTCCCCGGAGACCCTGGCCGGCATGATCCTCGTCGACGCGGCGTTCCCCCGCTCCAGGATCGGCGCGGCCCCGCAGCCCCCGGCCCGGGTCACCGGGCTGTTCGCCCTCTACGCGGCGGGCCGGGTGGGCGAGCGGTTCATGGCCGGAAGGGCTCGCCGGCTCGGCGCCGAGGGCCTGGTCCGGGAGACCCTCCAGGTCTGCACGACGAACCCCGACGCCATCGATCCGAAGCTGGTCGCGGCGCTGGTCGAGCAGGCCGAACATCGGATTGAGGTGGCCGACGCCGGGCAAGCCTTCCTCACCGCTGCCCGCTCGATCTTCCGGGCCCAGGTCCTGCCGGCGCGGTACCGCTCGCTGGTCTCGGCGGCCACGACCCCTGCCCTGGTGATCCATGGCGCCGACGATCGGCTGGTGCCGGTGGCCAGCGCCGTCACCGCGGCAAGGGGCCACGACAACTGGCGGCTCGAGGTCCTGGACGGCCTGGGCCACATCCCGCAGATGGAGGCCCCCCAGCGCTGGCTCCAGGTGGTCGAACCCTGGCTCGAGGGGTTCGGCCTGTCCGCGAGCGGACGGTCCGAGCGCCTCGCCTGAGCGGACCGGCGCGCATCCCCGGTCAGAACACCAGGACCTTGTCGGCCTCCTCGCAGAGCTTGGCGGCCTCGGGAGGGGTCGTCCACACGCCGTTCACCACGGCGAGGCTTTCGTCGGTCGCCCCACGGGCGACCGCGCACCCCTTTCAAACGTAGACGGTGGCCCCACCGTCCCTGAGCTTCGCCAGCAGCTCGCGCATGGGGGGCACGCCGACCCCTTCGATGGTCTGGGCGCTGTCCCCCACCACGATCTCCGCGCCGTCGCCCGCCAGTACCACGGCGACCTCGTGGCCCACCTCCAGCGATCCGTTCGCCGCCATGTGCAGTGGGATCGACGCCGCGGTCGGGTCGGCCGCCCCGCGCGTCACGAAATAGACGAACTTCATCCGCGCGACCCCCTCTCTACTTGCCTGCCGCCTTGAGCAACTCCGCCAGGGATCCGTCCATGGCCGCGGACAGGTATTCGACGTCGGGCAGCGTATCCCAGTCGGCGGTCAGGCCGAACGCCATGGTGCCGGCCAGGCTGGTGCACGCGATCGACAGCCCCATGTTCTCCGCGATCGGCATGATCGGGTAGGACGCCACCAGCCTCGCCCCCGCGATGTACAGGGGGATCTGGGGGCCCGGGACGTTCGACACCACCAGGTTGATGAACCGCCCCCGGGCGGCCAGACGGGCCGCCATCCCGTGGATCGTGGGCGGGGCCCACATCCCGATGTTCATGATGAACTCGGCCCCCACCGCCTGCTTCGACTCCTTCAGCCTCTCCGTGGTCTCGCGGATCAAGGACAACCGCTTCTTCGCCCCCATCGGTCCGATGGGGAGGTCCACCAGCCACGAGGACACCCGGTTGCCCAGGGCATGTTGGTCGTCTTCGATCCGAACGGACACCGGCACCATGGCTCGCAGGAAGCGATCCCGGGTGGGCTCGCGCCGGTACCGCATCAGCCGGTGCAACGCACCCGCCACCGTCGCCAGGACCACGTCGTTCACCGTCCCCCCCAGGGCGTTCTTCACGTCCTTGAACGACGACACCGGCGCCTCCATCATGGCGAACCGCCGGTTCGGCCCGACCTGCCGGTTGAACGGGCTTGGGGGAGCGATGCCCTTGCCCAGCACGTCGCTCACTCCCTGCACCGTGCTGATCACCTGCCTGGCCAGGCGAGCCGGCCCGGTCAGCGTCCGCTGGGCCGTCTCGGCGAAGGTTCGAACCGGGTTTCGAAGCTGTTCGGCCACGGCATCCCGGAGCAGTTGCGAGCGGGACGGCTCGGGCTCGGGCGACCAGGGCTCGGCGGTGAGGATCTGGGGCTCTCGGGTGAAGTCGAACACCGCGGTGGCCAGGTCGATGGCGGCAAGCCCGTCCACCATCGCGTGGTGCACCTTCGTCAGCAGCGACACCATGCCGCCCTCCATGCCCTCGATGAGGTAGGTCTCCCACAGGGGCTTGGTCCGGTCGAGGGGGCGGGAGATCACCCGCTGCACGTAGTCGACGAGCTCCTTGCGGCCGCGCGGAGCCGGCAGGGCCGCCCGGCGCATGTGGAAGTCGATGTCGAAGTCCACGTCGTCCACCCACACGGGGCGGGCCGTCGAGAGCGGCGGGAACACCACCTTCTGCCTGAACCGGGGGGCCAGGTGCAGGCGCGACGCGATGACCTCAACCACGTTCTCGATCCGAAGCGTCCCGTCGGGCCGGGTGGACGGGTCGAGGATGGCCAGCCCGCCCACGTGCTGGTGCACCGAGGGCGTCTCCAGATAGAGGAACGAAGCGTCCTGGGGCCCGAGACGCTGCAACGCGCAACTCCCTTCCCGAGCTCTGGAGCGCGGGGCTTCTCGAGAGGCTACACCCTGAGGGCGAGAGGGAGCGCGGGGCCTGGGGCGCGGGGCCGGGCCGCCGTCAGCCGTGGCTCCGGCTATCCTCGGAGCCTTGCCCATGGGTGGCCGGGTTCGAACCTCGCTGTGTGCGTCGCTGGCGGCCTGCCTGCTCCCGGCCGTGCCCGCCCCGGCGAGACCGGGGGCCGCCGGACCGGCCCCGGTCGTGGTGGTCGTGCTGGAGAACCACGGCTACGGGCAGGTCGTCGGCAACGCCGACGCCCCCTACCTCAACTGCACCGGCTCCTTCGCCGGGACCGGCCTGGTCTGCAACGGCAAGCTCTACACGGGGTATCGCGGGCTGTTCCATCCGTCCCTCCCCAACTACCTCGCCATGGCCAGCGGTTCGAACGACGGCTGCACCAGCGACTCGTGCACTCCCGATTCGGTCCGCCGGCAGAGCCTGTTCCAGCAGCTCTCCGGCGCAGGGCTGAGATGGAACGCCTTCCAGGAGTCGATGACCGTGGACTGCGAACGGCTGGACGACTCGAACGACGTCTACGTGGTCCACCACAACCCGCCCGCCTACTTTCGCCCCCTGGGCGACGCCGGCCTGTGCAGGGCGTTCGACGTGCCCTTCGCGCAGATGAACGCCTCGGCCCTGCCGCCGTTCAGCTTCGTCACCCCGAACCTCTGCCACGACATGCACGGGGCCTCGGGGCCCGACTGCACGCAGGGCTACCCGCAGTGCTCGAACCTGATCTGCGTGGCCGACGCGTGGCTGTCGGAGAATGTGCCGCCGCTCCTGGCGGCCGGGGCCGACGTGCTGGTGACGTTCGACGAGCCCCGGCGGTCCGAGCCGGCCACGGCCCGGCTGGCCGCCGTCCAGGTGGGGCCGGGGGTGGCCGCCGGGTCGACCGACTCGCGCGCATACGACCACTACTCGCTGCTGCGAGGCCTGGAGGACGGGTTCGGCCTGGCGTGCCTTCAACTGGCCTGTTCGGCCACCCCGCTGCCCATCGGCTCCTGAGCGTCTGATCGGATCGTTCGGATCGAACCGTTCAGGCGAACGTCCCGCACCGGGTGCACTCGAACCACGTGCCGTCCGGGTCCAGACGGAAGATGGTGGCTCGGCCGCACGTCGGGCACTGACGGATAGCGTGCCCGGGTGAGGGCGCGGCGGGCTCCGGGGGACCGTACCGCTTCAGCGCCTCGACGTAGCGCCGGTAGAGCAGCCGGTCGTCGAGATCGCGTGCTGGCTCCCCCATGTCGGCCTCCTTTTTTCCACCCGCCGGTGTGCTTTCCCACCTCGGCCGCCCCCTAAGCGCGGGCGCTCCGTGACGGATCGGTCGAGCGGCCCCACGCAAGCTCCTTCCGAGGGATCGCCGTGTGGTGGAGCTGGGCGGCTACGCCTTCGCGGCCGGCGCGGCCTCGGCGGCGCGGTGAACCCGCAGGTCGCCACTCACCGACCGCATCCGGACCTCCAGGCGGGGCCGCCCCGCCTCGGGCTCGCCGCTCGATTCGAGGTCGGACCGAGCCTCGCCGGCCACCGACTGGAGGTCCATCCACACGTCGATGCCGGGGAGGACCCCCACCGAGAGGTCACCGGAGACCGTCTCCAGCCGAACCGACCCCGGGCCGACGGCTCCGAGGGCCTGGTCGCCCGAGGCGGTTCGTGCCTCCACCCGCCCCTCGGCCCGGCCGATCTCCCGTCTCCCAGCGCGCCGTGGGTGTCCACGTCCGCGGACGCCGTGTGGACGTCCACGCTCGCCCCCGCCGGGCAGCGGATGGCGATGCGGGCGTGGCCGTTGCGGCCCCGGAAGCCGCTGGGGGCATGGATCCGAACGACGGGCCGGCCGGGTCGTTCGACCAGCTCGACCTTCCACCGGTCCTCTTCGTGCCGACCGGCCTCGAGGTCGATCTCCGTGTCCCCGGACGCGTCGGCGTCGATCCGGAGGTCGCCCGCCGGGAACCGGACCTCGACGTGGGGCGGATTTGGGGTGTGAAAGGTCCACTGCATGCTGTGCCTCCTCTGTTCGATTGAGGTCTCGGTTCAGCTTCTGGCGAATCCCGTCAGGCGGGTCCCCGCCCGGCGGGTATGCACCTCCAGGCTCCTGGCGATCACCTGGACCAGCCAGGTGTTCACCGAGAGCCCCCCGCGGGCGGCCGCCGCATCGACGGCCGCCTTGAGCGACTCGGGCAGGCGAAGGGTAATCCTGGCCTCGGACGGCTCCTCCTCCACCGGTGCGCGGCCGGCCCGGGCGGACCCCGAAGCGGGGGCGTCCTCCACGTACACCAGGACCGGGTCGCCTCCCATCAGACGGACGTCCACCCTTCCCTCGGGGAGCTGGGGATCGAGCTCGCCGGCGGCCTCGGTCACCGCCTCGATGAGCCGGAGCCTGAGCGGTGCGGCCATGGCCGCGGCGATCCTGCCGCCCACCTCAGCGGCGCCCTCGTCGCCGAGCGCCGTGAGGGCCGCAACGTCGGACTGGATGGCCTCGATGATGCGTGCCGTCTCCATGACAGCACTATGACATCATTCTGGCGGCGTGTCAACCCGGCCCCTGGCCTCAGGGGACCTCCGGGGCTTCGCTCCTCCCCCCGCCCCGAGCCAGGCTGGCCGCGACGGCACCGGCCAGGATGAGCACCCCACCGGCCACGGTGCCCGCCCGCAACGGTTCGTTCAGGAAGACCACCGCCAGGGCAGTCGCTGCCAGGGGCTCGCTGGCGGCCACGATGGAGGTTCGAACCGATCCCAGCCGGCGGAGGCCCGCGAACAGGCACACGAAGGCCCCGGCGGTGAACGCGGCCGTCCCCACCACCGGCCCCCACTGGTGCCAGCCCCGGGGAAGCCGGGCCGAGCCGGTGGCCGCGGCGAAGGCCGCCAGGGCCACGGCGGCGGCCCCGCTCACCCACATCGAGCCGGTCACGGAGTTCGTCCCCTTCAGCACGGCCTCGGCCACGGTGAGGTAGAGGGTGAACGTGATGGCCGCGCCGAAGGCGAACGCGATGGCGGCGGTGGTCACGTCCAGGCCGCCCCCCGACACGACCACCAGGGCGGCCCCCGCCACCGCGGCAAGGAGCGATCCTCCCAGCAGCCATCCCGGCGGGCCCCTCCCCAGGGCGATGGCAAGCAGCGACACCAGCACCGGATACGTGTAGAACAGGAGCGTCACGGCGGCGGCGCTGCCGTGCTCGACGGCGGCGAAGAACAGGCCCGCCTCCACGGCGTAGCCCACCATCCCCAGCAGGGCGAGGCGCCATCCCTCGCCGGGGGCCGTCCGAAGTGGACGACGGGCCAGGGCCAGCGCCGCTGCCAGCAGCAGGGCGGCCAGGCCGAACCGGAACGCCAGGAACGACGCCACCGGGAGGCCGGAATTCGTCAGGAGCTTGCCGAGGACGACCACGCCCCCGAACTGCAGCGAGGCCAGCCCGACGAAGGCGCCGCCGGCAGCCTCGTCGGAAACCCTCAAGCGGGCAGCAGGGGCCGCTCCGGCGAACGCCCGCTGGCCTGCTCCCAGCGGGCGGCCAGCCGGAGCAGGGTCTCCTCGCCGCCCTCCCGGCCCACCAGGGACACCCCGATCGGAAGGCCCTCGGAGGACCTGGCAGCGGGGAGGCTCACGGCCGGGAGGCCGGCCAGGTTCGCCGCCACGGTGAACCATCCCGGGCCCACCACGGCGACCTCGACCACCCCGGCCGGGCCCAGGTCCACCTCCGCCTGATCCGCCAGCGGGGCCCGATAGGGCGAGGTCGGGAGGACCAGCCCGTCGAGGTCCTCCAGCCGCGTTCGGAACCAGGCCCCGACCTCCTCGCGGCGGCGCGCCGCCCACGCCCGGAACTCCGGGTCGAACCCCCGCCCCCGGTCCATCCACTCCAGGACGCTCGGATCGACCTTCGACCGGTCGATCCCCGCATGGGCCTGGGCGAACTCCGGGAAGCAGACACCCCTCCACACGGCCCGCAGCCCCTCGGGATCCCCGGCGTCCACCCGCGGTTCCTCCTCCAGGGGCCGAACGTCAACGCCGGCGCCCTGAAGATCCCGGAGCACGCCGTCGACCGCGGCCCGGACCTCGGGGTGGACCTTCTCGTCGAAGAACCCTCCCGGCGCGCCCACCCGCAGGGGTGCGGCCGGTTCGGCCAGCAGGTCCTCGCGGCCGGGCACGGCGGTGTCCAGGCCGGCCAGGACGGCGAACAGGAGCCAAAGGTCCTCGGCGGTGGTGGCCAGGGGCCCGGGACAGTCCATGGAGGGCGCCAGCGGCATGAGCCCCTCGGTGGCGAGCCGGCCCGTGGTCGGCTTCAGGCCGAACACCCCGCACAGCGCCGCCGGGATCCTGATGGAGCCCCCCGTGTCGGAGCCCAATGCCCAGGGCACCACCCCGGCGGCCACCGCCGCGGCCGACCCGCCGCTGGACCCGCCGGTCATGCGCCGAGGGTCCCACGGATTGGAGGTCCGGCCGAATGCCGAGACCAGGTTCGTCCCTCCCGCCGCCAGCTCGTGCTGGTTCGTCTTCCCCACCAGGACCAGGCCAGCGTCCCGGAGGGCCGAGACCGTGGGGGCGTCGTGCTCGGCGATCCGGCCCCGGTAGGCCTGGCAGCAGCCCGTGGTCTCGTGGCCGGCCACGTCGAACAGGTCCTTGACGGCCACGGGGATACCTGCCGTGTCGGGGAGCTCCTCGGTCCGGTGCACCGTCCGGATGCCCCCCGCCGGGTGCCAGGCCCGGGCCAGGGCCCTGGCGGCCACCTCCACCAGGCGGGCATCCTCGGCGGCCTCGTCGATCCACAGTTGGGAGAAGGCGTTCGTCGACGGCTGCCACCGCTCGGCCCGGTCGAGGGTTCGTTGCAGCAGGTCCACCGGGGAGACCTGCCGGCCGCGGAGGGCCACCGCCATCTCGGTGGCGGTCTCCAGCTCGCCGTCCTGGAGCGAGGTCACCGCGGGATGAAACCGCGCTGTCCCGAGGTCCCGCAAATTCAGGCGGTGACGAAGGCGGCCACCCGGGCCACGATCTGGGGGATGGCCGAATACATCTCGTCGCCGTCCTCGAACATCATCAGCTCGGCGTTCGGCATGATCCCGGCGAGGATGCGGCCGACCTCGGCCGGGTGGATCTCGTCTCCCTCCCGGCAGACGATCAGGGTGGGGACGGTCACCCTCGCCATGTCGTGGCGGTCCCGGAGCGGCCAGTCCTCGATGACCTCCCGGATGGCCCGGGGCACGCCGACCGGGTTGAGGTCGGCCATGAGCATCCGGTCGAACTCCCGCAGCCAGGGCATCTGGAGGTAGTTCGCCACGCGGTTCGGGTCGTTCAGCAGCGCCTCGATGGCCTCCTGGCGAGACTTCCCTTCGACCAGCGCGGCCGTTCGGAGCATGCGGTCCTTGTACTGAAACTCGACGTCCAGGCCGGCCGGGAGCAGCAGGACCAGCCTGGCGAACCGGTCGGGCCTGCCGGCGACCAGGTTGCAGATCGCCCCCGCGCCGAGGGACGTGCCGAAGGCGATCTCGGCGCCGTACCCGGTGGCCACGGCGTCGAGGTCTCGGGCGAAGTCGGCGAACCGGTAGCCGCGCTCCGGCGAGGAGCTGTGCCCGTGGCCCCGGAAGCAGAACCGAACCTTCGTCCCGGGAACCAGCGGGGTGAGCTGGGCCAGCTCCCGGCAGGAGTTCGTCAAGCCGTGGGCCAGGACGGTGACCGGCTCGCCCTCGCCGTCCACCTCGACGTGGAGGACGGCGTCCTCGGTGACGACCTCGGGCACGCCTACCAGCTCGCGGCGCCGACCGAGGAGGCGTAAGCCGCCACCCCGGTGCGCTTCCGCTCCAGCCGGTCGGTGATCCGCCGCACCAGGACGATGGCCGCGCCAGCCGCGACGACGACCACCCCGGTGGCGGCCAGGGCGAACCACTGCTGAACGATCGCCTGGTGCAGGGTTGGCCGGGGCCTCGGGGCCGCCGACGCGGCCAGTGAGCTGAGGGGAATGTTCAGGAGCAGGGCCGTCCACCAGACCGCGATGAGCGGCGTGAGGGGGCGACTGCGCCATTCGATGGCTCCGGCCGTCGGGTCGCTGGCACGCCACAGCTCCGACATGGTTCGAGCCGGCATCACGAAGTCGGCGAACGGGATGAACCACCAGCCCACCGCCCACCCGGGGGAGAAGCGCCGGTCCGCCACGCCGAGTGCTTCAAGATTCGCCTGGCCCCGGTATTGCCACACGAGCCAGAGGACGACGATGGAGATGACGACGAGCCCACCAACACCGACCAGTCTCCCCAGCGCCTCCCGAGCTGAGACGGCGCGCTGCACGGTGGTCGAGCCAGCTTCAAGAGATCGCAGCCTCGAGATGTATACGGCCCTGGCGATCTCCGCTCCCACCGCCAGCAGAGCCCACAGTCCGAGCAACCCGGTGGTCCAGGCGGCAAGCGTTCGCATGCGCCGAAAGCCAGCCACGAAGGCCTGAACGTCCGGCGATCGCCCCGCCTGGGGCACCTCGACGAACCGCTTCTCCATCCCCGAGAACACGTTCCATGCCTCGTTCCAGCCCTGGTCGGTCCGAGGGTACCGGTGGACCGGACCGCCCGGATGCGTGCGGTCCCAGATGCCGAAGAAACCGCTTCCGTAGCCGAGGATGTAGCGCTCGCCCGAGTGGCTGAACCGCAGGGCCCCTTCCCCGACCTGCGGCGCTCCGAACCCCGGACCGGCCGCGGGCGGAGCTCCGAACCCCGTTCCGGCCGCGGGCGGCGCCACACCGGGTCCGGAGGGCGGGATCGTTGACGGCGTCCGCATGGCCGCTTCGACATCGACGGTCAGGTCCGTCCGGCAGTGCGGGCACCGGACGGCCTCGTCCGGGATCCGTTCGGCACAATAGGGGCACTTCTTCACGGTCCGGCCAGGGTACCCATTTCGATCCGTCGCAGCCAGCAGCACCCGGGATAGGATTCGGGCTCCCATGCCACGAGCGACCCGGCGACGACCATGTCCCGAACGCTGATCACGGCCGGCGCGATCCACGCCGGCGACCCGCCGAGGCCCGGCCCCACGGCCATGGTGGTGGAGGGCTCGAGGATCACCTGGCTCGGACCCGTCGCCGAGGTTCCCCGCCCGACGCCCAAGCGGAAGGTCGAGCTGGGAGAGGCCTCCGTGGTGATCCCCGGCCTCATCGACTGCCACCTCCACATGATCGACCTGCCCCTGCTGGCTCGGTGGGTCGACTGCCGGGGGGCTCGAACGCGCGACGAGGCCCTGGCAAGGATGCGGTCCGGCGCGGTGGAGGTGCCCCACGGCGAGTGGGTGGTCGGATGGGGCTACGACGCCGCCGGGGTGGAGAACGGCCGGCGGGCCACACGGTCCCAGCTCGACGAGGCCGTCCCCGGCCGTCCGGCCCTGCTGGCGGAGTCCTCCTTCCATCAGGGAGCGGCGAACTCGCCCGCGCTCGCCGCGGTGGGGTGGGGCCGGGCCACGCCACGATGGTTCGGCGGAGAGCTCGAACGCGACCGTCGGGGCGAGCCCACCGGGATGGCGTGGGAGGCGGCGTTCAGCGTCCTGTGGAAGAGGGCCCGAGGTGCCTCCGAGGAAGCGCTGGCCTCCCAGGGCGCGCTGGCCGAACGCTACCGGCTGGCCGCCCGCGACCTCCTGGCGCAGGGCATCACCCACGCCGGCGAGGCCCTGGCCGGGCCCGAGCACCTCGAGCTGCTTCGTGAGGCCAGCCTCGACGTCGGTTTCACCGTGATGCCGGGGAGCGGCCGGCACTGGTTCGCCCCGCCATGGGACGCGCTGGCCGGGCCCGTCACCGGCCAGGGCGACCCACACCTCGCGGTCGGCCCGCTCAAGCTGTTCGCCGACGGGGCCGAACGCTGCGCCATGTCGATCCCCCTCCCGGCCGCCCTTCGGCAGACCGCCGGGGTCGTCCGGAACGCCCGGCGCGACCCGACGGGAGTGCGGGTCCTCCTGACCGCTCGAGCGAGGCTCTCGGGCGGACGGTTCCGCAGCGGGACGCTCCACCATCCGCCGGGCCGGCTGGCCGATCTGATCGAGGCGGCGCTGCGCCGGGGGTTTCGAACCGCCGTGCACGCCCTCGGCAACGAGGGGTTCCGTCAGGCCGTGTCGGCCTACGAGGAGGCCAGGCGCCGCACGGGCGTCGCCGTGGCGGGGTGCCGCATCGAGCACGGCCACTTCGCCGAAGGCCCCGACATCGAACGCGCCGCGGCCCTCGGGCTGATCCTGTCGATGCAGCCGGGGCACGCCGTGCACTACGCCAGGACGATGCGATCCGCGCAGGTCGACCGGATCTTCGATCCCGTGCCGGTGAAGGCGGCCGTCGAGGCGGGCTGCCGGGTGGCCATCTCCAGCGACGGACCCACAGCGCCGGGGACGGCGCTCGACAACATGCGGGGGGCGGTGGACCGGATCGCCGCCGACGGCGAGCCCATCCGGCCAGACCTGGCCATCGGCAGGATCGACGCGCTGCGGGCGGCCACCCTGGGCGGCGCGGAAGCATGCGACGTGGCCGGGGTCAAGGGAAGCCTGGCCCCCCGGAAGCAGGCCGACTTCGCCGTGCTGTCCGGGGACCCGTTCGACCCCACCACCAGGGTCGAACAGACGTGGGTGGCCGGCCGGCGCGTCTGGCCTTCGAGATAGAGCGGCTCAGGTCGAATCCGAGACCACCAGGACCTGGGAGAGCGGGCCGCCGTTGGCTCCTCCGAGGACATACGCCTTCCCGGCCAGCTCGACCGCGGGGGCGTCGGAGAGGGGGCCCGGGAGGGAACGGTGGAGACGGCGGACCGGCCGTTTCACGGAGAGGTCGATCTCGAAGACCGTCCGCGTGGGACGCCCCGAGGCGTCCTGGCCCCCCGCCACATAGACCACGCCGCCCAGGACGAAGGCCGTGGCGTGGGCCACGCCGGCGGGGAGACGCCCCACCCGCGCCACGGAACCCGTCGATGGATGGAACACCAGCACGTCCCGGGTGGGGCCGTTCGAGGAGAGGCCCCCCACGATGAGGACATCCGGCCCGGCCGCGGCCACCGCAGGATACCGAAGCCCCTCGGGCAGCGTGCCGGCTCGTCGGAACCGGCGGCCGTCGATCGTGGCATAGACGGCGGTTTGGGGGGCCCGGCCGTCGTAGCCGCCGACCAGGTAGATCGTTCCTCCCACCGTGGCCGCGGCCAGGTCGGAAAGGGGCGTGGGGAGCCGGCCGGCGATGGCACTCCGGCGCGACGACAGATCGAACGACTGCACGGCGTCGGTGCTCCGGGAGGTGCCGCCGCCGAACACGAAGAGCTTGCTCCCGATGACCGCGGCGGCGGCGTCGTGGGTTCGCTCCGGCAGCGAGCCCAACGCGACCACCCGCCCGGCA
>WNGK01005065.1_pt1 | contig 19444 bp, 30 predicted proteins | sample 5400601 | NCBI WGS metagenome assembly WNGK01 (sample SAMN13153376, study PRJNA577476) | soil metagenome | isolation source: 60 cm soil or saprolite under Garry oak tree replicate 1 | place: USA:California | collected 2016-06-15
CTGAGACCCTCAACAAGAGGGCTTGGTAGTAGTTTAACGTATAAGGAGATACCCTGGTGGTGTGGAAACTGGATCGACTTGGGCGATCATTGCAGCAGCTCATCGAAACGCTTGAAAAATTGAAAAAACGGAACATCCATTTGGTGTCGCTGACAGAAGATGTCAATACGAGCACACCTACGGGCATGCTGTTTTTCCAGCTCATTGCGATGCTGGCGGAGTTTGAGCACAATATTATTTCCGAACGAACCAAAGCAGGTCTTGAAGCAGCCCGCGCCAGAGGAAGAACAGGCGGCAGGCCCAAGCTAAAGGCCGACGACATCAAGATAGCCATTGCAAAGCAGCTCCATGCTTCGAACAGCACGAAGGTCAAGGAAATCTGTCACACCCTGCATATCTCAAAAGCAACGCTCTATCGCTATTTGCAGATGTAACACAGCAAACAAGCAGAAGACATACCTCATCAATAAGAAGAAACGATCAGGAACAAGCTTCCTGTCGTACGTACGTAGGTCTCCCTTTCCAAACTGAGTGCTGGCTCAACGCTTCGCTCTGAGATCTTCAGGATGACATCCACGAAGAGACGCTTATTCCTGCCTGAGCCAGGGAAGCGATCTTCAACGTGCAACGACTCACCGGTAGTGGCTAGACAGTACTCGGTTGAGCATGGTCTGTATGGAACGTTCCGCTATGACGAACGACACATCATCTGCAAGAGCGATGCAAGCTACTATTGAAGAGAAAGCAGCTCTCTACCGCTCTTCCCTATCGTGCCATAGATGGACAGCGTACTCTTCTTCGCATGCATGAGGCACCTGGCAGCTTGGATGCGGGAACTCCATGCACATGAGTGATCAGTGATGCTTCCTCATCAAGTGGCAAGAGCCCTGAGTGACCTCTGAATCATGGCCCGCTCTCGGTCATTTCTCTTGCCCATCAACACCAGTCGACATAATACATAGGAAACCAACATGTCAACTGCAAATAACGGACGATATTGCTACTCATTAAATGGCCGATTCTCAGACAAGGGAGCAAGCTCTTGGACGTGCATGGAAGGCAGCCAGACAGACTGACGCCCTCGCCTCTCCAATGCTGGCAGAAGTGGTGTGCGCGATCCCCGCCTGCTTTGATCTGCATGAAATCGAGGCGCTCCCCCGTTCCTGGCGTGGCGATTCTGTGATCCCGGCTGCCCCTATACTGCCACAGGCAGGGCCAGGCGCATTCCGCACAGCACGCGGGAAAAGCGGAGAATGGTATGATAAAGACGAGCAAAAAATGGCTCTTTGAGAATGTCCGTCCTTGTGCTAGACTTTGAGAAGGGATGTCTCTTTCCAAGCTGGCTGGCTACGCGAGAAGACAGATGGGGAGCAGTTTTAAGAGGGATCTCGCGCATCAGGGCTCAGAGCGAAGCGCCCAGGGCGCACTCCTCTTCGCGCTTCTGACCACTTGGCGGGCACATTGCCGGTGAGGGGTTTCTCGCGGGATCAGGCTCTGACGCGGAGAGCGCGAAGGCGGGCAGCCCGCAACGGAGAACAGAAATGAAGTCTGGTTTACAATAGTGCACATGAAAACAAAGGAGAGGAATGATGGCAACGGCAAAGAGGGAGCCAAAGGCTGAACAGAATCTCGATGGGTACGGCGCGCCTCAGATCCCCTGGCCGAAGGTGCGAGAGCGCTTCGAAAAGGACCTTTCCCAGGACCCGGAATCGGGCGGGCCGGGTCGGCATACCTGTTGGCTGGCAACGGTGCGTCCAGACGGCAGGCCACACGTGATGCCGCTGGGAGCCATATAGGTGGATGGTGCCTTTTACTTCACCTCTGGCGCAGGCACCCGCAAATCGAAGGATATCGCACACAACCCCAACTGTGTCATCACGGTTGCCACACACGACTTCGACCTCGTCGTGGAAGGCGAGGCTGTGAAGTTGACCGATCCCGCCAGGGCCCAGCGTATCGCAGAGGTCTATCGAGCCCAAGGATGGCCAGCGACAGTGATCGAGGGTACGGCCTCTCTCACCGCCGAGTACAGTGCGCCGAGCGCAGGGCCGCCACCCTGGGATGTGTACCAAGTGACACCCCAGACCGTGTATGCTCTGGGAACGGCTGAGCCATATGGAGCGACGAAATTTCGATTCTAAAGCGTGCCGCCACTGGTGTTTATGCTAAGAGCGTGTTTTGCACTATTGAGCACCACGTCTTGTATACACAAGGAGTAGAAACATGAATGAGCATGCGAAACTCCCACCGCAACCGACCAGTTCAATGAAACAGTTTGATGTCTTGGTTGGTGAATGGACCATGGTGGGAACCCATCCTGAATTCCCAGACGCCGCGCATGGACACTCTTCTTTCGAGTGGCTGGTGGAAGGGGCCTTGCTGCTCTGGCGTTTTAATTGGGAACCCGGAGGCCCTCCCACTGCTCTCAGTGTCATAGGCCATGATGACTCAGTTGAAACATGTTGCATGCTCTATTCCGATGAGCGAGGGGTTGCAAGGATCTATCAGATGAGCCTAGAAGGCGGCGTGTGGAAGATGTGGAGAGATTCGCCGGGCTTCTCACAACGCGTGACTGGCACGATAAGCTCGGATGGAAACACCATTACCTGGCATGGAGAGTTGTCGTACGATGGGTCACATTGGGAGCAGGACCTGGATGTGACGTACACGAGAAAGCCATAAAAGGGGTCTGCTCACTTCGTCTTCCAGAAGGAGGAATCAATCATGACAAGGGAGGAGGTAACACCATGAGCGAAAACAGCAGGCTCGCACAAGCGATCCTTTCTCAACTGGCCTATATCACGCTCTCCACCGCCACAACAGATGGGGTACCCTGGAATGCGCCCGTTTATGCAGCATTTGATGCGCACATACACCTTCTTCTGGGTCTCGGCAAAATACGCTCGTCATTCCCAAAACATCAGAGCGAACCCTCGCATTGCCATTGTGGTATATGACTCGACGGTTCCCCCAGGAACCGGAAAAGGGGTCTATATGGAGGCCAGGGCATATGAGTTGACCGATAGCCGGGAATGCAGCCACGCATTCGCCTGTTTGCGCCGCCGGGGATGGGAACATCCCCCTTCTGTAGACATGGTGGTTGGGGCAACCCTGCGCGGGGTCTATAAGGCGGTTCCAGAGAACATATGGATCAGCGCTGAAGACTCCAATGGGCTTGATGGTCGGGTGGAGGTGGATGTGCTGGAAATGTGACCCAGGCGCGCGAGACGAAGAGGACCCTCGACCTCACGCAAGAAACCAAGGTTTTTGACACGGATGGAAGAGATTCCTCTTTTTCATCAGCTATGTTGCGTAAAAACCAATAATTAGTTCAAAATAACAACGTTTTCTCCTTGTTACCAGGAACCAAAATCTCGAAATGCTGTTTTTGCTTGTCTTAAAAAATGGCCGTTTGTTAAGACTTAGCAATCAAGCGACGAAAGACTTCAATGCCATAACGCGTGCGTATTTTCGTCAGACTTGAATGATCGGGAAGTGGCTCGTTCAAGTCGTACCCCAAGAACCCGCGAATGCTGAGGCGATCTGCTGCATGCCACATCAACAGGCGTTCTGAACGACTATCTTGGCAAAAACATCACGAGTTGGAGCGATGCCAGAAGCCGATGGGGTCGATTGAGGAACGACCTCCGTTCGCATCAGTCTTCTCAACAAATTCACGCACACATGAGAGGTCAAGACTCCGCTCAAGATGTCGATAGAAGTGATCTTGGGGAACTCATTGTTCTCACGAAACATGCATGAGCGGAGCAAAATGCCGCTCTTTGCTGCCCATCATGTGTGTGAAAACTCCTTACTGGGAACGTTGGCTGGGTGGCATGCCATCAGAATGTGGAAGCTTGCTGTCGGGCTCGCGCAACCACAGTGAGACATGTGCTGGCTGCATCGTCTCCTGCACGATCTTGAGCAAATGCTCACGCAAGTGGCTCAAGTCGACCTCACTGCGTAACGTAGCGCTGAATGCCTCCAACGTTTTGGCAGCGTCATATTTATGGCGATAGAAGCGTTGGTCAATGCTACGCTGAATACGATGACGTAACGGTTGGAAGAGAGCGGCAATCACCAGGGTCGAAGCGACGAGGATGAGAGGAGACTGCGCCGCCTGAGGACTGAAGGAAGCGAGTACAAACTGCGAACCTAAGATCATGCCGACATACAACAAGACCAGGATGGTGGTAAGCAATGTATAGACCAGCGTGCGTCTGACAAACACATCAATATCGAAGGCATTGGCATACAGAACTGCCATCAGAATACCAGCGATATTGATGCCACAGCCAAAGAAGCCCCCGAAATTGACGATGAGTAAGGCGAACGAGTCTGGTGGTACAACTGCAGGTATGAGGAAAAACACTAGGATAAGGGTCAGGATAAAAAAGCTCAAGCTCACCATAATCCACTTCGTGGCAGCTCGTTCCTTCGCGTTCATGAGACGACGAGAACGATACATCAAGATGACCAAAATAATCGGAAAGCTGAGCAGACTCAACACACCGTTGATGACCACAAAAACAGGAGCGGTGATGAAGACTGCGAGCACTCCCTCGAAGACACTGAGAAGATAAAACCCCAGTATCCAACGAGAGCCAAATATGCCATTCGGAAAGGTTAAGAGTGCATAAAAGCCTACGATGCCCCCTCCCAGAAAGAACAGGAGTTGCACTGGCACATTCAGAACAGGATAGGTGGCAACAAGCCCTGGATAATTCGCACCCTCATAGGCGGAAAGCCAGACGAGAAAAAAACTCAGCCCCAGTGGCACCCATCGACCCGGTTTCTTGAAGACAATAAGCAAGGCGATCCCCACACAGACGAGGATATAGAGCACCTGGATCACCATATAGACATTGGCATAGAATGTGATGGAGAGACCCATCTGCTTAAGGGCAAGCACATTCCCTGGCGTGAGTCCGCACCCACTTAGGCAGACCGTGTGCAAGTAGGCGTAGCCCAACGGGAAACCCACGATATGACCAACCACGATGAGCAGCGTATAGATGAGAAAGCCAAGCGTCATGAACCATGCCGTGCGAGGACGAGAGGGTTTAGTGAATATCTCCTGTGTGGGCGTATCGAGAGCAACCGCCATCATCATCTCCTGTTGAACGCCAGCTTGTTGGCAATCGCGTTAGTATCAGCAACTACAATGTTTGGCCGAGTCTATCTGGGCATATTGTAACATACAAACGTCTCAAAATCGTTACAACGTGATGAAAAACTTTTGAGTGGATGGGGCTATCTTCAAACTCATCATGAAAGTTCAAATGATTGCAGTCCTAGATAGTGATGAGACTGGTAAACTTTTTCAACAGGCTGTCTTCATTCTACGCACCACTCCCATGAGAAGTACGCTCCAAATAACAATAATTGGTTCAATAGAACGCAGTTTTCTGATGGTGATTAGGAACCAAAAATCAAAATCATATCTTTTATTGGTCCCAAAAAACGTCCCAGCCTGTTGAAAAACTAAACTGATGTGCTTTGAAAAGTGCGAAATACCATTTTTGCTGACAAAATTGTGCGAATTAAGATCATCGGAGAAGATTTTGCGACGTTTTTCTTCATCGCAAAGCTCTACGATAGAGTTTCTTTGCATGAGTCTTTGAACGATGGCCGAGCATGAAAAGCCGCCCTATTCAAAGATTCATACAAAAATTCTCCGCAGAATATTGCACGAATCTTTGAACGAATTATTCTCAATGCGTTCGCAGCATGCTTAAAAGCAGAACTTATCGGGTAAAAGTGAACTTAACCTGAGAAAGCGCATTATCACTTATGAGCAGATATCAATAGACATCAGGCTACATATAAGCTCTGCTGTTCAAAGATTCCCGCAAGGATTCAAGAGTTCGTGCAAAAAGCATTCAAGGATTCCCGCAAGATACCAATTAACACCCAATACCAACTCAATCAGTGCTCTGTAGGCGTCTTATTAACTCGTCTCACAAATCAAAGTCTCATTTACTTGACACTTCTACCGTTTTATGAGTCATCCGCAATCTCTCAAGGCTCTTGTGAGAGATGTAGAGATGGCAAGTAATATGACAACTTGCTTAGTGGTAAGGAATTATGTTTGGACAAGATTGCAAGGAATACGTAGGGTATAATCGACTATTGCTGTCAATAAGGAAAATACGGTCAAAATGTATAGCCTCAAGCCAGAAGAGGAGTAGCTTGAGGTCTTGTATATTTCCTCGTTGATAAGTGTTGAACGATAATTTGAATGAGATATGTCGGTTTATTCTATTATTCTTCCCTAATTGGAACATTGTGTGGTAAGTGGTTCTCGAATGGATGAATAGAGCAAAGCATGATATGTAGCTGAACCTTTTTTCTCCGTCAATGCAACCTTGAACAAGCAGTCATTCTCGTGCGAACCACTCCCGCTATTTTTGCTGAGTATCATAGGCGTTGTTACCTGTAGCAATCAACGTTGTCTTTTGCGCTGTGTCCTTTAGGCGGAGGATTCTTGCTGTTCACGCGCTTCTACCCATTTCTGCAATGTAGTGACTGAAATGCGTACCGCACGACCGAAACGAACTGTTGGCAATTCTCCCGTTGCAATCATCTCATAGATCTTTGTGCGTCCAATCCCAAGCGTCTCTGCAACCTCTGGTATGCGCAAGAGGAGCCGCTGTGGAGCACCTTCTTGAGGCCTTTCCATTGGTTTTTACCTTTCCTTGCTGGTATGATGGTCCATGCTCAGTCTGTTTTCGGCTTCGACAGAGAGGTAACCGTATTATAAGAACAATTGTACTAGAAAAGGAGTCCTTTATGTATCGTTTAAGAGCCGAATTTCCGAGAGACAACGACCCAATTTTTCTGAGGGAATCAACAACATGTATGTCTCTCACTTTGTATTGAGAATTTTAAGAAGCTAGAGATACCAGTGGGATTGTCTAGTCGCGGCTCATCCTCAAAATGCTGTTGGTGGCACATTAAAACATTGCGCTGGGATATTATGCAAAGCTAAGTTTCATTTAACGCTCGGTTTTACAATATGCCACCAACATCCCGAACGATGGTGATCCGAATGAGCCGATTTTTAGAATGCTGGATCCACAGCAAAGAAGAGGAAAGACAATCCCTCACGGCTAGAGAGGCACGAACCCATCCATCCTATGAAAAGGCGAGAGCGATTGACAGGCGGAAACGTTGGCCTGTAGAATGGCAGAAAAGAGGAGAAGAAGAGACCCATAGCAGTGCGGCCCTACTGGCACCCGATCGCGATGCTGGCGACGATCGCTCGGCATATTGATGGAATGGTCGAGGCGGATCAGGAGCAACTGGCGACTCTGCAGGAGGCCAGTATCAAACCCTACATCTTTGATGATTATTCAGTCAACTATGTCGAGCACGCATTTACCACCTGGCGCGAGGAATTCTGGGTCATCGAGGAGCAACTGCGAAGCTTCTAGGCAGTGCAACTCACCGCGAAGCCTCTCGCCGAGGTCGCCCGCCCGCAGAGCCAGATGGCTCGCCTTCGCCAAATCAACAGCGGCGTGCTCGCCCTGGCCGAGGAGTTGAGCAAAGGCACGATTGAGAAGCAGCTAGCTAAAAGTGACTTCGAGCCAAGGTTGGAAGCGCTACTACGGATGGCCAATGGGGAAGACCCCATGAAGGAGTAGTGCTTTATAAAAGGAGAAAGCCATGCCACCTGTTCGCTATAACAACGAGTACACCCTGTTTATTCGATTGGCAGAGATCGAGCCAGCGATCTGGCGGCGGATTGTCGCGCCAGGGCAACTGACATTGCATCAGCTGCACCATATTTTGCAAGTCACGATGGGCTGGACACATTCGCATCTCCATCAATTTAGCGTGCCGGGCGCAAACGAAAGCACGTACTATGGTGAGCCAAGTCCAGAGGATGATTATTTCCACAAGGATGATCGACTGGTTCGCCTGGCTCACATCGCGCCGAAGAAAGGCGCAACCTTCCTCTATGAGTACGATTTCGGCGACTCGTGGAAACATGAGATCACCGTTGAGGACATCTCACCCACCACGAAGGATGAGCCGCCGTATCCCTGGTGTCTGGATGGGCAGCGGGCCTGCCCACCTGAAGACGTGGGCGGTGTCAGCGGGTACGCGCACTTTTTGGAAGCGTGGCGCAAGCGAAGCCACCCAGAGCATCAGGAAATGCGACAATGGGTGGAGAAGCATTTTCAGCCAGAACTGTTTTCGGTGCCGCAGGTCAACGCTGCACTGGCTTTGTTCATCTCTCTCTCGAGCAAGTCCTAACACATGAGGCCAGAAGGCTCTGTATTTCGGCTTAGCAGGGAATGTCCAGGCTCGTTTTCGATCTGGGAAGTCAAAGTGAGGGAAATGGTACGAAAAAATGTTGTGACTCCGTAACTGCTATGCAAAACAGAAGGCACATTCCTGAAAGGATACCAGAGAGCTGGAATAATCTAGTATTGCAAGCCATTACCTCATCTTTCTTGCGGAAATATACCATCCTCTAATATGGTGGGCTTGTCCTTCTGTTGGGGAACGTATTTCTTTCAACCGTATACGATATCCTGCTTTTTACGTATTTCTAATGCATTTTTCTTGGTAGAGTTCCTGCCTTCCAAGCAGGCTGTCGCGGGTTCGAGCCCCGTCTCCCGCTCCCACGTATCTACATCGTCTCTCTGCAGGCCGGTGAGAAGCCGCCTGGCGACAACCAGGCAGTGTTAGGGAAAGCAAGGAGACGATGTTTTTATGTGCACAAAGGTGTACAGCGACATCCTGCCTCGTTTTGGGGTGACATCCTGCCTCGGTGCGCGTGACATCCTGCCTTCACGTGGAGGTGACATCCTGCCCCGGCGCACGCGACATCCTGCCTTCGCACTGCGCATTGCCTCAGCTGGAATCTGACTCTGCGTTTTTCAAGAAACTCTCTTTTTGCGGATCAGTGTTGAGTTTTGCAATCAGCCCACCACTGCACCGATTTTCCCTCGCTAAAAACACAGGAAGCCCCTATAATGTGTTGCAAGGGTCAGATTCCTGGTGAGGCAAGCAGGGTTTCTCGTGTCAGCAGAGGTATCTCGCGCAGGATAGTGCCAAGGGAGGCAAATGTGGAAAGCGGATTGAGCCTGCAAACCAGGCACGCATTCCTTCAGCAAGTGATCCCGCAATATTGCCAGGCAACGACGGTCAAGAAGAAGAGCAAGCTGCTCGATGCCACGACGCGCATCGACAGGATACAATCGCAAATATGCCATATGGCTCCTCAACCATGCGCAAGTGGGGCAATCCAGACCACAGTACACCCGGCCACGCCATTACGGACCAGAAGTCCAACACGCCTTGTTCCTGGTTTGGAACGCCGCCAACCGGATTTGTGCGAAACGCCTCATGCCCTTTCTCCCCACGCTGGTCGAAGCGGCTTACGCGGCTTGAGCATCTTCACCTGACGGAGGAGTGCCGCTGGCAACTGCTTTCCATGAGCGTTGTGACAGCCGATCGAGGCTCGCCTTCCCAGCGCACACGAGGCCAGCGCGGCTTCTCCACAACCAGAGCAGGAGTGGGAGGAGGCCCGGCCTAGCTTAACTTCCAGCGGAACGAGTGTGCCCACTATGACACCGCAGAGAGAGGGCGGTTACCTGCACATATGAACGCTCACCGACCTAGTCTTTCTCCTTGACACAATCACACATTCCTCTCTATCTACCACCTCTTCTCCTGTCGTTCAACATGTTGAGCGTTTATGATCCTTCAAAGTATTCCTCCGCACCTGTTGGGGTTCCACAATCAAGTACGAACCGCTTTTCTTACAAAGGATAGGAGAGTGACAGACCGCGAGCCTCTAACACGGTCTTGAGCGTGCGCAACGCATCGGTCATAATGCCGTCTGCGCCACTGTCTAGCAGGTACTCCATTTCTTGCTGGGTGTTAATGGTCCAGACGTCAACTGGGATGCCATGCCGATGTGCGGTCCTCACAAACGCCGGCGTGACCAGTTTTCTCTTTCCGTAGGTCGAGGGCACTTGCGCGCGAGTATGCTTCGGAAAGTGTACTGGATCCCACGGAAGAAAACTTGTCAGATAGAGCTTGCGAACTTCACGTGCTACGAGCGACGTTTGCGTTCCTTTAGGTGCCCTCGCTCGCAGCTTGCGAATACTGTTCTCGTGAAACGAAGCCAATGTCACACGCGGGAATGCAGCAAGCCGGCGGAGTACGGCGAGTAAGGGCGCAACTGCTTCTTGTCGTTTGGCGTCAATGTTCCAGTAAACCTCGCGGTTGAGAGACAGTGCTTCTTCCAACGTCGGGATAGACAAGCCGTCATGAGCCAGGGCCTGACGGTCGGCACGCGTGAGATCGGCGATACGGATGGCCCGTTCACCTAGGTGCACATACGCATCGACGCCTTTTTGAATGGCTTCTGAGCCGTCGATGGTCTGACCGTGGACCGCCAGCAGCTCGCCATGACGAGTATAGTGAACATCGGTCTCAATCCTTCGGTACCCTAAATCGATGGCATCCTGGAAGGCTTCAAGCGTGTTTTCGTGCGCCACTTCGTTGCCACCTCGGTGGGCGACTGCCAGTGGGAGTACATGCTCAGTCATATTTCCTCTTTGAACTCATGGAGCGAGACTCGGGTATGCCATTCCTCCATGCCATGTTGCGTGGTCCCTTTCCTGCTGCTCCTTCTGTCTATTGTAGCAGAAACGGGACATACTCTAGCATGGCTTGTGTTTTGAACACGAATCGAGTACGCTTGCAGCGAGGGCATAGTTCACAGGGAGGAGAGAGAGCTCATGACAGCACAATCACACGTGATCCGCGCGGCAGTGGTGCAGGCGGCACCCATCGCATTCGATCGAGAGAGGACCCTGGCAAAGGTAGGCGCACTGACCAGGGATGCTGCCAGCCAGGGAGCGCAGCTGGTGGTCTTCCCCGAAGCGTTTGTGTCGGCCTATCCGCGTGGCCTCAGTTTCGGCGCGGTGGTCGGGGATCGCTCACCCGAAGGACGCGAGGAGTACCGGCGCTACTGGGAGAGCGCCGTCGATATTCCCGGCCCGGCCATGCAAGAGTTGGCTGCTAGTGCGGCGCAGAATAACGTGTATCTGGTGATCGGCGTGATTGAGCGCGACGGCGGAACCCTCTACTGCACCGTCGTCTTCTTTGCACCAGACGGCTCCTACCTGGGCAAACACCGCAAACTCATGCCGACCGCTTCCGAACGCCTGATCTGGGGCTTTGGGGACGGCTCGACCCTGCCGGTGTTCGACACGCCCATCGGGCGCCTGGGAGCGGTGATCTGCTGGGAGAACTACATGCCGCTCTTGCGCATGGCGATGTACCGCAAGGGCATCCAGCTCTACTGTGCCCCAACAGCCGATGGGCGGGATAGCTGGATTGCTTCCATGCAGCATATCGCGCTGGAAGGCCGCTGTTTTGTCCTGTCCTGCAACCAGTTCGCGCGCCGCTCCGACTACCCCGCCTCCTACGTCACGCCCTTTGGGGATGCACCGGAGACCGTCCTCTCGCGCGGGGGCAGTTGTATTGTCAATCCCCTGGGGCAGATGCTTGCCGGTCCCAATTTCAGCGAGGAAGATATTATGACGGCGGACCTGGACCTCGGGGACATTGCGCGTGGTAAATACGACTTCGATGTCGTGGGCCACTATGCGCGGCCCGACATCTTCCAACTCCACGTCAATGAAGAACCGCAGTCTTCTGTCGTTGGCGCGAGCGATCCAATCCACATCGAGTGCCGGGAATGAACGGGCTCCCAGGGTTGATAGTGCAAGTCCTCCCTTTGCCCTAGAGTGGCAAGCACTAACCGAGGTAACCGGGATACTCGATTATATCAGCCTCTTAAACCAACTCAAGCAGGTGCAACAGGCCATGTTCCGCTTCTCTGCTGATTGTTCTCCAGTGATTTCACCCATCCCTTCTCCCCTGTACCTGGTTCTTTCCGTGGACGATTGTACAGCGGGTAAACCTCCTGAGGAGTGGAGTGTCCCCGATCCGAAAGCAGGGCTCCAGAGCTTGAATCGAGAGCAGGATCGGAGAAAATGGGTGCTGGGCTGGCGGCAAACCCACAAAGACCCCTTTATTGGAGAGTGGGAGCAAATCCTGTCCTGGCTGTTTGCCCATCCTGAATGGTAGCCTCGACGACATTTTCTGCGAGCTTCAGCGCCGCTCTCCCGAACGCTATCAGCCATTACAAATCCGTACTCTGCAGTGAGGAATGCGCAAGATCCGTGCTCATCTGCTGGAAACCAGGGAGGAGCAGCGGCAGGAAGAAGTGATCAGGGGACCAGCACCCACGCCATCGCTCTAGCAGAGAGAGTTACAAGGAGTCCCTGATCGCCAGTTGAGCAAAGAACCTTGGGTAAGATGTTTGATGGAGCAATGTACTCATTCGGCGAAACAGTCGCAAAGGGCAAAGGATGCCCGGTGTTCCAGGACGGAGCAAAGATTGTCGTCCTGGAACAGGTATTCAGGCTTGGGAACCGCTTAATTGCCCGACCTCGATGAGATAGCCGTCAGAATCACGCATGTAACAGCGAATTTCGAAGCCGTGGTCCTTTGGCTCAGTCAGGAATTCGGCCCCTCTGGCTCGCCACTGCTCGTATGAGGGCCTGATGTCGGCGACACGAATATTCAGAAAGCTGGAAACCTCATTCGGGTTGTGAGGAGGATGAAGCGTCACATTGGGTTTATCGTCAGTCGGGCCGCCACCGACGTTCACAATTAGCCAACTATTGGCAAGTTGGATGATGGTGGGTTCGCCGCTACGAACAACAGTGCCACCGAGAACATGCACATAAAACTCCGCCGAGCGTTTCACATCCGCTACCGTCAAGAAGCGTGTCAGGATAAAGCCTTCTTTGGGAGGCAATTGATAGTTTTCTCTGTTGATCATGATCTTTTCTCCTTCTTTGTTGTTGTTCTTGCATTGATGAGTCTCAGGCTGAATACTACCACCTTCATTTCATCATTTTCACGATTCACTGGTATGTAGACTTGTCCACTCTTGGGAATGATGCACATCAATTCTGTGAGACGTGCATGAGTTCCTCCAGGTGAGCCACGACACGAAAGGTCCGAATCTGCCCGGCCTCCACTTCAATTGTCAGCGCGCAAAAGATGCGCGAACCAGAGCGAGTCATCAACATAAGTTGACAATTGACTTCTGCCAACTCCACTTTGGACCCTTGTCGTAACGAGCTCCTGATCATGCTTCCTGTTTCCAGAAAGAAGATTGCCACTGCCTCAAGCCCTGTAATTGGGTGCGTCGCCGCTCCTGGAACTTTGCCATCCCCATTTCATGGTGACTAGCCTGTCAAGCCGCTGTTGCTACACATGTTGACGTGATCCTTTTAGGAAAGATCGCTATACAGAAAGGAGAGGGTTGAGAGGTCCCTTTTGTGACAAGATTTGCCTGTCACAAAAGGGACCTCTCAACCCTCTTACGTTGTGATGATCTTTCTGGTAGAGATCAAGACAGCGTTGCTACCAACACAGTATGTGTCCTTTGGATGAGTGGATTTACCGCATTCTGGAATAGAGCTTTCCCCTGGGGGACGAGCCCATGCCCCAGGTATATGGCCAGTGCGATCAAAAAGCTGTTGCTCGTCATCGGGGAACATCTGTCCGGTCGCAGCACGATCATCCTGGTCAAGCAGAATCAGGGTTTCTAGGAACTCTCGTTGCAGAAAGGAAAAGGGAAAAATGTCAGGGAACAATGTTATAGCTAGCGGGGAACGTGCCGTCAAGAGACGTCCTCTGTTATCCCGGCTCACACGTCTCTTGAACCCGCTCATCCTGGCGCACGCAGGAAGTCGGCACCTGCCATTGTTTGCTGTGGTCCAACACCATGGGCGTCGTTCCGGTCGCTCCTATGCCACGCCTGTGAGTGCGCGGCCAACACGTGATGGTTTCGTGATCGCGCTCACCTTTGGTGAGCAGTCCGACTGGTTCCAAAACGTACGCGCGGCAGGGGGGTGCATCATTCGCTGGAAGGGTGTTGACTATCCAATGGTTGAGCCGGTTGTGATTGACTGGGCAATCGCCCGCCAGATGTTCTCTCCGATAGAGCGGGCTGTGGTTCCGCTGATTGGCATCGAGCGGTTTGTGCAGCTACGGCATGCGGAAGCTCGCGGAAACATCTCCTCATCCAGTGAGAGGAAGAGCTTGAACGGACAATGATACAGGAGGGTGAAGATGGAAGAGTCCTTGTAGAGCTAACCGGGGGAGAAACTCACCCACGTCAAACGTGAAGAACCTCCTGGAGAGGAAAGAAGAACGTAGCACATACTGTTCATGGATACTTCAACTGGTACCATCCTGCATATTCGCATTACTTCCTCCGAAAATCGCCTACTACTACTGTTCATGCACGAAATATACGATTTTCATCATCTTCTCTGTCCACCAGGGACACGCATTACTTCACGAGAAATCGTACCCGCGGGTCGGATTTTCCCCCATTCTCTTCCCTCGCATGGGAGGTCCCCACCATCGTCGCCCGTTGCTTTCGCGCGCATTTCTGGCAACGGGGAAGATCCTGCTCTTCGTGATCGGACGGGTACGATTTCTCGTGAAGCTGCGAAGTTTTGCTAACCATCTGCTTGTGTGACTGGAGGGCCACCTACGCGTCTGACCAGTTGGGAAGGATCTGGGTGACGGGAGTACGAAGCGAGCGCACGCGTCGTTGCTCGTCGGCATGCTGACGAGCCTCTTTGCCACGTCTTCTCCCAAGGAAACCTGGCTGTTTGGAGGGAGGACACATTGTTATGCCTCAGCCATTCTCTCGTACCTTTCAGGTCCGGCGTGCTTTGCTCAGGCATCTGGCTCCGCGCTACCTGCAGGCATCCCCGGCCCAGAAAACGCTCCTGCTGGACTCGTTTGTGGAATGGACAGGCTATAGTCGCAAGTATGCCATCGAGCTGCTCAACCATGGGGAGCACGGCCAGCAGACCATCCAGCGCCGCCGTCAGCCGCAGTACCGTCCGCCGGTGCAGCAGGCCCTCTTTCTGGCCTGGAAGGCCGCACACTATGTGTGTGCCAAACGGCTCCTGCCGTCCCTGCCCAGGCTGGTGACGTTGCTGGAACAGCATGGGCACCTGTGTCTCACGGAAGTAGAGCGCCGCCAGTTGCTCGCCATGAGTATGTCCACCGCGGAGCGCTTCTTGCGCACCCAACGCAAACCCCGCGTGCATGGTCTGTCCACGACCACTCCCGGTCTCCGGTGCAAGGCCCAGATCCCCGTGCGCATGGGAGGAGGATCACCCTGGCTTTGTGGAAATGGATCTGGTAGCCCATTGTGGAGAGAATCTCGATGGGAGGTTTCTGTACACCCTGACGCTCACCGATCTCGCCACCGGCTGGACCGAATGCATCCCGCTGCTGGATAAAAGTGCTGACGCCGTGCTCGCCGCGCTTTCGCAGGCCCGCAAACTCTTCCCGTTTCCCCTGCTGGGAATCGACACCGATAGTGGCTCTGAGTTCCTCAATGAGCAGCTGATTGCCTACTGTGAGCAGGAGCAGTTGACCTTCACGCGCGGGCGCCCAGCGGTGAAGAACGATCAATGCCATGTGGAGCAGAAAAACGGAGCCGTGGTGCGCAAGGCGGTGGGCCATACACGGCTGGGAGTACAGGCCTACCACCAACTCCGCGAGGTCTACCGGGCGCTGCGGCTCGTGGTCAATTGCTTTCAGCCCTCCCTCAAGCTCCAGGCCGAAGTTCCCAAGGGCGACCGGGTGCGCCAGGTATATGATGCAGCTCAGACGCCCCTGCAACGTCTGCTGGCCTCTGGAGTTCTGCCGGAGGATCGGCAGCGAGCACTCCGCGAGCGGGTCCAGCAGATCGATCCGCTCGTGCTGAGCGAGCAGCTCGATGCGCTGCGGCCCCCTGCGGTGGTTGCCGACGGGCGTGCCTGGCCACAGCTCCGCTTCTCTCTGGCGGCCTGTACATCCGGGTCATTGCCGACGTGCGAGGAAGGACCTGAGCGGACAGACCACCAGGAGGCACCTTCGAGCAGTGAGGAGATCCTGAACGGGCCCATCCGGATTGGACCAGCACCCAGATCCTGCAGGAGATCGAGCGTCTAGCTCCTGAGCAGGCAGGCTCCGCACCCATGGAGGCGCTCATGCATGACCTCGGCCCCATGCGTCCACCTCTGCGAGCCAACTGGGAAGAACCCATGGCTGTCAAGGGATGATCGATCTGCGATGCTTTTTCAGAAATCGGACCGTGTTCCTGAGCTACAGAAGCGCACAGAAACCGGAGAGACCAGAAGCCAGGGTGAGGCTCACGTAGCATTCGGGTGAGAGCAGGGAAAAATCGAACTCATCGGTCAGATTTCTCAGGGCGCAATGCGTGCGAAGCGAAGCGCGTTGCCGGAGATCGTCCGTATTCCCACGAGAGCGAAGCAGGTCAGGGTGGAGACGTTCGCGTTCTCTCGCCAGTTCGTAGAGTTCTGGATGAGCTGCGTACTCCTTGCGAAGCTCATGAGGCCTCAACGAGCATCTCTAGGTACTGCTCACGGGTCACCAGAGTGGTATCCTCTTCCATCAATTGCCTCCTTTCAGGGGATGGCGATCTCGTCACTTTTTTCGCCATTGCTCTAGCTGCGCTCGGAACCACTGCACTACTCGCGGCCAGTCCTGATCAGGGATATCAGCATACCTGGGAACCCCAAACGCTGCTTTGAGACTTTCATAAAGAGTACCATAAGCTTTACCACTTAGTTCATGCATGTGCTGGACATACTGTTGTACTGCGCGCTGGTGGTCAGGTGTCAACGTTTGCGGACCCAGACGCTCCAGTATTTCAGGGATCAGGTTGGTCACTTCCTCAAGGCACTCTAACCGAGATTCGACACTCCCACGCCAGGATTCGATATCGTGCTGCCAGTCGATCCATGCCACCATTTGTCGGTGATATTCGCGCCAAGCGTCCAGACTTGCATCATCAGCCGGTGGAACAGGTTTGATGATCTGCTCAGCAGGAACGAGAGTAGCAGGTGAGTTTGGCACTTTGGGAGATTGTGCCCAGGTGTACAGGACATCAACGACTTCTCGCTGGTAGCGCAAAATTTCAGGGCGAATCTCCTCTCGCACTCGTTTCGGATCAATGCCTGCAAGCCAAAATGGAGCGGCACGAAGCACCAACGCCGGCATGATTTGTGGTCCTCCATCGGTCTGGACTAAAGTATACACCAGATCCTCAGCAATTGCCTCGGTTCGTTTGATGCGCCTCACCTGGCTGGTCGGCTCTAATTGAAGGTTGTCGCATAAATAGCGGAGGACAATACCAGGGCGACCATCGGGCAAACGTACAACTACGAGAGGCTTGCCATAGAACAGGATGGTTTGCTGTTCAATTGGCATGAGTGGAGATGAATTCTGCTCTTGCTCATCGCTCATAATACACCTCTCCAAAAGGGGCTGCCATGATGGCACACCCTATGTACATTTCCATGTAACTGTCCCTAGTTAAGACACCTCTTCAAGTTAAAAGCCTAGTCAAGCGCGAGAGGCATGGACAGCTCTTCCGCGATCAGTGACAGCTCTGCCCATGAGTACAAAGCGAACGTCTTCTGCTAGGATAACAGGGGATGCTCATACCCATCTCACGTAAGTTCACGATACACTCACGATCACATGTGCTTGCGCCCGAGCGCGTAGAGAGAGTTTGGCATTTCCACTTTTACCCGGTCTCGTTCAGAATAGATGAGGGAGACCAATCATGACGTGAAGGAGGAAATCCGCCCATGCTCTCCCGCGAAACCGACGCCGACTGCTACACTCACGCTCGGCTGGACTACCACGCAACTGTACGCGAACTGCCCAGCAACGAGCGCCCGCGCGAACGCCTGGAGCACTTCGGCCCTCAGGCGCTCTCGACGGTCGAGCTGCTGGCCATCATCCTGCGCACCGGCACCCGCGGCGACAACGCCCTGGAGCTGGCCAACAAGCTGCTGGCGAAGTACGGGGGACTTCCCGGGCTGGTGCGGGCCGATTTCCGCGAGCTGTGCGCCGAGCACGGCATGGGCGAGGCGAAGTCGGCCCAGGTGAAGGCGACTCTCGAGATCGGGCGCAGGCTGGCCCTGGTGCAGATGGATACCCGCTACAAGATCAGCACCCCTGAGGATGCGGCCAACCTGGTAATGATGGACATGGCCTACCTGGACACCGAGCAGACGCGCGTGCTGCTGCTAGACGCCAGGGGCCAGCTGGTCGAGAAGGCGAGCCTCTACCAGGGGACCGCCAACAGCTCGGTGCTGCGCGCCGCCGAGGTCTTCCGCCCGGCCATCATCCGCAAATGTCCCGGCCTCATCCTCTGCCACAACCACCCCAGCGGCGACCCGACGCCCTCGCCAGAGGATATCAAGGCGACGAAGCAGCTCGTGGCGGCGGGCCGCATCCTCGACATCGAGCTGGTCGACCACATCATCATCGGTAATCTGCGCTTTGTGAGCCTCAAAGAACACCTGCGATGGAAGTAGGTTGGATCTGCAGTGCCCTTGCATACTGGCACCTGGCCCGCAACGGGCACTCGGGGCACAGCGGGCGCCTTGCGCGGCAGACGAGCGCCCCGAAGTCGAGCACCGCCCAGTTGACCTCGAGGCTATGCTTGCCGCGTACCAGCAGAAGAGCGAGGGCGTGCAGCCTGCGTTTGGAGTTTGCCTCGGCGCCCTCGGACGAGCCGAGGTAGCGACCAAGGAGGCGGGCCATATTGACATCGAGGAGCGCTTCGGCTTGCCCGTACACGATGGCCAGCACCGCGCTCGCCGTGTAGGGGCCGATACCCGGCAGGCGCTCCAACTCCTTGCGCGTGCGGGGTACGACGCCGCCATTCACCTCGATCAACTGTGCGAGCCGCTGGAAGGCAAACGCCTTCTGCCGCCAGAGCCCGAGTGGCTTGAGCGCGTTCTCGAGGCCTTCGGGGGGCGCATGCGCGAGGGAGGCCCAAGATGGGTAGCGATCGACGAACCCGCTGTAGGCCCGGGCAACCCCGGTCGCGGTCGTCCTCTGCAAGAGGATTTCCGCGACAACGACTTCGTAAGGCTCCCTGCCAGGCTCGCGCCAGGGAAAGGAGCGGCCGTTTCCCGCGAACCAGGAGAGGAGCCGCCTGCGCAACCAGGAGAGAGGCTTGACCATCTCGGGCGAGATCTCATGTGGCGCGCGAACTGGTTGTCCCACCAGGCTCAATCACTTTCTTGACGCGGGGCTGCCTCACAGCCTTCAAGGGCGGTACTTCCCGCTCGCTGGCTTGATACCTGGGCTGCTGTCCTCTGCCAGCGGTATGCCGACACTAGGTCGACGATCTGCTGCCGCACCAGCGGCTTCGTCACCACCCTCCACGCGCCCGCCAAGCGGGCTTTCAAGCGGACCAGGACCCCGTCTCGCTCACCCAGGAGTGCGATGGTTGCCACCGACTGGAAGCGCGGTTCGCCTCTCAGATACTTCAGCACCTCGA
>WNGK01002623.1_pt1 | contig 19441 bp, 22 predicted proteins | sample 5400601 | NCBI WGS metagenome assembly WNGK01 (sample SAMN13153376, study PRJNA577476) | soil metagenome | isolation source: 60 cm soil or saprolite under Garry oak tree replicate 1 | place: USA:California | collected 2016-06-15
TCATCGGCCGGCGTCTCTTCGGCCGGCGTCTCTTCGGCCGGCGTCTCTTCGGCCGGCGTCTCTTCGGCCACCTAGGACTCCCCTTCCTTGGGCTGCGGCTCCGCGCGCTTGCGGGCGCGCGCCGGCTTCTTCGCCGCGGCCGGCGCATCCGCCTTCGCGGTCTTCTCGGATCTCGTCGAACGCGTCGCGGCGCGCTCGCCGCGCTTCGCGGTCGCCGACCTGGCCTTCGCAGCGCCACCGGACGCCGCCTTGCCCTTCACGGCGGCCTTGGCCCTGGACGCCGGCTTCGCCTTCGTCGCCGGCTCGGCCTTCCGCGCGGGCTCGGGCGCGGGCTTCGGCTCGGGCAGGCCGGTCCACGGTGGGACGGCGCCGAGCGCGAGCGGCTGCGGCGTCTGCGCGGAATGCGGGTGATCCGGGCCCGCGTAGACCTTCAGCTTGGTGATCATCTGGCGACCCAGCCGGTTCTTCGGGAGCATCCCCTTCACGGCCTTCTCCACCGCGAGGGCCGGGCGTTCGGCCAGGATCCGAGCGTAGTCGAGGGCCCGGATCCCGCCGGGGTATCCCGAGTGGCGGTAGTAGATCTTCGAGGTTTCCTTCGCCCCGGTGAGGCGGACCCCCTTCGCGTTCACCACGATGACGTGGTCGCCCGTGTCGGCGTGCGGCGCGTAGATGGGCTTGTGCTTGCCGCGGAGGATCTTCGCCACCTCGGAGGCCAGCCGGCCCAGCACAGCCCCGTCGGCATCGACGACGTACCAGCGTCGTTCGATGTCGCGTGGCCTGGGCGCGAACGTTTTGGTGGCGGTCATCAACTGTTGTCCGGGGTTGGTCCGGTTCGGTCACGAAACGTCGGCCGGTGGACGGCCGACGCACGAGTCTACCCGCGGCGCCGGAGGAGCGTCAAAGGTCGCGCGCACGGGCGCTCTCGGGAGCCGGTCGGCCGCCCGCCCCGTCATCGCGGCGCCGGCGGCCGTAGACGACACGGGTGAGGGTGAGCCCGCGCGGTGGGGCGACCGGACCGGCGCTCGAACGCTCCCGGGCGGCGACGATCTGGGGGATCGCGCCCGGGGCGATCCTGCCGTCCCCCACCGCCACGATGGTCCCCACCAGGGCGCGTACCATCTGATGGCAGAAGGCGTTCGCCCGCACCGAGAGCTCCAGCCTGGTGCCGACCACGGTGACGGCGAACCGTTCCAGCCGACGGACCGTGGACGCGGGTGGCGGAGCCGGGCGGCAGAAGGAAGCGAAGTCATGGTGCCCGACCAGGCGCCCCGCGGCCTCCCGCATCGCGGCGAGGGCGAGCCGCCCGGGACGGTGCCACACGAACCGGGCCGTGAACGGGTCGGGCCAGGGTCCGAACTCGATCCGGTAGCGATACTCCCGCGCCGACGCGCTCCGCCGCGCGTCGAACCCTGCGGGCGCCCGCCGGGCCCGGAGCACCACGACCTCCGGGGCGAGCATCCCGTTCAGCGCCCGCTGCAGCCGCGCCGGATCGGCGGCGTCGGGCCATCCGAAGGACGCCACCTGACCCGACGCGTGGACCCCGGCGTCCGTCCGCCCCGCGACGGACAGCGACGGCTCCGCCCCCAGGACCCGCCCCAGGGCCTCCTCGAGGACCCCCTGGACGGTCCGCACCGACCGCTGCCTCGCCCACCCCCGGAACCCGGTCCCGTCGTACGCCAGATCCAGCCTGATCACGCTCACGCCGGCAGCCTACGACGGGACCCGGCCGCGCCCCGAGGGCGGGACCGGATGCCTGCGGGCCCTACTCCTCTTCCTCCGCCAGCAGCTCGATCAGCGCCATCGGCGCGGCGTCGCCCTTCCTCGGCCCGAGCTTCAGGATCCGCGTGTACCCGCCGTTCCGTTCGGCGAACCGCGGACCGATCTCGTCGAACAGCTTGTGGACGACGTCGCGGTCCGGGATCGTCTTCAAGACCTGCCGGCGGGCGTGCACGTCGCCCCGCTTGGCGAACGTGATCAGGTGCTCCGCGATCGGCCGGAGGGCCTTCGCCTTCGCCTCGGTAGTGGTGATCCGCTCGTGCGTGAACAGCTGCGCCGCGAGCGTCCCGAGCAACAGGGCCTGGTGGTCCGGCCCGCTCCCCAGTCGAGGTCCCCGCTTCGGCTTCGGCATCTACTCCTCCCGCAGCCCCAGGGCGAGCTCCTCGAGCACGCCCTTGACCTCGTCGATCGACTTCTGGCCGAAGTTGCGGATGTCCATCAGCTCGGCCTCGCTCTTCTGGACCAGGTCGCCGACCGTGTTGATGCCCTCCCGCTTCAGGCAGTTGTACGAACGGACCGAGAGGTTCAGCTCCTCGATCGTGCGCGCCAGGTCCCCGGACGGCTCCTCCTCGGCCGCTTCCTTCGGGCGCATGAACTGCGCCTCCGGGGTCAGCTCGGCGATCAGGTCCACCAGGCCCAGCAGCGTGTTGCCGGCGGAGGCCATGGCCTCCCGGGGGGTGACGGCGCCGTTCGTCTCGACGTCCAGGATCAGGCGGTCGCGGTCGGTCATCTGCTCGACCCGCGTGTTCTCCACCGAGTACGTGACCCGGTTGACCGGCGAGAAGATCGAATCCACTGGGATCACGCCGATGGGGTCCCGCGGCTTCTTGTTGCGCTCGGCGGGGACGTACCCGATGCCCTGCTCGATGACCATCTCGAGCTCCAGGCTCGCCCCCCGCCCGAGCGTGGCCACGTGCAGGTCGGGGTTCAGGATCTCGACCCCGGACGGCGGCTGGATGTCCCCGGCCGTGACGTCACCCGGGCCCTTCGCGCGCAGGTAGGCGGTGGCCGGCTCGTCGGTCTCTGACCGGATCACCAGATGCTTCAGGTTCAGGATGATGTCGGTGACGTCCTCCGTCACCTTCGGGATCGTCGAGAACTCGTGCAGGACGCCGTCGATGCGGACGGACGACACCGCCGCGCCCGGGATCGAGGACAGGAGCGTCCGGCGGAGCGAGTTGCCCAGCGTGTAGCCGAACCCCGGCTCGAGCGGTTCGATGGCGAACTTGGAGCGGTTGGGCGAGATCGTCTCTTCCTTGATCTCGGGCCGCGTGACGATGAACACGGTGCTACCTCCTCCGGCGGGGGATCATCCACTCCTGCCCCGCCCTCCTTCGTCCCACCGCCGGATGCGTCCGGCGACGGGTGGTGCATCCGCCGGCTCAGACGCGGCGGCGCTTGCGGGGACGGCACCCGTTGTGCGGGACGGGCGTCACGTCCTGGATGCCCAGGATCTCGAGACCCGCCGCCGCCAGCGACCGGATGGCCGTCTCCCGGCCCGACCCCGGGCCCTTGACGTAGACGTCGACCTTGGTGAGGCCGTGCTCCTGGGCCCGGCGGGCCGCCTGCTCCGCGGCGAGCTGCGCCGCGAACGGCGTGGACTTGCGGGAGCCCTTGAACCCCACGTTGCCGGCGCTCGCCCAGGAGAGCGTGTTGCCGTCGAGGTCGGTGATGGTGACGATCGTGTTGTTGAACGTCGACTTGATGTGGGCCTGGCCGTGGGAGATGTTCTTCTTCTCCTTGCGGCGGGGCTTCTTCGTCTTCGGCTTGGCCATGGCTTACTTGCCCTTCTTCCGCCTCACGCCGACCGTCTTCTTCGGTCCCTTGCGGGTCCGGGCGTTCGTGTGGGTCCGCTGGCCCCTGACCGGCAGGCTGCGGCGGTGCCGCCACCCCTGGTACGCACCGATCTCCATCTTCCGCTTGATGTCCTGCGCCACGTCACGGCGAAGGTCACCCTCGACCTTGTAGTGCGAGTCGATCCAGTCGCGGACCCGAACGACCTCTTCGTCGGTCAGGTCCCGGACCTTCCGCCCGCCGTCGATGTCCAGGCCGGCCACCGTGGCCGACGCCCGCGTGGGGCCGATGCCGTAGATGTAGCGCAGCGCGACGTCCAACCGCTTGTCGCGGGGGAGGTCGACGCCTGCGATCCGAGCCATCCTTCCGATCCCTCCTCGAGGCGGCCTAGCCCTGCCGCTGCTTGTGCCGCGGGTTCGAGCAGATGACCATGACCACCCCGTGCCGGCGGATGGTCTTGCACTTCTCGCACATCTTCTTGACCGACGGCCGAACCTTCATCCTCGTCTCGCCTTCGTCCTTCCGGTGCTGCGCTCTCCCGGAGCCGGATCCTACCGGTACCGGTAGACGATCCGCCCTCGGGTCAGGTCGTACGCCGAGAGCTCAACCAGCACCCGGTCACCGGGGAGGATCCGGATGTAGTTCATCCGCATCTTCCCGGATATATGGGTCAACACCTTGTGCCCGTTGTCAAGCTCGACCCGGAACATGGCGTTGGGCAGCGGTTCCACGACCGTGCCCTCGACCTCGATGACATCTTTCTTCGCCAAGCTCCGGAACGACTCCTCGAACACGCGAAAAGCGCCTCAGGCACGTCGCCCGAGGCGGCACGCGACCAGTATAGGGACCGAGCACCCGAATCGTCTACTTGGGTGCGACCCCGGCAGAACACGCATCGCAGGGTCGATCAGCGATCGACGTTGGTCAGCCGCCGAAGAACGTCTGGGCGATCTTGATCACGCCCGGACCGACGATGACGACGAACATCGACGGGAGGATCCCGAGGATCATCGGGAAGAGGAGCTTCACCGGCACCTTCATGGCCGCTTCCTCGGCGCGCTGGCGCCGACGCAGCCGCAGCTCCTTCGACTGGGCCCGAAGGACCTTCGCGATGCTGACGCCGAAGACGTCCGCCTGCACCATGGCCAGCGCGAACGCCTTGAGCTCGTCGATGTCGCTCCGCTCCGACAGATGACGAAGGGCGTCCGCCCGCGACACGCCGATCTGCATCTCCTGGAGCATGCGACCGATCTCGTCCGAGAGCGCGCCCGGGACGTTCCGGCGGACGTGGGCCAAGGCGGCGTCGAACCCCAGCCCCGCCTCGACGCTGATCGTGAGCAGGTCCATCGTGTCCGGCAGCGCCTTCCTGATGGCCTCTTGTCGATTGATCGCTCTCTGCCCGAGACCCGCGCCCGGCAGGAGGTACCCGAAGCAGCCGATGAACGCCGGCAAGACGATCGGCCAGATGCCCTTGACACCGAGCGCCACGGCGACGGCGACGCCCATGATGACGCCACCGAGGGTGGCGAAGATCTTCATGGCCGCGACCTTCTCAGCATCCAGCGTTCCCTGGTTGCCTCCGAGCACCAACTGGCGGGCGATGCGCTCCCGCATCCCGATCGGCGTCACCCGCTTGGCGAAGTTCCCCAGCGTGGAAGCGACCGGGGCCATCACCCGTTCCGCGAATGGCTGCGCCAGCTCCTGCTCGCGGAGGTCGGTCGTCCGTACGATGGGCACCTGCGAGCGCATCAGATCGATCGTCCGCCGCCGGCTCGACACGACGGCCTGGACCGAGACGGCAGCGAGCAGGACGGCAGCGAAGGTCCCGGCAAGAGCGAGGCCGAAGTAGAGCTCAGACATCGATCTTCACGATCTTCCGGGCGATGACCACACCTACGAGCATCAAGATGGACGCGATGGCGATCAGGATCCATCCGATCCTGGTCGTCCACAGGAGACGCATGTATGGCCGGTTCACCCTGACCAGGTACAGCACCATGATCGGCGGGAGGGCGATCAGGATCCGGATCGAGAGCCGCCCTTCGGCCGACAACACCTTGATCTGACGGCGGACGGCCTGGCGCTCACGAACCGTCTCGGCGAGCGTGTCCAGCACTTCGGCGAGGTTCCCGCCGACCTCGCGCTGCACGTTCACCGCCATCATCGCCCACTTGAACTCCTCCGTGCCGACGCGTTCGGCGAGGGCGTTCAGCGCCTCGTCGGCCGGTCGGCCGAGGCGGATCTCAGCCACGACCCGGCTGAATTCCGGACCCGAGGGGTCCCCGATCTCCTTCGCCACCGTATCCAAGGCCTGCAGGAAGCTATGCCCCGCACGCATCGAGCTCGCCAGGATCATCAGGACGTCCGGCAGTTGCTCGTGGAGCCCGTCGATGCGTTTGGTCACCGTCCGAGCGAGCCAGAGGAAAGGGATCGCCGACGCGACGAAGGCGAACACGACGCCGAACACCCACCCTCGGAGGGCGATCCCTCCGATCAGTCCACCCATGACGGCCGCTGCGGCGCTGGCGGCGATCAGTTCGCCCGGCGTCATCGGGAGGCCAGCCCGTTCCAGCTTCCGCTCGAGCGTTGACCGAACCCCTGCGGCGGTGGCCACCGCCTCTCCGACTCCGGCGATGGGCTGAGGGATCCAGGACGCGGAGCCCTCGTCCGGACGGACAGGCACCGGCTCCACCGCTGCGACGGAGGGAGCACTCATCCGTCGGCTCAGCTCTCGCTCCCGCCGGATCCTCACCCCGGCCCCGGCCACCATCCAGATCAGGAGGAACATGGCCGCGAACGCCAGGCCGAGCGCGACTGCCATGCCCCACGTTCCCTGGAGGAGCGGCGCCTTCGTTCCGCCGCCGACCGCCGACGGAGGCGGCATCGGGAGGAGCACGGTCGAGGTGTCCGTCGCTCCGCCGGCCGTCACGACGATCGAGTCTTCGGAGCCACCCGGCACATGCGACCGGTACGTCAATACGAGCTGCTGCGACAGCTGGCCGGCGAGGGTGTCGTAGACGCTGGTCAGCTGGTCCTGGACGGCCGGCACGTAGAGCCCGTGGGTCTGAGCCGACATGCCCCGCAACACGGCGGCATCCACGTGCTCCCCGAGCCCCACCGCGAACACAGTGGCCCGCGCGCTCTGCGCAGCCTGGATCGCAGCGGTGAGGTCCGCGGTGCTCCCCACATCCGAACCGTCGGTCAACAACACGATGTTGTGCTGGGCGTTCCCCGAGAACATGCCGGCCGCGGTCAAGACGCCGTCATAGAGCCCGGTTCCGGACTGGGTCCCGGTGATCGTGTCGAGCCCGCGTAACACATCGGCGTGAACCGTCGTGATCGGCTGGATCACGCGGACCTGGTCGGAGAAGGTGATCAGCCCGACGGCGATGTTGGCCGGCACCTGGTCGACGAAGCTTCGGGCGGCGGTCAGAGCAGCCGCGAGAGGCGCGCCGTGCACGCTGTTGGACGTGTCGAGGGCCAGCACGACGTCCACGGTGCGTCCCGACTGAGCCAGGCTCTGGACGCTCTGGATCGTGATAGGAACCCCGTTCTCACTGATCCCGATCTGACTCGGAGGGATCGTACCGGTCGTCGAGACCGTCACCTTGACGATCGGGAAGGCGCTCGCATCGACCTGACGGATGTGCACGCCGGTCGGATCTGCCGCGGCAGGCGCGGCGAATAGCAGCACCCCCGAGAGGGCAGCGACCACGCCGAGCGTCGCCCGGGTCTTCACGGCGCGGCGCCGGGGAAGAAGAGGGACGGGGGCAGATCGATCCCTCGATCCTTCAGCTTGTCGATGAAGTAGGGGCGCAGCCCGGTCGGCTGAAGGGTCCCGCGGACCCGTCCCTGCTCGTCCACCCCGGCCTTGTAGTCGAAGAGGAACACGTCCTGCAAGGTGATCACGTCTCCCTCCATCCCAACCACTTCAGTGACGTGGGTGACGCGGCGGGATCCGTCCTTCAGACGAGCCTGGTGCATGATCACGTTGATGGCGGAGGCGACCTGTTCCCGGATAGCTCGCTGGGACAGTTCCATCCCGGCCATCAGCGTCATCGTCTCCAAGCGCGAGAGAACGTCTCGCGGCGAGTTCGCGTGGATCGTCGAGATCGAGCCATCGTGACCGGTGTTCATGGCCTGCAGCATGTCCAGAGCTTCGCCGCCTCGGACCTCGCCGACCACGATGCGATCCGGTCGCATGCGCAGGGCGTTCCGCACCAGATCACGGATCGTCACCTCGCCCCTGCCCTCGATGTTCGGAGGTCGAGCCTCGAGCCGCACGATGTGGGGCTGCTGCAGGCGCAGCTCGGCCGCGTCCTCGATCGTCACGATCCGCTCGTCCTCCGGCAGGAACGACGAGAGCACATTCAGGCTGGTCGTCTTCCCAGCTCCGGTTCCTCCCGACACCAGGATGTTGATCCTGCCTTCCACGCACGCCTTCAGGAACTCCACAGCGGTCTCGGTGAGCGTCCCGAACGAGAGCAGGTCCTCGTCCGTGAACGGGTCCACTGAGAACTTGCGGATCGTCAGCACCGGACCGTCGACGGCGAGCGGGGGGATGATCGCGTTGACCCGAGAGCCATCGGGCAGACGGGCGTCCACGTAGGGCGACGATTCGTCGATCCGACGGCCGACCCTCGCAACGATCTTGTCGATCGTCCTCCGCAGTTGCTCCGTATCCAGGAACTTCGCTCCGGTCCAGTAGAGCTTGCCACCGCGCTCCACATAGATCGTGTCGGCATTGTTCACCATGACCTCGGTGACCTCCGGGTCGCGCACGTACGCCTCGAGCGGCCCGAGCCCGAGGACGCTGTCACCGATCTGCTGGATGATGTGGACCTTGTCCTGGGCGGAGAGCGGCGTCTCCTCCTCATCGAGGATCTCTCGCAACCGCTTATGGACCAGCGTCTCGAGTTCCCGATCGGACATCGAAGCGTCGTAGAGCTTCGGACCCAGACCCTCGACCAGCTGGCGCTGAACATGCGCCCGGACCTCCGCGAGCCGGTCCGGACGATCGGACTTCGCGAGCCTCTCTGCGAGCGACACGTTAACCCCTCTCCACGGGCGTCATCGTCTTCCGAACAGCTTCCGCTTCTGCCCGCTCGCTTCAACGGGCACCGCCAGCCCGAGGGCGAACGCCGTGACCGCCTTCGAGACCTCGGATCTCGGCTCCTCCAATACCACCGGTCGCCCATGGTTCAGCGAGGTGGGGACCAGACGACTGGAAGGGATGGCGGCGTCGACCTTCAGCTTCAGGACCCGCTCGACATCCCCGACGTCGAGGCCCACCTTGCTGTCCGCGCGGTTGAGGACGATCCGGAACCGGTCCCGCGGGAATCCGAGCGACAGGAACGTCTGCAGCGCCACGGACATGTGGCGGAGGCCGACGATGTCGAGGGCAGCGACCAGGCAGATGGAATCCGACAGGTCGAACGACGCGAGCGCCGGGTCCGAGTACTGGTTCGTGCCGTCGACGACCGTGTGCGGGAACGCGCCTCGGAGCGCTCGGACGACCTTCCCCATCGTCTCGCCCGTCACCCCGTTCCCCGCCGTCGGGTCGGGTGGGGATCCGTAGCCCCAAACACGAGGGAGGAGCTTGGTTCCCGCGTCGCGGATCGCGTCGGGATCGCTGAGGTCGCCGAGCGAAACGAGGTCCTGCAGGGGCTGGGTGGGCTCCTTGCCGAAGTAGGAGAACGCGTCTCCCATCGCGAGCTCCAGGTCGAGGAGGGCAGTGTCCTGCTTCGTCTCCTCGGCGATGGCCGTTGCCAGGTTCGAGGCGAGGAACGTCTTCCCGGTTCCCCCCTTCGAAGAGAACACCGAGATGACCATCCCCCGTGCCTCGGGCGCGTGAGCGCCGGCGCCTCGTGTCGATCGCAGGTTCTCCGACCACTCCAAGGCCCGCTTCATCGCTTCGCGGAGCTCCTCCCCGCCGTGGGAGAGGTCGATGACGTCACGCACGCCTGACCGCATCGCCTTGGTGAGGAGCCCGTTCATGTTGACCGTGCGGTCGCGCACCAGGAGGACGGCCGTGGTCGGCGCGGTCCGGCCAACGAACTCAGCGAGGCCAAACGCGTCCGGCTCCTTGATCGTGGCCGACAGGACGAGCACGCTGGGCGCCTTCCCGTGCTCGGTGAGCACGGACTCCGCCGCCGCCACGGTCGGGACCCACTCGATGGAGGCGGGCTCGACCGCCAAGGCCCTCGCCACCTGATGTCGGAAGGTGGGCGGAGCCCCGATCGCGATGACCTGCCCCTCGTTCATTTGCCCAGCTGCGCTGTCGTGACGGGCTTGAGCTGGGTTCCCTGCTCGTCGGGCCGGAGGAGGGACATCCACAGCGTGCTCTGCTGGTCCGCCAAGAGCACCTTCGCCACGTCGAGGGGCTTGAGCTCAAGGGTGATGAAGCCTCCGTTTCCTCCGCCGGATGAGCCGGTCAACCCAGTCCCCGTGCCCGAGGCGAAGACCGGGGCCTGGAGCACCTTCACGTCCGGGACCACGACCAGCGTGACCGCGCCGGCCGTCGAGTTCCCCCCGATCGTCACGTAGAGGGTCACGTGGTCCTGGGGCTGGATGTTCCCACCCACCAGCTCCTGAGGACTCAGCTGGAGCGTGATGGCCTGATAGCCGGGGTCGATGCCGAGGCGGTTGTTCGCCGTGGTCCCCTGGATCCGCGCCGTGGTGATCTGCTCACCCTGGAGGATGCGGGCGCTCGCCGTCTCACCCTGCACCTGGGAGAGGTTCGTGATAGCTCCCGGCACCAAGGCGTCCCGAGGGAGGCTGAGCGTCGTGAAACCCCCCGAAGAGACCAGCGAGTCCAACCGCGTACCCGGAGCGATGTCCTGCTTGGCGACGATGACCGTCACCTCAACTGCTGTTGGTGTCTTGGATTGCTGACGGACGCCTTGGACATACAGGAACACCGCGCCGGTGGCGACGGCCGCCAGCGCGAACGCGAGAAGGATCGCGAAGCCTCTCGTCTTCATCAGCTCATCTCCTGTCCGTGTCTCCTAACCGGTCAATTCGACGCCGCGGGTCCCGAAGTCGCCGCCGCCGCCCGGCCCGGGGTCTCCTCCACTGGTCTGGTAACCCTCCCACTTCGACACGAGGCACCACGCGTTCGGGTCAGACGCTTGGAGCCCACACTTGCCGGGCGTTGCCGGCGTCGACCAGTCCCACTCAACCTTGACGCCCGTCGTGTTGGGCAGGAGCCAGGTGATGACCGTCGTCACAGCGTTGTACGTGTAGTTCACACCGTAGACGTACACGGTCGTCACCTTCCCGACCTTCTTGGACAGCTTCGGGTAGAGCTTCGTCGCATCGGCCGGGTAGCGGAGGTTGGCCGTGTTGCACGCCTGCTGGGTGGCGAGGTTGAACGCGTTGCTCGGCGGGAGCAGCGTGAAGTCGTGGGTGATCGAACACGATCCGTTCGCAGCCGACGTTCCGATGGCCTGCGGATCGTTCCCCTTGAGGACCTGGAACAGGAGCAAGCTGGCGAACCCGACCATGTCGTACTTATCCGGTGTCGCGGGCGGAGGAGCCAGGTGGCCGTTGTTGTCGACCTGCCCATTCGGGTCGTTCACCGGGAACAGCATGATCTTCCCGACCTGGCACTCGAGCCCATTCAGTTGACCGGTCGGGCAACCCTGGTTGAACCCCTTGGTGATGACCGTCTGGGCGAACCCGGTATCCCTGCACGCGTAGGTCGGTAGCGGGTAATTCAACGACAGCGTCGGAGCCTGCCCATTGATCCACTTGAACGTGTCCGGCGAGCCGGCCGAGGGACATCGGGCATCCGCCGCCACGTTCCACTCGTTGAGGTTGACCTGGCTCCACAGCGCATTCCCGATATCATTGTTGTTCCACCAGAACCCGCACTGGTCGCCGATGTTGACGCCGTTCGGGATGTTGCAGTTCGTCAGCCGCCCTTCCGAGAGCATGAAGGGCGCCATGCCGCTCCCACTCCCCGCGACTCCCCAGATAGCGGTCGCCGTGGCTCCTGCCGTGCCCGTCCCGTTGATGCCCAGGATCGGAGCGAAGTAGAGGGTCCGATCCATGTGGTATCGGACCGTCACCTTGCCCGATGAGTTGTCGCAGCTTCCCGCGCTCCCGTCGATCGCCGTGATCGTGAACTGATCCCGCGTGAGCGTCGTGTTGTCGACGTTCTGCCGAGGGATGTGGCCCGGCACCGCCGGATCGGTACTCGCCTGGTTGTCTGCGGAGGTGTAGCCAGCCTTCAAGGCACACGACTCGGCGGCGGCCAGCACTCCTGCGTCGGCCGCATTGACCATACGTCGGCGGTCGAGGAGCAGGCCACCCTCGTCGAGCGCCAGCACCAGCATCCCGAGGGTGACGAGCATCGTGATGATCACGACCACGGCCGCGATCCCTTCCTCTCGCCGCGGATCCCTGCGACGAAGGCTCATTCGCACCGGAACACCCCCTGGATGTGAGCCGTCGTGGTGAACGACTTGAAGAACGGGATGGAGACGCTGAAGTCCTGGTCCCAAGCCACCGAGACGGAGTCACCTTGGCTGTCGGACGTACAGGCCGGCCCGGGATCGGCGATCGTCACCCATGTTCCACTCTCGTCGACCTGGATGACGGGCGAGGTGCTGAGTGTGTATCCGGCGGCATGTTGGGTCACCGCGTTCCGTACCGATGTGTTGTCGCCCCGAACCGCCGCCGTCCGGGCACCTTCCCTCGAAGCGTTCACGAACACCTCGTACTGGCTGAACGTGATCCCCCACTGGATGATCCCAAAGAGCACGAGTGCGAGGATGGGGAAGACGAGGGCCAGCTCCACCGCCACGGCTCCTCCCTGGTCGCGTCGCCGGTTCATCTCGCCTTCGCTCACTCTCGTTCCCGCCGATCACGCGTGGCTCGCTTCGCTCCGGACGGAGCATCGCCGGCCTCTCACTCCCCACCCCCTCTTGGTCCGGCAGCGGGGAGTGAGCGGCCGGCGTGGCCGCTCTCTACTGAACCGCCGATCAGCAGGTCCCAGGAAGACCGCTGATGCAGCCGCTCGCCTTCTGGAACTGGGCGTTGATCGCGGCGGCGAGCACACCAGCGCCCGCGGCGATCGCGATCGCGATCAGGACGAGCAGGATGACGTACTCCGTGGCGACTGCGCCGGTCTCATCCTCGAATCGCGACCGGATGCCGAACCAGAAGGACTGAGCCTTGGCGACGAGACTGTGGAACATCTTTCACCCCCCCTCGACCTGCCGTGGACGCCTGCGACGTCACGTGGTCACATCAAGCTAGGGGAGCCTAAGGTGGAAGCGGCCTCCGGCCCATTCAGGATTCCCCTTAGGAGCTGTACGCACTTCTACGCACCTGTACTCCTTTCGCGCTAGCCGTATGGCCCCCGGACCTGCCCCCTGCGTCGCCAACGGGCCCGTAGCATGGCGAACATGGCAACGCGCATGGCGCGCCGGAGGATCGGGTGACTCGAAGCAGCCGGTGGGCCATGCCCCTCTCTCAGGTTTGGCTCGCGGTGGCCGTACTCCTCCCAGTACTCATCCTCCAGACGAGCCTCGGGACGATCGACCTCGCCTATCACCTCCGTGCGGGCCAGATCATGCTCAGGACCCACGCGATCCTGAGGACCGATTCGTTCTCGTTCGTGACGGCGGGGCACGCCTGGCTCAACCAGCAGTGGGGCGCCCAAGTCGTCCTTGCCGGTGTGTACGACCTGCTCGGGTGGGCTGGCCTCGCCCTCTTGCACGGCGTGCTGGTCGGACTCACGTTCGCCCTGATCTTCCTGGCGTGTCGCGCGGCCGGCGCGGGCGCGATGCTGAGCAGTCTTCTGACCCTGTCGGCCTTCGCCGTCTCCGGAGCGTCGCTCCCGCTGCGCCCGCAGGTACTCGCGGCAGCACTCTTCGCGTTGACGTTGTGGATCGTGTTCTCCCGCCGGAGGCGGCCGGGACTCATGTGGTTCGTGCCGGCCATCACCGCCGCGTGGGCGAACCTCCACGGGACGTTCTTCCTCGGACCGCTCGTCCTCGGACTCGCCTGGATCGAAGACGCCGCAGAGGACTCACCGACCGCGAGACGGACCCTCCTGATCACCTTCACGAGCGTCGCGGCGACTCTCGTGAACCCGTTCGGGTTGCGGGTCTGGAGCTACGTCCTGAGCCTTTCCACGAGCCCAGTCATCGCCAAGCTGATCTCAGAGTGGCAACCCCCGAGCATCAGGGAACTGAGTGGCGCCCTGTTCTTCCTTTCAGTGGCTGGGGTCGCGGTCTCGCTCGTCCGGCGGGACCGGGTTACGCCGTGGACGTCGCTGCTCTGGTTCGGCGTGTTCTTCGCCATCGCCCTCACCGCGACCAGGAGCACGGCCTGGTGGGGTCTCGCCGCCGCCCCGATGCTGGCAAGGCTCTTTCGGGACAGCCGATCCTCGCAGAGGCGGGACCCGCCGCCGTCTCCCGCTCACACGCTCATCGCGATCGCTCTCGTGCTCCTGGTGGGAGTGGGTTTCCCGTGGTCCTTCGTCGGCAGTTCGGTCCAAGATCCCAGTCCCCGACTCGTCGACGCCCCCGCCCGGATGACCACCGCCTTGGCGCAGGCCCTCCAGCCGGGGGATCGGATCTTCGCTCCTCAGGCGCTGGGCTCATGGTTCGAGTTCGCGCTCCCCCGAAACCCCGTGTTCGTCGACTCGAGGATCGAGCTCCTCCCGCCGTGGGTGTGGAGAGAGGACGGCTACGTTTTCACGGGCCGCGTGGGGTGGCAGCGCTTCCTCGATCGCTGGAACGTGAGAGCCGTGGTCATCGCCGAGCCTGCCGAAGCACCTCTGTTCCCGCTCATCGAGCGCGACCCGGGCTGGCGGTTGCTCTACAGCGGCACAGATGGGGCGGCTTTCATCCGGGCCTGAACCCACCCACCGGACCGGACCTGGTCGTTCCGGTTACTTCGAAGAGCGGCGAGCCTTCCCCAACACCATGACGAACGCGACGATCAGGACGACGAGCACGATCGACAGCACAACGATGCCGCCGGTTCCTATCGCTGCGAGCACGATTTCCTCCTCCCCGGACGATCCCTACTGCCGCATCCTGACTCAGTGAGCCGCTCGGGACAAGCATCCGAGTAATCCGCCCGTGGGATCCGCCATCGATGCGCCTCACAGACGTCCGGAGAGGTACCAGTGGGAAACCTGCGGTGCGAGCAGGATGGCCACGAGAGAGCCAGCCGCCATGAAGGGACCGAACGGGATCTTCGCTTTCGGTCCGCGGCCGCTGGCGAGAGCCACGACCCCGCCTACCCCACCGAACACGACCGCCGCCGCAGCCGCGACCAAGACGTAGCGCGCGCCGAGGGCACCCATCGCCAGGCCGCTCAGGAAGCCGAGCTTCACGTCTCCCATCCCCATCCCCTTGGGAGCGACGATCGCGACGAGGAGCAGGCCCCCTCCGTAACCCACCGCGCCCAACAGCGCGGCGGCCAGGTCCGGATCCTTGCCCACGGCCGTCACCACAGCCAGACCGGATGCGTAGGCGACGATCGTCGGATACATCAATCTGTTGGGGATGATCCGATACCGAGCGTCGATCAGGCCCGCCATCAAAGCCACGCCGACGAACGGCGCGACGAACCAGGCCTCCCACAGCGGATGCACGCCGATAGCCGTCGCGAGGAACGCGAGTGCGCCGGCCATGGATCCCATGGCGAGCCATCCGATCGGATCGGAACGGGTGTGTGGGGCACCGACGACCGCTTCGTCGGATCCCGGCCGCCGGGTGGTCCGCGCGACCTGCCCGAGCGTCAGACCGAACAGCGCTCCCGCCAGGCTGAAGAGAACGGCTCGCACGGCGGTTACGGGATGAACGCGGCCGGCCGAGTCCGTGAGCGACCGCCGCCGATGATCCGCGTCTCACTCCTGATGCTGCCCAGGGCCAGAGCGCCGGATGCGAATGCCGCCACAGCGGCAACCTCTCCGCCCACGCCCCCGAGACGGAGTCCCACCGTATCCACGACGATCGAGCTGAGTCCGAGCGCCGCGAGACCGAATGCGGGCGTCACCAGACCGACGAGGGTTCCGTCCCGGCCGTCGAGGGCTACCCGGGCCCACGGCCAACCGATCAGGGTCAGGATCGCGAGGACGAGCGGCGCGAGCCACACCGGCAACCACGGCGACAGCGGCCCGCTCCCGGGATCGACCGGAGAGCTGCCTCGCGATCGGCTCACACCGGTCGATCGCGCCGTGGTATCGAAGCCGGGTAGCGCGACGACGCCGGTGGCGATGATCTTGCGACCGGCGATCGTCTGTGCTTCCCGGTAGGACGCTGGATCGAACCCGTCGATGACGAGGACCAACGGCCGTTCATGGAGGAGCGGTTCGACACGGGACCAGTAATCGATCGCGACTCGATCGTGGGCGGCCGAACCCTGGATCGCCGGCATGCCTGCCATCAGGTCGCGTGGGCTCCCGAGGAACACGTGCACCGCGGGAACCCGACTCCCAGCGACGGCGCTTCGCATCAGGTTCCCGACGACCACCGCGGTCTCTGCGGTTCCCTCGCCGGAGGGGTCGATCACCACGATCATCGGAGTCCCTGGCGGCTCGCCCGACAGGTACTCCGCCGCCGCTCGAGCTTCCGTGGACATCGCAGGCGTGGCCGATGGCGAAGGATGCCACCAGACGAAGGCAGAGAAGGGGATCAGCAAGCAGAGGGGTACGGCGGTGAGCAGATATGCCTCGGCGACGTCGACGTTCCTCCGGATCTTCCAGGATCGGATGACCCCGACGCCGGCGAGGAACGGCAAGGGCAAGCAGAACGCGGCCAACCGTTGGCCGGGCACGGCGAAGCCGAGGATCAAGGCGATGATCCCGCCGATCGTTACGATCAGCCACGAGACGCCGATCCCGCGGATCCAGGAACGCTCCGGCGCACCGAGGTTCCCCTCATCCCTTTCCACGGTTTGTGGGCGCCCCGATCGGAACAGGATCGCGATCACGACCGCCGTGGCGATGAAGATCGTCAGGTCGACAGGCAGGTAGCCTCGCCACGCGCTCGCGATCGACCCCAGCCGCAGCCTCCTGATCACCGCGTCGAGCGACGTGTCGGGACCGGCGCTCGGCCCTGCTCGAGCCACGGCGAGCCCGACGAGGGTCAGGCCGGTCCCTCCCAGAACGGCGACTGCCACCCGGAGCAACGGCACCCGGATCCATGGGTCGCCATCGGCTCGGCGACGCCGCGCGTCCGGTGCGATCGCGACGAGGCCTCCCAGGATCAGCACGGCACCGAGCACCAGGAAGACCGGATGTGCCAGGCCGGCCGCCCCGATCGTCACGGCACCGGCGACCAGGGACCCCCGTCCGCCGGTGCCGATACTCATCCCGAGGGCAGACACCGCGGCCACGAGCAGCGCACCGAACGTCAGCGTGGAAAGGTACCCGCGAACGAGGAGTGAGAGGAAACCCCCCGTTACCAGCGCGATCGCGATCATCGTCGGACGATCAGCACTCAAGAGTTGCCTCCCGACGGCCGCGACCGCCAACGCCAGCGCAGCGCCGATGACGGGGCCGAGCACCTCCGCCACCGCCGCCGTCGGCATGTGCGTCACCGAACCGAGCGCAGCGAGCGACCCGACGGTTCCGGGGCGAGATCCCGTGTAGGACGCGGAGAGCCCGACCGCGGCCGCGCGACGCGCCCACCACGTGTACACGGGCAGGTCGAAGCCGATCCCGGATCTGTAGCCCTTGATCGGATAGACCGCGACATAGAAAGCGAGGATCCCGAGCGCGGCCATCACACTGGCGCCATGGGTCTGGACCATGTTACGAACAGCGTGCCGGGCGGCAGTCACCGCGAGATCCTTGCCTTCGAACCTAGATCGCCGGGCCAACCCGGACGGATGCTACTCGCGGATCACGGCCATGACGAGCCCGTGCCGCGACGCGGTCGCCAGCGCCGAGACCCGTCCGCTCGCCCCGAGCTTCTTGTAGATCCGGCCGAGATGGGTGGTCACGGTTCGCTCACGCACCCCGAGCCGACGCCCGATCTGGCGGGCCGTGAGCCCCTCGGAGGCCACCGAGAGCACCTGCAGCTCACGCCCGGTGAGCACCTGCTCCGCGTCCCGGTGCTGTTCGATCCCGAGCGCGAGCTCGCCCAGGGCGTCGGGTGGCAACCCGACGAGGACGACCTCGCCCGTGACCGCTCGGCGGATCCCATCCAGGAACGTGTCCGACAGCGATCGTTTGTGGGCGAACCCATCCGCCCCCACGAACAGCGCCCGAGAGATCAGCACCTGATCGTCGTCAGCGCCCCATGCGAGGACCGTCATCCCCGGGTAGGCCTCCCGCACGCTGCGGATCAGCCAGAACGAGTCGTGGTCCCCGGCCAGGCCGAGACCGACGATCACCACGATGCGGCTCTTCCGTCGGAGCCTCCGGAGGACGCTCAGCGCTTCGTCCCCGGAGCCTGCCTCCCCGAGCACCTCCATGTCTGGCTCGCTCGAGATCAACAGGCTGACGCCCGTCCGGACCGTATGGAGGGGATCGACCAGGACGACACCGATGCGATGGGGAGCGCGAGAGCCTGCGGCCGCTGCGGGCCTTGGGGAAGGCTCGATCGGTTTCATGAGAGTTTCTTTATCATCGGGGAGGCCCAGAATGTAGGCCACCGAAGGGTCTCAGCGCAAGGGTCCAGAGTGTCTAACTTGACGGACTTCCGCCCCGGATCGTGCGGGACGCGTGCTGACCGTGCTCAGCCAGTTCCACCAGGCCCAACGACGCGGCGCGGTAGACAGCCTGAACCCGCGTGCGCACGTCGAGCTTCCGATAGAGGTTGGCGATGTGCGTCTCCGCGGTCCGCTCGGAGATGTCGGTATTCGTGGCGATCTGGCGGGTGGTGAGCCCTTTGACGAGCAGGTTGAGGATCTCTCGCTCCCGCGAGGTCAGCAAGCGGGCCATCTGCGCGCTCGCCCTCGCCTCCTTGGCGAGCTGTCCGATCCGAGCGGAGACGGCTTTCAGCTGCTGCTGATCGAACACCTTCTCCCCGGCGGCCACGGCTTCGATGGCGTCGGCGACCTGTTCCAGGCCGACGTTCTTCTGCACGAACCCGTCAACCCCGAGCAGCAGGGCCTCGAAGTGGTCGTTGGGATCCTCTCGGCCGGTCAGGATGAGGATGGATCCAGCGAAGCCCCCGTCCCGGAGCCGCCGCGCCACCTCGAACCCGTCGATGTCCGGCAGCACGACGTCCAGCACGACGACATCTGGGCCGGTCTGCGGGATCGCCTCGAGCGCGTCCAGCCCCTCGCCGGCCTCGCCCACGACCGTCAAGCGGGGACGGGCATCGCAGGCCATGCGGATGCTGTCCCTGACCATCCCGTGGTCGTCCACCACGAAGACACCGATGGAGCCGAGCCTGGAATCGTTCATCGTCTCCTTGTCTCTTCGGCAGAGGCGATCCGCTCCCTGAGGTACCCGGCCCATGGCGGAGAATTGCCACCCATCGTACCCTTGCGCAGGGCCGGAATCCTCCGTCAGACTGCCGACGGGACCGATGGAAGCAGCGACGGCACCTTCCCCCCTCGCGATTCCTCCCGCCCGCAGCCTCCCGCCGGGCTGGCTGCCGACGGGTGCGCTGTTCGCGGCATTGGTCGTCTGGACGTCCTTCGCCGCCATGATCCCGGCGGTTCGATTCCATTTCCTGGCCCCGCGCGGGCGGGTCGCCCTCGAGACGGCGAACGCCGTCGTGCTGACCCTCAGCGCGGCCCTCGCGTTCCTCCGCCACACCTTCGGTGAGAGTCGGTCCGCCCTCAATGTCGCGGCCGGCCTGACCGTCCTGGCGATGAACCAGTTCGTCTTCGGCGTCGTGCTCACGCCGTCGCAGCTCGCGCTGAACGGCCAGGACATGGTCTACGTGTG
>WNGK01002624.1_pt1 | contig 19440 bp, 19 predicted proteins | sample 5400601 | NCBI WGS metagenome assembly WNGK01 (sample SAMN13153376, study PRJNA577476) | soil metagenome | isolation source: 60 cm soil or saprolite under Garry oak tree replicate 1 | place: USA:California | collected 2016-06-15
GTTCACTATTCACGATAAAGGATTATCGACCATCATAGACTGGCGTGACCGGCCCTCCGGCACAAAGTCCGTTTCCGCCGACCAGCGCATCGAACTCTACAAGCTCCGCAAGTGGCAGCGCCGGGTGCGGGTTTCCGATGCAACCGAGAGAAATCTCGCTGTCGCATTATCCGAGCTGAGCAAGCTCGCCGCGTCATTATCTCTACCAAAGAACATCCTGGAAACAGCCTCTGTGATATACCGACGCGCGATCCGAAAACGTCTGATTCGGGGACGATCAATCCACAACGTGACCGCCGCTGCAATCTACATGTCCTGCCGCCAGTGCGGAGTGCCGCGGACCCTCGACGAGATCGCAACCGTTTCAACATTGAACAAGAAAGACATTGGACGAAGCTACAGGTTCATGTTGCGAGAATTGGAAATGTTCGTCCCACCCTCAGCGAATAGAAGTTACGCGGCCCGATTCTCGAACAAGCTTGTGATCTCAGGCAAGGCTGAGGGCATAGCGATCAGAATCCTAGAGATCGCCCGACAGATGAAACTCACAAGCGGCCGTGGTCCAGCCGGTATAGCCGCCGCATCAACATACATCGCGACCGTCCTGACGAATGAGAGAAAGACTCAGCGGGAGATCGCCGAGATCGCAAACGTGACCGAAGTTACAATTCGGAACAGGTACAAGGAACTGCTCGAGAAGCTGATGATAGAAGTCCCCCTCTAGCACCCCATCAAGAATACGGGAAAACGCCAAGAAACTCCAAAGAAAAGCGATTATTCTTCACGCGCTTTCAGATCCACAGTTTCTTCACTTCAGTGAAGTGTGGATCATCCGTCACGCATGGAAGGTTGAGCCTTCTCGCTGTTGCCATGATCAGAGAATCTGCCATGGGGGCTCTCAGCCTGTGGCTTATTCTTGCACCTTCCTCCGCTATCTCTGGATCGATATCTATCATTGCGAACTGTTTCTTGATGGTGTCTGTCCGAAGGTCAGCTACAGCTTTGCCTTCTTGGCTCAACGTTAGCTTGTATATCTCATAGATAGTGATCGTAGATGCAAACTTCTTCTTCGCGTTTTCTAGGAGGATCCGAAGTTTTCTCAGATATTCCGGGTCTCTTGTCGTGAATACCGCCCAGAAGTATCGGGTCTCGAAAAGCACCTAGTCTTCCTCTCGGATCCTGTCCAGCAACTTGTAAGCCTCTGCTCTGGTCAGCTTGCTAGTGCCCGCAAGGTCGAAGAGGGAGGGGATCTTCGCGAATACTACCCTGTGGTCCTCTGCACTGACCGCTAGCCTCGTGCCTTCTTGAATGCCAAGTTTCTTTCGTATCGGGCTTGGGATTGTAGTTTGGCCCCGCCGTGTAACCACGACTTCTCGCTTCATATCCTACCATTACCGCGCTCCTACAATATCAGTATTCCTACCACATCTCATGTCCTGCGCCGTGCCACGGTCCTTACTCTGGGGCTTGGATCTTTCAATTTGAGGCGATGCTCTCATTCCACCAGGACAGCACAAACGACGTCATTCCCCACCGAGTAGAGAGGCGGCTGGCGGGCCTATCGCCTGGTCAACTGCAAGGTAACATGACTGTAGGGTCCGATTATCGTTTGAGGTCTTGGCCGCAGTTGTGGCAGAAGTTCTTTCCCCACGATGCCGTCCCGCACGCTGGACAACGAAGTCGGGTTCCACACTGGCTGCAATATCTTCCACCGGGAGGCTGACGGTTACCGCAGGCGGGGCACGTGTCATAGTAGTAAACTTGTTGGGGAATGGCGAGCAGTAGGCCCATTGTTGTTGCCTGCCCTACCGCTTGGGAAAGGCCAGCCTGCTGTGCTGGTTGGGTATGAACAGTCTGACCGTGCATACAACTAGCAGTATGCGCTGGGGGGGCTGAAATAGCTTCTTGTCCTCGCATCTCTGCGGAAATCGACTTAGTCATACGCTTCTCTGCGAAGGAGTCCAATGAGAAGCGACTGGGAGGGAGTGATTCAGCCTGGCGTGGTGGCGGGCCACAGCTGTGGTGAAAAAAGGAGAAGAGTGGATTATGGTCTGGCGTGTTTCTACTTTTTGGCGTAGACTTTTGCTGTGAACGATTGCTCAGCCTGGTTGGCTGTGCCATCGATCCATCCCTTTGTGTTGTTGAGCCACGATAGGCGTGGTGATTGGGTCATGAAGTGAACGTCTCCTTCGAATGCGATTGTTCCTGGGCCAGTTTGATGGCCGTGACCTTTGCTGGTGGTGACGACCATGTCTTGCCCTGCCATCTGGACGCCTTTGCCTTCCCATTCGCTTGTACCGTCAGGCTTCATGTGGATGCTGATGGTCTCCATGAAATTGGCCTGGTACTTGCCGGTTATCTGGCCGATGTCGTTGTTCTCCATCTTGACGCCGCTAGAGCTGATGTCTTTTATGCTGAAGCTGTCGGTCTTTCCGCGTAGCTCGGCGATTACCTCGCCCTTGGTCTGCTGTTGAGACTGCATGTTTCTCGCTCAGCGGGGACTAAAGCTACTATTTGAACAGGCGTCTCTACATGTCAGAAAGACTTGAGAGAATTGGATCTAGAATAGAGTCGGGGATCCAAGGGCGAGTTGTGAAACAGAAAAGGGGAAGCTTAGAATCTGGACGATTTGATTCGATAGGGCGATTGCCAGTCAATCACTCTTTTGCAGATTATCAAAATCAGAGAAACGCGTCTCTTCAACGGCCCGTACTCACTCGCGGGAGTGACGGTGCCTATTCACTGATATTCGGGAATGCCCTTGTTGTGGTGCCATGCAGTTCAACCGGTACACAGCCATTCATGGTCTAAAGATAGGTGCTCTCGGCGGTGTAGTGGGCGCTCTGGTCCTGGGGGTCCTCGCTGGTATCAGCGCGTTCGTCCTCGACCAGGAAGTCTTCTACGTGACAATCGCGCAGAAGCTCGGCCTCGCATCACCGGAGATATCCGGCTGGGCATTACACTTCGCCGTTGGCATCATCGCGGGCAGCCTCTTCATCGCCACCACTGCCCTCATCCAACGGTTCGCGCTCGACACTCGCCGGAAGAGCTTCTGGGTCGGCCTACTAGCAGGAATAGTTATCTGGATAGCCGTTTACGTCCCAATCACAGATCTCCTCGTCCCCTCGGACCTATCGAACCCGATGTTCGCGGGAGGCAGCTTCATCTTCCACCTCGTCTACGGAGTCGTCACGGCCCTAACCAGCCTCTGGCTCATACGGAGGACTGTAATCCGCCCCATCACGGTAGACCCACTCGCAAAAGCCTGGAACTAGCCCACACTCAGCAGTCTCGCCCGGAACAAGCCCAGATCGCGAATCCGTCCACCGGACCCGGTTTCTGCGCTATTCTATTGCGGATAACCCGCGCTTTCGACAACCCCCGATCAGCCCATTCTGCGCCCCGAATCATGAGATTCGCCCAGAAAACAAGCCGTCTGGCGAGCTCCTCCATCCAAATTCTCAAAAGCAGTTGCTCCTTGCGACACAAAAGTGCTCCTTGGAGCAGAGGCATCGCATGATTCTCGCCGAGCTAAGATAGCCTCGAAGACCCAAGCGGAACATTCGGAAGAAATATGAGTAGAACGCCAAGTGGACGGAACTGGTCATGCTCCCCACCCCAGCTTCCAGGCTTTCCAGCGACAAGCTTGTCAGCCCGGACAACCCCAGCTTCCACCCGTTGGACATTGACACTCTCTACCATACACGTTCGATTCTGACGCTTCGCTGGTCAGCTGACGGTGAGTATCTCTACTTCGACACCAACATCACTGGCAGATACAACATCTGGAGAGTACCCAGCAACGGAGGCTGGCCCGTACAGCTTACGGTCTCGGACGAACGGAACTTTCTCGAAGATCCCTCCCCCAACGGCCGCTACCTCCTCTACGCACAAGATGTTCAGGGAGACGAGAAGCCAAACCTGTACCTCCTAAACCTCGAAGAATACACTGTCAGAAATGTCACCCGCACAGAGAAGGTTGGCTATAGAGACATGCGCTGGTCCCCAGACGCCAAATCGCTCGTCTTTGCGGCTGAACGCGAAAGTCCAGGCGCCTATCCGATATGGCAGCTGGACCCTGAGACTGGGTCAGTCAAGAAGATCGTTAGCAACGACGCTGGCGACTGTGAATTCGTCGAGTATAGTCCCGACGGGAAGAAACTAGCCTACTCGACAACGAGGAACTATCAATACTCTGGAGCCAGCATCAAAGACTTTGAGACGGGAAACGAGACGGTTCTCGTCCCGATTGACGAGAAGTCGACGACGATCGTTCAGGGATGGACACGGGACAGTAAGCGGGTCTACGTTACTAGCAACGCGAACGAACAGGGGATCGACGCGGTCGCTCTACTCGATCTGAAACAAGGCTCAGATTATCAGTGGCTGACGCTTCAGGAATGGGAGACTCAGCTTGTCGACGTGTCCCCGACAGAGGACAAGTTCGCCTACTTCATCAACCAGGCGGGAAATCTGAGACTCCTCATACGCGACCTGAACGGGCAGGAGGAGGAGATACCGCCAGCCCGGGGAGTGGTAAGCATGGCACGCTTCTCGCCAGACGGGAAGCGTCTCGCGATCTTGCACGCACAGGGAGACGACCCCCACGACATTTGGGTCTACGATATCAAAGCTCGGACATTGAAGCAGATTACCTCGTCACTCGTCGGAGGCTTATTCCAGGACAACTTTGTCAACCCTCACCTAGTAGTCTATTCGTCGTTTGATGAGACGCCCATCGCGAGCTTCCTCTATATCCCGCCCAACATTAAGCCAGATAATTCCCATCCTGCAATCGTCTATCCACACGGGGGGCCTCAGTGGGAACACTTCAACAGTTGGTACCCTCGCCTACAATACTTTCTAAGCCAAGGCTACATCGTCATTGCGCCGAACTTCAGGGGATCGACAGGATTTGGACGCGGATTCACAGAAGCATTACGAAAGGACTGTGGACGAGGCGACCTGAACGATCTGGTCGCGGCGACCGAGTATCTGAAGAAGACAGGCTACGTTGATCCGAGCAGGATCGCGATAATGGGCGGATCATGGGGAGGCTACCTGACACTGATGGCGTTGACGAAGACTCCGGAGATATGGGCGGCCGGAGTCAGCATCGTACCACTCGCAAACTGGTTCACAGCGCACGAGAACGAGGATCCGGTGTTGCAGAAGAACGATGAGTGGCTGATGGGAGATCCGGTAACGGATCGCGAACTATGGCGCGACAGGTCGCCGCTATTCTTTGCTGACAAGATACGAGCACCGTTGCTGTTGCTTGCGGGTAAGAATGATATTCGATGCCCGGTTGAGGAGACGATGCAGATGGCCGAGGCTGCTAGGAAGAATGGTGTCACGGTCGAGCTGAAGATCTACGAGAACGAGGGTCACCAGTTTGTACGGAAGGAGAATGAGATCGACTCCATAAAGCGCGCCGCCAAGTTTCTCGAAACGCATGTGGGAAAAAGCCCAGCGGCGAAAGAAAACCAGTAAACCTGGGAACCGGAGGCCCAGGGCTCAGTCGCTCGGGCTCAGCTTCGCCGTGTACTTCGTGCCGCATGTCTTGCAGACGATCGGGTACTTCTCCGGGGTCTTCATGTCCGCCAGATTATCATGGTAGCTGGGAGCCTTTTTCGACGGAACCATGTATTTCGGTCCGCGGCACTGTAAACAGTAGCGCCGGATAGGTCGGCCATCAAAGCATAGCGACTCCATCTCTTCCTCGGACACGACCACCTGTTCGATCTTTCCAAGCTTCATGAGTGATGCGACTCCCATCTTGGACCCGCCAACCGTCAATAGTGTCTGTTTGTTCGACCATTTCAAGCTACGGGCGGTCCCCTGAATACGTTTATCAAACGGCTAGAGACGCTGGTTAGCTAAGTGGTATAGAACGTCGTCCCAACAGATACCCGTCATAATTCTAAAGGAAGGAACCAGCCGTTCGAGAGGAAGAGACGCTCAACGGAGCAACATAACCGCAGCCAAGGTCTTGGCCGAGACGGTCCGGTCCACTCTTGGACCTCGCGGAATGGACAAGATGATGGTCGGAACCATCGGCGACATCGTCATCACCAACGACGGGGCGACAATCATGAAAGAGATGGACGTCCAGAACCCTGCCGCAAAGATGCTCGTCGAGGTCTCGAAGACCCAAGACAGCGAGGTAGGAGACGGAACGACCACCGCAGTCGTCCTCGCCGGCGAACTACTCTCAGGGGCAGAGACGTTACTCGACAAGGATGTTCATCCCAACGTAATCATCGACGGCTACAGAAACGCGGCCAACAAGGCACAGGAGATCTTGGACGAGATAGCAGTAACGATCAAACCAGAAGACACCGAACAATTGAAACTCGTCGCTCTTACCTCCCTAAACACAAAAGGAATCTTCGGATCACAAGAACACTTCGCAGACCTAGCCGTCAAAGCAATCCTCCAAGTCATGGAGAAAACCGACGGGAAGATCACAGCCGACATCGACCTCGTCAAAGTCATGAAGAAACACGGAAGGAGCCTAGACGAGACAGAACTTGTCAACGGAATAATCCTTGACAAAGAAGTATCGCACAGCCAGATGCCGAAGAGCGTGACAAATGCTAGGATCGCGCTGCTTAACGCTAAGCTCGAGATCGACAAGCCAGAGATGAGCGCCGAGATCAGAATCAGCAAGCCCGAAGAACTAGAACAGTTTCTCGATGAGGAAGAGAGGATGCTCAAGGAGATGGCAGACGAGGTCGCGGCCACGGGTGCCAACGTGCTCTTCACCGAGAAGGGCGCAGACGACGAGGCACTGGCAGTCCTCGCCAAGAAGGGAATTCTCACAGTCAAGAACATCAGCAGCAAGGACATGGAGAAGCTCGCCAAGGCGACGGGCGGAACCATCGCTGGAACATTGAAAGATCTGCCGAAGACAGGCCTCGGCCAAGCCAAAAAGGTCGAGGAAGTAAAGATTGGAGACAGCAAGCACGTCTACGTTCGCGAGGCCAAGAACCCTAAGGCGGTCACAATCATGATCCGAGGCGGTTCGGAGCATGTTATCGATGAGGCAGAACGCGCCCTCCACGACGCCCTCTGCGTCGTCCGGAACGCAGTCGAGGACGGCAAGGTCGTAGCTGGGGGAGGCGCGCCCGAGGCTGAGCTCAGCCGAAGACTCGACAGCTTCTCAACCAAGGTCGAGGGAAGAGAACAGCTAGCGATCAAAGCTTTCGCAGAAGCTCTTGAGGCGATCCCGGTCGCGTTAGCCCAGAACGCTGGAATAGACCCTATCGACATATTGGTAGAACTGCGGGAAAAACACAACACACCCGAGAACAAGTGGTACGGGGTAAACGTCTACACGGGCGAGACTGCGGACATGTGGAAGATGAACGTGATAGAGCCCTTACGAGTCAAGAAACAAGTCATCAAATCCGCAGTAGAGGCAGTCACCATGCTACTCAGAGTAGACGACGTTATTGCCAGCAAGGCATCAGGCCCTGGACCAGGCTCGGGTGGTGGAGGAATGCCGCCGGGTATGGGTGGCATGGGCGGGATGGGTGGAATGCCGCCCGGCATGATGGGCGGAATGTAGCCGAGAACCGTCTAGGTGATTTACGATTCAGCACATCTGTGAGCGGTGCGGCGAGACCTTCGACAATAGCGAATTGAACTCTGACGAGAAACTGGTGCTCGACAGCTCGGGAAACTGGAAGAGAGAGACTACTTATCGGTGCTACGAGTGCGCGAAGAAAGCCGTCTTCGGCTAACGTAATCACTCAACAGAATCATCACTCATAGCTTCCTAGTCGCTGTTACTTTTCTATGGGGGGATAGTTGATGCCGAGGATTGACCGATATAAGACTCGGTCCGTTTCGTCGTAGTGAGCCGAGCATTCTGAGCAAAGATGGAGGCGGTGTCTCTCACGATACTTTACAGACCACGTCTCAACGCCACATCGAAAACATCGCATGGTCTAAAATGATTCTTGCCAACCTTAATGCTGGTAGAGGTGGGTGAACGCTCTGTCTACGCTTTCAGAATAGTCTTGCCGCCTTGTCGCTGGTAGCTGCTATTTTCCTCTCGTCTTCTTGGTAGACTCGCTCGCTACCTCTTTCATCAGCCTGTTAGTATTCTCGCTGGCTCCACCTAGACGGAGCGTCTGTTCGTGCTGCTCTGACAGGCGTTTGGTCGACTCGATAAGGTCTGCCCTCCGTGTCTGTTCCGCGTTCGCGGACAATTGATCCATTGTCTTCGTCGCCTCCTTCCACTGTCCCGTGGACAGCTGCTTGTAATACTCGTCTAAGCCTTGGTAGTATCGGAATTCGGATATGAGATTGTTCCTTATCCCGTTCTGGTACTCTTCATCGCTCTTGGCAGGCCGGACGTTGATCGGAGAGTTTATCGTTCTTTTCGCGCCGTCTACTGCATCGCCGTATGAGATCTTGATGTTCAACGGGTCTCCCTTGAAGCCTTCTGGAATGCTGACTTCGCCCCAGATCTTCGCCATTTTCTCAAGCGCATTTATTACGACGGGCGGACCAGCATAGTTGAGGATCCTCACCTCAGGGGTCCCAAAGTCTACGGTTATGTTCTGGGCTGAGACCTGGCTGACAGCGTTTTCCTGCATCAGTACCGGCAGCTCAGAAGCGTCCGTTATGTGATAGAGTAGGCCTCCAGACGCATCGGCGAGGCTTTTGAGAATGTCCTCGCGGTAGTCGTCGCCTATTCCGAACTCTATCATCTTGAATCCGGCTGGAATCTTGAGCGTTGAATATGGCTCTGGTTTCGTAACATCGGTGGGGTGACCGTCGGTCAAGAGTAGGATCCAGCCTTGACCTCCATCCTTGGACGCGATGTCAAACGCGGACGTGAGGGCAGTAAACAGGGCTGTCATCCCGGTCGCTTTGACCTGGGGCAGAACCTTGTCGAGGCTCGCGTCCGGATAGGTGTGGACCGAATCGGAGAATGTTATGAACGATATCTTGTTCCCGGACGGTATTCTGCTCCAGTATTCTTGAGCTCCCTTCTTGGCCAGTTCTATCTTGTGACCTGCCATAGAGTGGCTGGTGTCCAGCACGATGATGTGATGGAACCCTTTCGCCGTGACCTGTTTCTCGGCGACCAGGGTGATCTTGAACACGGCATCTATTTTCGAGTCGTAAGAGTATGGATGACTTATCTCGGTTCTAACAGATATTGTCAAACTGTGATCCTCTCCATCTTACCGCTATCCATGACTAGCACACCGGCGGACTTGTGATGGTACCGGCTTGAAAAGACGGTGATTACTCTGCCCGCCATATCGTCCCTAAAACCGTCTACAACTTCGTGTCCCCTGATGATACCTTTCAGGGCGTTGCTATCAAGAAAGGCGTTCGTGGCATCGGCGCCAAAATAGTAGGCTCCTTCCCCGCGCACGCTCGGGACGAAGTCCTCGATCATCTCCCGAGGATCATTCCACAACAGCTGGAAAGCAATAGGATCGTCAGGGTTCAAATCTGGCCAGGGAAGCCCAGCGATCTGGTCAACGGTCGCAAGTCCCTTGGCTATTCCGCCGTGGAGACAGAGGTAGTCGTTGACGACTACCGCGTATGGCATTTTCTGGAAGAATTCTGTGAACTTGTCATACGTGCCTTCTCCCAGTTTCTTGGTAACTTCGTCCTTGAAGCCATAGTATGGGTTTGTTAGAGGACTCTCATGGTTTCCGCGGAGCATTATTGTTCGGTGGGGATCTTCTAGTAAGCTGGAAACAATCGTGCCAAGATTTTCGAGACTGGTGTCGCTTCGGTCGACGTAGTCGCCCAGGAAGACGACTAGGTCTGCGTCGTCCCAGAACTTGTCGAGCACTGCTTCCGTAACGTCTACCGCGCCGTGTGTGTCTCCTACGAATATCACTCGATTCTCCTCTCTACGATCTAGCAGGGGTCCGGCGAGCTGTTCCTCTGCTTCACCGATCAACCGTAACGCCTCCGCGGCGTCGATCATTCAGTCACGAGCTTCACGATAGTGCCGGTTCCGAATTTCAAGACTGAATTCGGCCTAACCTCGACACTATCGCTCACTCGTTCAAACTCTTTGCCGTTGTAGATGAAGCTGCCGTTGGAGCTGCCCAAGTCCTTCAAGACCATCCTGTTGCCGTCGAATGTCAGCGACGCATGCTTTCTGGAGACCTCCGGGTCGGGAATCACGATTATGTTCTCCGGGCTGCGCCCAATCGAGACGGTCGGGAAATCGCCGAACTCTATCGACACCTTTGTCTTGATGAGAGATGAGGCGGGAGTGTTAACGAAGACCATGTAGTACCGCTGGCCCGAAGGGAAGCCGCTCCCATCGGAGGGGCTTGGCAGAGTGTTCGGGGAGGAGGTTGGTTCGAACGAGCTGAAGCTGCTCTTGGGGCTCGAACTGTCATCGCTGCTAGTAGACGGCTCTGGACCTGTGACAACGAACGATGGCTTGGACCCGAAGTCATCAGAAGGCTTGGATCCGAAGTCGTCCGTGGTCTTCGACTCGAAATCGCCTGTAGCCGCGGTGCTCGAGGGCTGGAACGATGCCGGTTCCGAACTGGCAGGTTCTAGTCTTTCCGGCTCAAGAGTTTCATCGTCATCGTCGGATTTCTTGCCCTTCTTACCCTTCTTGCCCTTTGCTTTCTTGCTGCTGTTATCCTCGAAGGTCGAAGAGTCGTCGGAAGACCCTGTGCCGAGCAGATCCTCGATCGCAATGCCTTTCGTGGCAACAGTGGCTCCGGGTCTCTTGTCCCCGCAGCCATCGCAGAATTTGCGAAAGTCTTCGTTTTCCGCGCCGCACGAGGGACACTTCCAGTTTGTCCCAGTGCCTGCGCTTGTACTGGCGGATGCGCTCGGACTACCAGTTGCCGGCTCAATCTCATCATCAGATTGTTTAGAGTGACGGAGTTTCATACACGAAACCGGACCATACATGTCGCACACGGGTTAAACTCTGACAGTACCAAGGCTCTGACCCGCGAGAGACATTTCAGATTTCCATGGGAACAATCCACTCTCGTCGAGAGACTAGAAAGAAAGTCGCTTGAAAGATTGCTCCGCATGTTTAATGGTGGATTCAGTGGGAGGAAAACAGCCCCAGACCTCTGTCTCCCCTAAGTCCCACCACAATCTCCCCGTAACGCCCGGCTTCTTCGCACCTGCCCTAGTGACAGTAGTTTCGTTACCACTCGGATTTCTTTTCGCGCTTGGAATTCAAGGAACACCGTTATCCTACGTGATCAGCATAACAGCTTTCGGACTATTGACGGCGCTCGATCTGAAGACCGGATTAATCAGATCCGCCCTCGGGTTCGGCGTCACCTTCCTAACCCTGTCCTATGTCGTCCAGAACTCGAATCTGACACCGGGAATCGCTCCTTCAACAGGCTTCGCATCAATCTTCGTAGCACTTCCCCCCGCGATAGGAGTCTTCTTCTCAACCATGCTTTTCTCGCATCCACAACGCTACAGGATTCTGAAACAGAATGTTCTAGCCACGATCTCGACCGGGGTCGGACTAATCATCGGTGCCTCTATGAGTCCAAGCCCGAACTTTGTGGGATCCAATCTTGTCTCATCCTCCCTTTTCCTTCTGCTCGGGCTTGGAGCAAACTGTGTCCAGATGATCCTCCTCTTTTTCCTAGACAAGTTCTGGCAAACCAAGCGGCACTCTATGGCTGTCCTCCCTACCGCATTCTTCTCCTACAATGCCATGGTAGGCTACGAATACTTCACATCTCCAAGTTCCACCACAGGTTATGTCTTCTTCTCATCGTTCGGATTCCTACCTCTCTTGATCGCAGCGGCGATCGGCTCTTCCAGCATAGCTGTCAAGATGCTGAAAGCCCCGACGAGGCCGAGTACGGGAATCTCCAAGACGCCTGTCGCACCGTCGAAGCCTCCGAAAATATCGTTCTCCGGCGATCACTCTGTCAAGCAGGGGCAGATCGAGAGCGTCAGAATTAGCACGGAAAGCGACGGAGGACCCAGAGACATGGCAAGCATCAACGCAGTAATTCAGACACCATCCGGAAAACGCGAACCCGCCAGGTTGTCGCATACATCAACCGGAAAATACAATCTGTCCTATCAGACAGCAAAACCTGGCAACTACAATATTCACATCGTTGCAACAAGCAAGACACGTCAGGTCTCCAAAGAATCATACTCTTTCAGTGTCCAAGCACCACCGCCTCCTCCTCCAGCCCCACGCCCGCAACCTGCCTCAAGTCATCAGCGCCCGTTGCCCCCGCCTCCACCACCACGCGTACAGCCTCTGCCACCGCTTCCAAGACCTTCACAACCCACAACCACCAAGCCAGCCTCGATCACCTACACCCGACAAGGTGTCCCAGCCCTTACACTGAGCTCATGGGACCCGAAGGTCTGGGTGGGCCAAGACGTGCACGGTTATCGTGTCGTCGAGCATGTTGCGACGGGAGCCAGCGGATATGTTCTACGGGCTACATTCGGGCAAGCAGGCACAGAGGTTGCTCTGAAGATTCCGATCTTGAAGCCTTCTACTCGTCCTCAGGTCGCGAACGAGCCTACGGCTGGAACAATGACCCTCAACGAAACAATGTCAGAAGCGACACGTTTGCTGGAGCTATCAGGGCAATCGAAGTATGTTGTGCAGATCCGAGGAATCCTCGTGGATCGATTAAACGTACAAGAAATTCTGAAAGGGGATACAGCTCTCTACTACCGCAGCCCTCCTGCCATAGTAATGGAGTTCATGAAAGGAAGTACGGCGAAGAAACTGATCGAGGATCCCGACTACGAGTCTCTCTACTATTCTGAGAAATGGGGAGGCCTGGTAGTTCTGGTGGGTCAGATGATAGCCGTGGCCTTGGATATGATTCACAAAGCAGGCTTCGTACACCTTGACGTTAAGCCACAGAATATTCTCTTCAACACAAAACCACCGACTACCGGTCAAGAGATGCTGGACCGAATTGTTTCCGGAGAACTCTTGCCAAAGCTCGCGGATCTCGGATCAGCGGTGAAGAAGGGAGGAAAGGTGATCCAATTCACGTCGGAGTACGCGCCTGGGGAACAAGTCCTCGGCGATCCCGCAGAGCCGAGTATGGACGTGTATGCTCTGGGATCTTCGCTATACACAATGCTGACTCGGACCCCTGTCCATTCGCCGAAGCTGATCGAGGCTATGAACAAGGTTTCAACGACCAGCTCCGATCTAAACAAGGCGATGAGAGAGCTTGAATCCGCATGGGACGGGTTTGATCCGGATTTCTCGAGAATCGACCCGAAGTTCAACGCCATAACCCCGATCTTGAAACAAATGCTAGCAGGCGATCCGCACAAGAGACCGGATGCTGGATCGGTCGCCACGTCTCTCCAAAAGCTCGTTGACAAGCGCGGGCTTCTATCCTAAACCGGGACGAGTCCAAAAGGAATATTTTACAGACTCGGACAGGTCGAAAATGCTTAATATGACATACGTTATGCCCAGCCTCCAGGTATAACATATGTCATATACGCATCCGGAAGTCTTGGTAAGCACCGAATGGGTGCATGAACACCTCAATGATCCAAAGATACGAATCGTGGAAGTAGATTATGACCCCACGGCCAACTACCAGCTTGGACACATACCAGGCGCGGTACTCTTTGACTGGCGCAAAGATCTCAACCATCCCTTACAGCGCGACATACCAACAAAGGAACAGATAGAGGAACTCTTCGGACGCAACGGAATATCCAACGACACGAAAATAGTGCTCTATGGCGACTTCAACAACTGGTTTGCAGCCTACGCGTTCTGGGACCTCCAATACTATGGTGCCAAGAACACGACCCTAATGAACGGTGGGCGGAAGAAATGGATAGACGAGGACAAACCGCTCACGAAGGACGCCCCACAATTCGCCGCAACCAGTTTCCGAGCCTCAAACCCGGACGAGACCATCAGAGTCTACCTCCGACAAGCCCTCGACCTCTACAACAAGCCCAATGTCAAACTCGTCGACGTACGCAGTCCCAAAGAATTCAGCGGCGAAATACTCGCACCTCCTGAATATCCAACAGAGCATGCCCAGCGGGGAGGACACATACCCAATGCGATCAACATACCATGGAGCCAGGCGGTAAGCGCAGACGGAACCTTCAAGCCATACGATGAGATCAAGAAACTCTACGAGAACCAAGGAGTCAGCGCGGACAAAGACATTGTCGCATATTGCAGAATCGGAGAACGATCCTCGTTCACATGGTTCGTACTGAAATACCTTCTCGGCTACCCGAGAGTCCGAAACTACGATGGCAGCTGGACAGAATGGGGAAACCTAGTCCGCAACCCCATCGAAAAACCAGCACCGGCCGTCCCACAGACCGTCACCGCATAAACATTCCAAACATCTCATCCCGCCATTTCTTTCTTCGGCGGGTCCATTTTTTTCTCAATGAGCTTTTCTCACAATGAAATGGAAAAGATTCTCTTCCTTACGCCAGTCGACTAGGCTCTGACCAGTTCTATCGGTCCAGGCGACCATCTCAACATAAGCGGTTGGATCATCGGAGACTAGGTGAACCACTTCACCAAGGGTCATCGTTGTAAGTGCCTCATTCAGGCGGACAAGTACAGCCGAACATTCTGTGCCAATCTCGTACATTTCTCGATCTGGAAACGCTTTGAAACAGCGGACATGTAGCTGGGCAATCTTCTGGGCGAGCAACATCCTGGACTCATCGGCTTTAGACAATAGACCCTTTTCGGCTGTCAGCTGTTCTGGCTTCAGTCTCGCAACCCAACCCTTCTCGTAAGGGGAGACGTTGATCGTTCTAGGCAAATCCAGAATGTCTGGATTGGTCTGTAGAATCCTCCCAGATACAGGTGAAGGAATCGGGCCGACAAATCTCTCGCTCTCCAACGTCCCTAAGCTCTGTCCCTTTCTCACAGATGTGCCAACGGGCTTCAATGTCGCTCGAACAAGCCTCCCTGCAACTGCAGAGAGGACGCTTGTCACACCGGCAGTAACGATATCGTCTGAATCAAGTCTCATCCAAGTGTTGTTTTCAATATCGTAAAGTAGATCGTCTGGGAAGAAGCAATGATCTATTTCCAATGATCAGCCTCCGACTGCATCTAGACTCTCCGGTCAACCAGTATGATACGGGTCTCGGGTATTAGTTCTCCGAGTGATTCCGGGAAACATATAATAGAGAATCCGGGCACTCGACCATTCTCTTCAAGAAGATAGGTAGAACCGTTGCCCCGATTTAAGAGCTCAGCAGACATTCTCAAAATCATCTCCAACAAAGACCAGATCCGCAATATCGGAATCATTGCCCATGTTGATCACGGCAAAACTACGATGACCGACAGCCTCCTCGCAGGCGCTGGACTGTTGTCTCCTTCTCTCGCCGGCACTGCTCTAGCCATGGACTTCATGGAAGAAGAACAGAAGCGTCAGATGACGATCAAAGCAGCAAACGTCAGTCTCTATTATGAGCATCGCTCTATGCCTTACGTCATTAATCTGATCGATACTCCGGGGCACGTTGACTTTTCCGGAAAGGTCACAAGATCTCTCCGAGCCATTGACGGCGCGGTTGTCGTCGTTGACTCCGTCGAGGAAGTTATGGTTCAGACCGAGACAGTCACTCGTCAAGCTCTGGAAGAACGGGTCCGGCCCGTCCTTTACATCAACAAGATTGACCGTTTGATCAAAGAGTTGAAGCTGAACCCTGAGCAGATCCAAGAGAGAATCGCCCGAATCATCAAAGACTTCAATGGTCTGCTCGACTTGTATGCTGAGCCCGAGTTCAAGGAGAAATGGAAGGTAAGCTTCGCCAGCAACACAGTCGCGATGGGTAGCGCGAAGGACCGATGGGGATTCAACTTCGACGTAGCCCGGAAGAAGGGCATCAAGTTCACGGATGTTGTTGACGCGTATCTCAACAACAAGGTTGAGGACTTGAAGACCAATGCTCCCATCCACGAAGCGATCCTAGGCATGGCTGTGGAGGTTATGCCTCCGCCTCACGTAGCTCAGGTCTACCGAATTCCCAAGATATGGCACGGAGACCCGGCCAGTGACTTCGGCCAAGCGATGATCAAGTGCGATGACAAGGGTCCAGTGCTAATGTCAGTTGTCAATATCGTCGTGGACCCTCAAGCAGGCGTCGTCGCTACGGGAAGGTTGTTCTCGGGGACGGTTACCGACGGAGAGCCCGTCTACATGATCAACTCACACGCCCAAGGACGAGTCCAGCAGGTCGCCATCTACATGGGCCCGCAAAGAGAGATAGTAGGAAGATTGAGCGCAGGGAACATTCCCGCACTCCTCGGTCTGGAAAACGTAAAGGCAGGCGAGACCATTTCCTCGGTCAAACAAGTCATCCCGTTCGAAGCAGTCCACTATGTGACTGAGCCCGTTGTGACAATAGCTGTAGAGCCCAAGTTCAACAGGGATCTTCCGAAACTAGTCGATATTCTCAGAAAGCTGTCATTGGAGGATCCGAACCTCGTCACCAGCATCAACGAAGAGACTGGAGAGTATCTCATCTCGGGCATGGGAACCCTCCATCTTGAGATCGCGACGACACTCATAACAAAGACTGGTCTGGAGATCGTCACCTCCAAGCCGATTGTAATCTACCGGGAAGCGATCCGCGGAAAGGCTGGCCCGATCGAGGGCAAATCGCCCAACAGGCACAACAAGATCCACCTCGAAGTCGAGCCTCTCGAGGAGCAGGTTATGGAGCTGATCAAGAGCGGCAAGATCAGCGAGTACATGGACAAGGCAGACATGGCCAAGCAGCTGCGAGCAGTTGGCTGGGAGCCAGAGGAGGCGCGAGGGGTCTGGAGCATCGACGAGCCCTACAATATGATACTCGACGTGACGAAAGGAGCCCAGTACATGCAAGAGGTCCGAGACCACGTTCTAGCAGGGTACCGCTGGGGCATAAAGGAGGGCCCGATCGCCTACGAACAGATCAGAGGACTAAAGGTCAAGATTACCGACGTAGCACTGCACGAGGACCCCGTCCACCGCGGCCCAGCCCAGATAATGCCCATGACGCGAAGGGCGATGTTCACGGGCTTCCTAGAGGCTCAGCCGACTCTGTTAGAGCCCGTGCAAAAGATCACTACGAGGGTCCCGAACGATTTCCTCGGCGCAGTCACTAGCGTAATTACACAGAAGCGGGGCAAGATCGTATCCGTCGATCAGAAAGGAAACTTGGTGTCGGTGGTCGGCGATATTCCTACCGCTGAAAGCTTCGACCTCTCAGAAGTCATGAGGAGCCAGACACAGGGTCGGGCGTTCTGGGGATTAGAGTTTGCTCGGTGGTCGCCTGTCCCGCAGTCATTGCTGCAGAGTGTCGTGGAAGGAATAAGAAAGCGCAAAGGCCTTTCCTTGGAACCGCCGAAGGCCTCTGATTTCGCTGAATAGCCTGGACTCTCCCCAATCGCGAGAAGCGTTCTAAGCTCGAACAGTCTCAACAGGGGACCACTACCGCAGGACCTTTGGAGATTTTGGCTGGTCTGGTCCCGTTCTGGTGACCCAGCCCATCTTCCACGGCGTCAGCGAAGCGTAGATGAGGACTGTCAGTGTCAGGAAGAAGGAGATGAAGACGAACATAACCCGGTAGGGGATAGATTCCAGCGTCGTCTGCCCATAGTTCCAAGTGTTCAATCCGTGGCTATCTCGATGTTGCGGTAGCCATGCATGAGAAAGCTATGTGTTGCGCACTTTTGTGAGAAGCAAGTTCAGGACGAGAAGCTTCTCTCCTCGAAACGGGCCCTGTCGAGCTCGCCAAGTATTACGATAACTATTCCAATTGCGATGAACGTGAAGGCAAAGCTGTTATCAACCGCGTCAATGGTTCGGAGCAATATAGGAAAGAGGATTAGAAACGGCCCGAAGATGAACGCGAGCTTTACCATGAACTGCAGGGCTAGTCCAACGCCCTAGGAGGAGCGGATTCGAGTAATAGGCATTGCGGGAGCACGGCGCTAGTTTGTGTCTGGATACCCTAGGATTGACAACGATACCGGTCGAACCATGCGCTTGGGCCGGAATATTCTTGATAACTCTGCCGGCAAGCGGTCTAGGCACTCGTTCTGGCTTTGCGCCACTTGCCTACGGGCCGGCCAGTTCGGTGCATTTCGCAAGCTTCTAAGCAAGCCTTACAAGTCATTCGCGGAAGGACCCAATCGGCGGCCGTGGTCCAGAGCCAGCTCCTCAGACTGCTAGTCTCGGGACTTGGCGGACAGCCTGGTCTATGACACCGGCTTCCCATTCAAACGAGGAGACAGCCGGGAACCCGGGTTCGAATCCCGGCGGCCGCACCAACAGCGAGCAATTGTCGTCCCGCAAACTTATCAATCATCACCCTGGTGGTGGACGTTGTAGATTATTCGAGGAACCTAAATGGTCGTCTGCACTTGTCCATGCCCACCTCCATCCAATCCATGCGCGGCCCACTTTGTTCCAGGTCCCGGTTACCAAATGGCAGCATACCTTGCCTCCCCTTGGTTCTATCATCCTAATCACCGATTGGACTCGAAACACGAGGGAAAGAGGTGTCGGAGATGCGGCTCAGAATTGGAGAACGAGAAGGATCGAGAGCTCGGTCTCTGCCATCACTGTCGCGAGTTACTTCACGGCCGACCGTAGCTGAGATCAGTCAACCTATAGTCCGATACTATTGATAGGGTTCCCAGAATTACCGTCAACAACAAGAACGATCTTGTTTCCCTTGTGATCGTATCTCACGAACCAGATTGGTACGTGGAGGAGCTCTGTGTCAGAGACGTCTACCTGAGACTGGATCTGCTGAATCATGTGGTACTTGGTGTGAGCCTTTTGGGACTGCAATTGGTCAACTAATGCTCTTGCCTGGTATTTCGCTGAATCTTCGCTGATGTCGCCGTTAAGGACCTTGATTCCCTTGGGATATTGCGAAATGTCGAAGAGGGTTCTATCCTGGATTGCGAACTGGTAGTCATGCGGCTGGTACGTGGTTAAGGCTTTCAATGCGACGATCGGGAAGTTGTAATTGTCATCCATTTGAATCGCCTTCTTCTGTCCCCCGCCGCCCATTCCGCCTCCCATCATCGAGCCAAGCAACGCGCCGGTAACCAGCGGTCCTCCGAATCCTCCTCTACGCCCACCGGCCAACCCGCCCATAACACCGACTAGAGCAGCCGTAGTAGCGATCATTGCGCCTTCTGCCACCATATCCGTGGCTATGAGCGAAGTTCTTGCTGAAGCAGCCACAAGCCAATAGGGGACAACAGAGAGGGTCAGTTCTTCGAGAGTCGACGACTCCTGAAGGTGCCTGTGAAGCAGCCCTGTATCCATCATAGATCTTACCCGGGCGGATATGTCGTCAGTGCTCTGAATCTTCAGAGGGAGCATTGTCTGCTTCTGAATATTCGCCCAGCCACTGTTCCCGAGCGTTACGCTACTGCCACAATACTCGCAA